>Ga0207664_10000140_pt1 | contig 60832 bp, 60 predicted proteins | sample LARL83metaG_FD_184349 | JGI IMG/M metagenome (GOLD analysis project Ga0207664, IMG submission 184349) | Corn, switchgrass and miscanthus rhizosphere microbial communities from Kellogg Biological Station, Michigan, USA - LAR L8-3 metaG... | ecosystem: Host-associated > Plants > Roots >...
TGCCGATAGCGGCACACATACCATTGCCGCCGGCGGAAATGCCGCGGTCACCATAAATTTTACTCCCATTGCAAAAGGGCAGGCTGTCGATACGCTCTTCATTGCTTCCAGCGACTCGCTGACGCCCGTTACCGCTACGGCACTTATCGGTTGGGGCACGATGGGAGCGTTTCATCTCTCCGTGAATCCGCTTGATTTGGGGACGGTCGCGATCGGCAGCTCCGATACCTTGCGGGTTACCGTGACGAATTTTGGCGATGGGGAACTCGATGTCTTTTCGAATGACCGCACCGGGACGGACCCCGCTGACTTTTCTCTCATTGCTGTTCGCCCCCAACCATCGCCTCCGTTCATACTGATGCCCGGCGATACCGAAATGGCGGAATTTCGATTTCATCCGGTGACGCTTGGCCCCGATACCTCGATCTTTGCGTTCTCCTTCGCAGACACCTTAAGCGAGGAATACGATACGAGCTTGGTATTGGTCGGAAGAGGCGTTGCCGCTTCCGCCGTGGATGCTGCACAACCAGAGCCGTTCGACGTTGCGATTTTCCCGAATCCGTCGCCTGGTCTAACGACGGTTTCTATCTCCGGCTCGGACGGGCCCAGCCAGATCGAGGCTTCGGATGCGCTTGGACGCACCGTCCTCAAAGAGATAATTGCATCCGAAACGGGAATGCTCGATTTCCGCAGCCTCGCAAATGGTTGTTATTTCCTCCTTGTGCAATCGTCGCGCGGGCAAATGAGTAAGTTGCTCGAAGTCGTGCATTAGCCTTTCTCGGTATGGCCTACTCTGGTGGGCCGTATTTTTGTATGAATCTCCCGCTGCAAGCTTTCGTAAAAGCCATGCAGAGTGATTTTCATGCACATATTTTATCTCTAAAAGAATGGCAATTAAAGTAGGCATCAACGGTTTTGGGCGCATTGGCAGATTGGTGCTCCGGCGCGCCATGGAAATAGCGCCCACGGCGGGCGGGTTCGATTTTATCGGAATCAACGATATTACGGACGCGAAGACGCTTGCCCATTTACTCAAGTACGATTCGGTCCACGGTAAATTTCCGGGCACGATCGAAGTCGATGGAAATGCGCTTATCGTCGATGGCGACCGCATCGAAATCACGGCGGAGAAAGACCCGGCGAAACTGCCGTGGGGTAAGCTCGGCGCGGACCTTGTAGTCGAATCGACCGGCAAATTTGCCGATCGGGCTGGATGCCAGAAGCATATCGAGGCCGGCGCGAAAAAAGTCATTCTCACCGTCCCGCCGAAAGGTGATAAGCTCGATCGGATGGTGGTGCTCGGCGTCAACGATTCGGAACTTCAGGCTTCCGACCGGCTCGTTTCCAATGCTTCCTGCACGACGAACTGCCTCGCGCCCATGGTAAAAGTATTGCACGATGCCTTCGGTATTGAGCAGGGATTTATGACGACGGTCCATTCCTATACGAACGATCAGCAATTGCTCGACGCGCCGCATAAGGACTTGCGTCGCGCGCGCGCTGCGGGCATCAATATGGTCCCGACGACGACGGGCGCGGCCCGCGCGATCGGACAGATCATTCCCGATTTAAAAGGCAAAATCGATGGCACCTCGCTCCGCATCCCGACGGCCACCGGGTCCATTACCGATTTCGTCGCTAACCTAAAACGCGAAGGAACGATCGAGGAGGTAAACGCTGCATACAAAGCGGCAGCCGGCGGCGCGATGAAAAATATTCTCTACTACACGGAAGACCCGATCGTTACGACCGACATCGTCCACGATCCACACTCTTGTATTTTCGATTCGGGGCTTACGATGGCGATGGGCAAGACCGTCAAGGTCTTTGGCTGGTATGACAACGAATGGGGCTACTCCTGCCGCGTCGTCGATCTTCTTGTGAAGATGCACGCGCTGGGGTACTAAAAATAGTGGATAGTGAAAGAGTGGATAGTGAGATAGGGGCTATTTACTTCGAATACGTTCGAACCTGGATTCCCGCTTTCGCGGGAATGACACATGACATATTTAAAGCGCTATGCGCAAGATAATATGTTCCTGTTATTCTCACGAAAGCGGGAATCCCGTTCTCCACTCTCCACTAATCCACTTTCCACTACCCGCGTTACCGCGACATTTTTTCTTCGGCTTCGCGTTCTTCGTGGGCCTGATGTTTGGTTGCCCAATGTCCCGCATAGAATTCGTAAGAGCCATCGCTGCGCTGAATGGAATGCGCCGCGACCCATCGCATATGTTCGTGCGGGGGGACTTGCCACGTACCGGGCTGCCACACATAATTTTGGGTAGCCGGATCATAAATATACGCACCCGGTGTCCAAACGGCGTGTTTACTGGGCGACGGTGGAACCTGCTCGACCTGCGCGGCCGGAGGCGCGATTTGAACCTGAACGCCTACTTGTGAATAAGCTGGGGTGGCGATCGCTGTCAGCGCCAGCATGTAGAGGAGTTTTCTCATTGTATTTTCCTTTCTGTAAATGTCTCTATCACCGATAGAGTAAATAAGTTTTTGGAACTACAATTTGCTTGCCTACGCTGAAATGGATCAGTAAAAAAGCAGTCCTCTCCGCGAAAAGCGGGGAGCACTGCTTCTTTGATGTTATACGCCACTCGAATGTTATTTCCAATGACCTTCCACGTAGGTCCAATGGTCATGGTGATGCACGTAGGTCGGTGGGACCCACACGGCATGGGGTTGCGGCGGAGCGACCCAGGTGCCGGGCTGCCAGGTATAGCTATTCGACGTTGCATCGTAGGTGTAATACCCTCGCTGCCAGACCATATCCGGCGATGGCGCTTCGGTCCGTTTTTCAATTTTAAGTTTTGGTGGCCGCACATGGATCTCGATCGCCTGCGAGAATGCCGGCATTGCGAACGCCAGCGCGCCGCAGAATACCGTGAGATGGATGAGTTTACGCATAAGTATGGATAAAGTTGTGGATGAAAAAAATTCGAACTGTGCATTACCGATAAGCAATAACTTTGCCGAGGATATACTCATCTGTGGGATAAAAGAGGCGGCTTACACTGTTCAGCAGCACGAATCGTAACCTGTATATCGGAATGCCTACTCCAATTAAAGATAGAATTCACGAGCTTTCGGAAAAATATTTCTCCGACATGGTCCGCTTACGCCGGACCATTCATGCGAATCCCGAACTTGCGTTCGAAGAATATGCAACGAGCGCGCTCGTAGCCGAAACGCTGGAACGGCTGGGCCTCGATGTCAAGCGCGGAGTGGCAAAAACCGGCGTTGTCGCTTCGCTGCATGGAAAAAAGAAAGGGAACACCGTCGCGCTTCGCAGCGATATGGATGCGCTCCCGATTCAGGAAGCGACCGGCCTCGAATTCGCGTCGAAAAATCCTGGCAAGATGCACGCGTGCGGGCACGATTCGCATACGGCGATTGGGCTCGGCGCGGCGATGATCCTCTCGGAATTAAAGGATGAGCTTCTGGGCGAAGTGCGATTCCTTTTTCAGCCGAGCGAGGAAAAAGTCCCTGGCGGCGCGCCGTATATGATCGAAGAAGGCGCGCTCGATGGCGTTTCAAAAATATTCGGACTCCATGTGCTATCGCAGGCCGATGCGGGAACCGTCGGGTTTTGTCCCGGCAAAATGATGGCGAGCGCGGACGAAATTTACATTACCATCAAAGGCAAAGCGGGCCATGGCGCGCGGCCGCATCATACGATCGATCCCATTGTCGTCAGTGCGGAAGTTATTCTCGCGCTGCAAACGCTCGTCTCGCGCAATCTCGACCCCTTTGCGCACGGGGTTATTACGATCGGGAGTATCCACGCCGGGTTCGCGCCCAATATCATTCCGCCGGAGGTAAAGCTCATGGGAACCATGCGCGCCATGTCTCCGGAGTGGCGCCGCTTCGCGCACGAACGCATTCACGAGATCGTCAACGGCATTTGCTACTCCGCGCGCGCGGAGGCCGAGGTCCGCATCGAGATCGGCTATCCGATCCTCATCAACGATGAGCACGAAACGGAATTTGCGGCCAATGCAGCAAAAGAATTGTTCGGGGAAGACCGCGTCTTCGAAGCGGAGCGGCTCATGGGAGGGGAAGATTTTGCCTATTATCTCGAAAAAGTGCCAGGGACTTACTATCGATTGGGTATCCGGAATGAAGCACAGGGCATTGACGCCGATATTCATAACGATCATTTCACGATCGACGAATCCGCAATGAAAGCCGGCGCGGCGATGCAGGCCTATCTGGCAATCCGGGGGCTGGAAGCATAAGGGAACATAATTGCATCCTTCTCTCTTACTTGATTATCATGTCAAAAAGCCTCTCTTTAAGTATCGAGGATGAAGTCCTTCGCGAAGTGGACAAGGCGGCACACGAACTCCATCTTCCACGCGAGACTTTTCTTCAGCAAGCGATTCGAAGTTATGTCCAGCAGATGGGCCATCGCAAGCTTCGTTCGCAGCTCCGAAGGGAATCGGCGCTCACCGCCGCGGAATCAATGCGAGTGCTGAAAGAATTCGAGGCAATTTCTTAATTTGGCATGACCCATGGTCACGGTGAGATTTGGCTTGCCAATCTCAATCCAGGAAAAGGCACGGAGCCGGGTAAGATTCGGCCTGTTATCATTCTGCAAACAGACGATCTTAACTCCTCGCATCCATCGACGGTTGTTTGTCCAATTACTTCAAATGTTATTGAGGAAGCTGACTTGCTAAGAGTTCATCTTGACCCGGGTGTGACGGGTTTAGAGCAGCGTTCGGATGTATTGATCGATCAAGTTCGCGCGATTGATACAACCCGTCTATTGCGAAGGTTAGGAGAAGCTGATCGTTCGACATTAGAGCAAATCAAAAGCAATATTCAAGTCCTGCTTGCGATGTAATGCTTTTTTAACAGGACGAAAAATAATGCTCCGGGCGATTCGGGGACTGGAACCGATGAGCAATTTGTCACGGATGAATTTCTCACATAAATGATTCTCATTCATATTTTTATCCGTGGAGGTATGGGTTGAAAATAGTGCTATTCATTGCCGCTTTTCTTTTTCTTTCACACGTCGCGAGAAGTCAAGTTGCTCCCTTGCCGGATCTACCCGCTCTCGCAAAACAATTAGCGGTCGGCCGAATACTCTACTCGCTGGGATACACCTTCGCCGACGCTCGATTTCCTCCCAAACGTCCTTCGGAAGCCGCGAGCATTCTAAAAAAAGAGATCGATAACCCATCGGCGCGAGACCCCAAAACAGAAATCGATTTTTTGAAGCAGCACGAATCGAACATCGACCGCGTACTATACGCGCTCCCTAAAGCATCCCACGAGGAGGACAGCAACTACATGTGCGACGATTTTCTAACTCCGGTGAGAATCGCTCAAATGGATTCGGGTCTGTGCGTGGTCTTTACGGGTCTGGTGTCCAATGCCACCTACGACTCGTATAGCCATACGGCTCGAATGAGGGCGGCGACGGTAATGCAAACGCTCTTATTGCCGTGCGTGAAGGCCCTTGGAACGTTTGCCGCCGATTCGTCCCTCCGCTCGGTCGGAGTAGCGGTTTATTATTCCACTTCCGCGAACGATAGCGCATTAGATGTTCCCGAAATGCTTCTGATCGTATCGCCAAAAGAGGAGTGCATAAAGTTTTCCGAAGACCGAATCACGGAAGATGAGTTATTAGATCGTTCCGATGTTTTTTTGGCCGATGTGGATACCCCCTTCGATGTTAGAAAAATCAAACTTGAATTACAATAGGCTTCGCATTTTTGTAATCGTTATGCTCTGCGCCGTTCAACTCGGCTGCGGGACGGCTCCGGCGGAAAAAACAAATCCGATTCCATCCCAGGATGCTCGGTTCGATTCTCTATCCGTGAAAGGTGTTTCGAGAATGACTGAGGAGGAATATATTTATTACTTACAGTCCGCCCTCCGTTGCGATAAGGCTCTTCTGGATCAAAAAAACAAGGCCGCAGCCGATAAAGGACTGAGCGTGTGGTCTATAATCGGTATCGTTTTATTGGGGATATTACTCCTTGTTGCAGCGGGCAGTGCTCCGCCTCAGAATGGCGATCCTTCGGGCGGTAATTAATTTCGTCCGTTCCGTTGTTCAAAATCCCTCATGGTCGAGCGCTTTTTTTCTCGCCCCATTTATCTCGCCACGTTCGTTGCAATAGCGGCGTTTGTCGTCTATCTCCAAACGCTCGCTCCGAGCGTCGATTTTATCGATGCGGGAGAACTGGCGACCGTCTGCGCCACGCTGGGCATCGCGCACCCGACGGGGTATCCGCTCTTCACGCTCGTCGGTTGGATCTTTGCGCACCTGCCTATTGCGAGCACGGTCATTTTGCGGTTAAACATCATGGCGGCATTTTTCACCGCGCTGGGAGCGGGCGTCGTGGTCCTGCTGGCGAACGAGTTGTTTTCCTTTTGGATGCCCGATCGACTAAAAGGACCGAAAGGAGAAAAAAATACCAGTAAATCAAAACAGAGCAAACCACAAAAAGGAAAAGTCAAAAATCAGCCCCATGTGTCCCAGCCGTCCCAGAACTTTCCATTAGAGACAAGTTCGAAGGTGTCGTTACTGGCTGCGTTCGCCACCGGCCTTGCTATTGCCTTCAGCGCGACGTGGTGGGCGCAATCCGGTTCGGTTGAAGTATATCCGCTCCATCTGTTTCTGATGCCGCTTGTGCTGATGTTCTTTCTGAGAATGCTGCGGAAAGAAGATGTGGATATCGTTGGACGGGATGGACGGCTGTTCGCGCTGCTGCTTGGTCTTAGCTTCACCAACCACATGACGACGATCTTGCTGGCGCCGGCGTGTCTGTATATGTTTTTCGCGCGCTATCGTTTTTCGAAATTGGCCTGGCGAAGAATTCTTCGGCTGGCGCCATTTTTTATTTTTGGATTGCTCGTCTATCTTTATCTTCCGATTCGTTCCAGTCAATATCCACTCATGGATTGGGGCCACCCTGCCACGTTCGGCAATTTCGTAAGGCATTTGACGGCCAAACAATTTCAAATCTGGATGTACACTGGCACCGGCGCGGCGGCGAGGCAATGGTCCTATTTCTGGAGTCGCGTGCCGAAGGAGTTTACGATTTTCGGTGCTCTTTTCGTGTTGCTTGGAATTTGGAAAATGTATATGTCCGCTACGGTTCGCCGGACGCATATTCTAATTTTCACTCTGCTGCTGTTCTTCGGCTGCCTGCTCTATTCGATCAATTACGATATTCACGATATTGATTCGTATTTTTTGCTGGCGTTTCTTGCGATGGCGTTGTGGATTGGGGCAGGAGTGCAGTTCGTTGGGAGTTGGATCGCAAGTTCTGTGAAGAAAGAGTCTGCTGCCGCCGCAGGGAACCACCCCCCCACCCCCTCCTATTCCGCTTCGCTTCATAGGAGGGGGAGTTTGATCATTGCTTCGCTTTCCATTTTGCTTGCTCTCATCGAAATCCGCGCGAATTATTCCGACAACAATGAGAGCGGGAATTATATGGTCGAGGATTATACGAAAAATGTCCTCCAAAATCTTCCGCCGAATGCGATTATTTTTTCTACGCAATGGGATTTTTTCGTGAGCGGTGCCTTCTATTATCAATTGGTCGAGCATCTGCGTCCCGATGTGCTCGTGGTCGATAAAGCCATGCTGCGCGACCGGCCGTGGTACTACGCGGAACTCGAAAAACGCGCGCCGGAAGTATTCGCGCGCGTGAAGACCGAAGAACAGGCATTTCTTCAATATCTGAATGCCTTCGTCGCCGATAAGCCCTTCGATCAGGCCGCGATCGCTCCGGCGTATGAGCGATTTACCTCCGCGCTCGTCGAGCGCAACCTCGATCGGCCGATTTTTGAAACGCAGGAGATGGTCGAGCAGCCGGACGAGCTCTTCGCGCCAACAATAAAGCCCGTTCCCGCGGGAATCGCCTATCGCCTCGTGCCGAAAGACACCACGTTCGATGCTGCTCCGCCCCAATTGATATGGAAAGATAAGCGTTACCGGCTGCGCGATTACTACACCGACGAATTGCGCACGCTGCAGGCAATGCCGCTCGCCAGTTATGGGCAACTTGAAAGCCAGCGGGGTAATAAGGATATTGCAAAGCAATTCTTCGATGCCGCGCTGACGTTTACCCCAGACCTTAACGCAAGTCTGGATAATCTGAGCGAGCGCGATCGCGGTATTGCCGAATCGACGAATGAGCAATTCGAACGCATTCGGCAAGCAAGAACATCGCTGGGGAAATAATTCTGGACACTCTGAACAATTCTTTAATAATGTCATTGCGAGGAGCATTCGGCGACCGAAGGGAGTCGAATCTGACGAAGCAATCCGTCGTATTCAATCGAGGGATTGCTTCGTCGAATTTTTCTCCTTTCGGTCCAAAAATTCTCCTCGCAATGACATGAAAAGATAGCTATTAAAATTTACGAATCGTTATGAGTTTTACGCACCGAATTACCGAATCGGATATTCACCGCATTGACCTAAGCGACATGGCCGGCCACATTGCGCGAATGGGGGAGCATATTCGCGATGCTATAAAAATCTATTCAGCCGCATCCATCCCGTCTATGGAAAGCAAGGGACCGATCGTCATTCTCGGCATGGGTGGTTCGGCGATTGGCGCAGATTTAACGCGCTGTTATTTTGCAGATTCATCCACCGTGCCGATCCTCGTGAACCGTGGTTACGATCTTCCCGCATATGCCAAAGAAGGATCGCTCATTATCGCGTCGAGCTATTCGGGTAATACGGAGGAAACACTCTCGGCCTTCGAGCAGGCGGTGGAGCGAAAACTTTCCATTGTCTGCATCACCACCGGCGGGAAGCTTGGCGAACGCGCGAAGCAGCTTGCCTTGCCCGTAATTTCGCAACCCGCCGGAATGCAGCCACGCGCGGCGCTGGCGTATTCGTTCGTGCCGGTTCTTCTATTGCTCGGTCGGGCTGGAAGCGCCGACCTACGCGAGGCTGACCTACGCGCGAATCTCGATAAGGCTGCCGCGTTGCTCGATACGCTTGCTGCGCAGTATGGGACGTCGCATCTCGATGAAAGCAATGCCGCCTTCAAACTTGCCGGAGAGATCGCGCACCGAATTCCGGTAATGTATGCGGCTAACGATTTCGAAGCGGTCGCCTTGCGATGGCGGGGGCAAATCCATGAAAATGCCAAGCATGTCGCGTTCTGTAATGTGTTGCCGGAAATGAACCATAATGAAATTGAAGGATGGGCGCATCCCATAGACCTTATCCCCCATTTTTCAATTATTTTTCTTCGCTCCTTACCGGACGAGCACCCTCGTATGACAAAACGGTTTGCGGCCATGCGGGACGTGTTTCGGAGCAAGCAAGTGGATGTGCTCGAACTTGCCGCCGAAGGCGAAACTCGGTTGGAGCGAATGATGAGCCTCATCGCGCTGGCCGATTGGACGAGCCTCTACCTTGCTCTCTTCGCGGGCATCGATCCGACCGCAATCCCAGCCATCGAGATGCTGAAACAAAGGCTGAGCTAAGCGGGCGCTCCGGGCCATTCTCTCGGCCCCCGGCCCGGAATTTCGTATTTTTGTGCTAACCGGTGTCGGGAGCAACCCTCACGCGGTGAATTTCTCAACTCCAAATTAGCTAATTACCTTATGATTAAGAATCTTGCAATCGGCCTTCTCCTCGCTTGTTGTGTCACTTCCGCTCAGTCGCAATCGCCGGATTCGGTCTGGCATTTGGTCAACGGCGCGCTTCCTACTGGGCTTAGTACGATGACGTGGAGTACGAACGATACGGGATTCTTTCTCGGGTCCAGTTCCGATCTTTTCTTAACTCTGACGACGAATGGCGGGCTTAGCTTTGAGACTTCGAAATTCCCGGATTCCATCGTTATCATCAATGGCGCGCACAGCCATTACCGTACGTTCGAGCAGATCACAGGTGGAATGTCCTGGCCCACATCAACCAATGGGTACATCGCGGGTATTACCACGTCGGATACGTTCGGCCATGTCGCGGCACAAACTATACTTGCAACCAGCGATGCGGGAACAACATGGAGCCAATACTATCCTACGAATAATGATACCGTCATCATAAAAGCCGATACGGTCATTAATATCGTAATTGTCAATAAGGACACGACGGAGGACACTACGATTACCCCGCCCGATACCATAGTCAACCATGAGATTTGGGACAACATTTATTTTCCAAACGCGATGAGGGGCTATGCCTCCACATCGTTAGCCGATGGATCGAAAAATTTTATTGCGAAAACAATCGACGGAGGGAAAACCTGGAAAAATCTCTTAGCATCCACGGATTTAATATTTGAAAAGCTAAATTTTTTCAATGTCAAAAATGGAATGATCTTCGCCGTCAATAATTCCGATGGCAGCAATCACCTTATGTACACGACCGATGGCGGTACATCCTTCCAGACAGTCGCATTACCGGACGGCGCATTGCGCACTGCGCTTCATTGGAATGCCGACGGCTCGTGGCTCATTGCCATCGATAGTAGTATTTACCGCTCCACCGATTCCGGCAAAACAGCATGGACTCGTGTCATTTCCCCGGATAAGAATGGAAATATACAAACCATGGCCATTAATGACACGATGGGCTTTGCATTCCGTTCTGACGCACCCGCGGTCTTTATGACTCGAAATTTCGGGGCGACATGGAAATCAGATACACTTCCACGAGCGGGTATTGATTCTGTGTTGGCAGTATCGGCTTCAATGCCGTCCGATTCGGTAGCCTACTTGCTTGCGGTGGATCCTTCGAGCCAAGCGAATGCGCTCTTAAAAATCGTGATCCACACGCCGACGCAAAGCGGCGGAAACGGTGGTGTTGCAATGGCGCCCTCCGAGGCCAGTCAATTTTCCGCGGCTACCGAGGGGAATAGCATTCTCTTTACCGCGAAGGCATCGGACCGGCCGCGCGCCATCGACGTGATGGATATTTTAGGACGGGTATGCGCCTCCATTTCGCTGCCCAGTGGCGCGACGACCACCCAGCTTCCGGTGGGCAGCCTTCCTCCAGGCAGCTATTTCGCACGATTAGGCGGCGCGACGGTCAAGTTTGCAATTTGGAACTAAAAAATATGCTAAAATACCTCATCGTGTGCGCGGGAATCGCGCTGGGCGTTAGCGTTCGCGCTTCCGCGCAATTGGGGCAATGGAAAGAGGTGAATACCGCTATTCAAAGCGACCCGATGGTTTTCGCCACTAACGATTCGGGCTACTCCTTTGAGGGAACCGATTTGCTGCGATCTACGGACGGCGGGAAAAATTTCAGCTCCTCGGGAATACCGGGCGGGTCGACGATCGGTGTGCTTAGCGACATGAGCTGGCCCACTTCGCGATGCGGGTATATGGCATTCGGAAGCCCCCGTGTTCTAGCTCGAACGAACGATGGGGGACAAAGCATCACGATTTGGAATTTCCCTTCCAACTACACTGTGTATCATATTGCATTCCCAACGCCCGCCATCGGGTATGCAACGGGCGATTTCAATCCCTCGACCGAGGGATACTTTGTCGCCAAATCGACCGATAGCGGCGAATCGTGGCGAGTGGTTTACCAAAACGACCTCTCGATCGGCTCCATTCGTTTTAAGGATGCGGACCATGGAATATTCGTTATCTATGACAAGGGAGGTGTCCCGCAAGTTGCGTACACCCTCGATGGCTTTGCTACCGAGAGCATGTCCGCCGACACCATTCCGTTCCTTGGGTCCGGACAGCAGACCGGTTTTCTCGATTGGAATGACGATGGTTCCTGGATCGTCTACAATCAGGGCATCGAACGTTCAAGCGATTCTGGCAAGCACTGGTATTTGGTATTGCAGGACGAATCGCCCGACCTTTCCTATGGAGCGATCGAATCGGTCTGTTTTTCCGGACCGCGTGGGTTCGCGTTCGCCGATAATTCCAACGTTTTTGAAACAACGGATGATGGCGCGACTTGGAAGGCGTCTTCCTCGACTTCGCCCGATGTGACGGGCTCGGGAAGTGTCAGTTCCATGCCCAGTCCAACGGTTGCTTATGTGACGGGAACCTCGGCCGATGGGTCTACCAACGTACTCCTGAAAATCCAACTTCCTCCTGTGGTTGGTGGCGGAGTTTCCACGCCACAACTGCTCGATGATTTTCATGTTGCTTCGAATGGCGCGGGCCTCATTTTTATCGCCACTCCGGTATCCGAAGCGCGAAATATAGAAATCCTCGACTTGTTAGGCCGCGATTGCGCATCGCTGATGCTTGCGGCAATGAGCGCGCGAGCGGAACTTAGACCTGGCCAGCTTCGGCCCGGAAGCTACTTTGCGAGATTGGGAAATGAAATCGCAAAGTTCTCCGTGTGGCAATAATTAATGCGCGCGTAACTTTTTAATTTCTTCCGTGAGCACCGGAAGCACTTCGAAGGCATCGCCGACCACGCCATAATCGGCGATGGAAAAGATCGGTGCGTTCTCATCCTTATTTATCGCGACGATCGTTTTCGAGCTGGACATTCCGGCCATGTGCTGCACCGCGCCGGAAATTCCAACGGCGACGTAGAGTGTCGGGGAAACGGTTTTTCCCGTCTGACCCACTTGTTCGCTGTGCGGACGCCAGCCGGCATCGACAACCGCGCGCGAAGCACCGGTTGCACCGCCAAAGGCCGCCGCGAGGTTTTCGATCAGCGCCCAATGCTCCGGCCCGCGCATCCCGCGTCCGCCGGAAACGATAATATCCGCTTCGGCAACATCGAGCTTTCCTTGCGAGAGCACCAGATCTTTGGTATGCTCGTTAAAATCGGAATCCTCGAACGAGACGGTAATGGGTGTAACGGACGGAGTTTGGGAAGGGGCATCGCTGGATGCTTTCCAAAGATTGGGCCGCGTCGAATAAATTTTGATCGGAGTGGTAACCCGGACATTCATCTGCGCTTTTCCGGCATAGACGGGATGGGTAGCGATGATGTCATTGCCCGAGTTCGAAAAGGCTGTAACGTCCGGGACATACCCTGCTCCGAGCAGGACCGCCACGCGCGGAGCGAGATCTTTGCCGCGTCCGGTTGCCCCCATTACTACAGCATCCGCGTTCGCTTGCTTCGCAATTTCCGCGAGCGCCTTCGCGGTTGCGTGCGAGGAATAATTCGAAAGCCGAGGATCGGTAGCGGTGTGGATGGCGCTGACATTCAACGTCTTTGCCTTGTCGAGGGTCGGCGTGATATCCCCGCCTACCACTGCAGCTATGACCGTTCCGCCAAGCGCATGTGCGGCACTCACAGCTTCTAAGGATGGTTTGCGAATTTGGCCGTTCCGTTCTTCGAGGTAAACGAGTATGTTCATGGCAGCTATTCGATATGGAAGATTAAATTTTTACCGTCATTGCTTCGTCGAGCGAATCGACCGAAGGAAGATTCGCTCGACGAAGCAATCCGTTGCTTTCAACAAATGGATTGCTTCGTCGAATTTTCTTCGCTCCGATCGGAAAATTCTCCTCGCCATGACATCATAAAGCCTAAAAACAGAATCCTATATAACTTTTGCTTCTTCGTGGAGCAACCGAGCGAGTTCTCGTGCAGAATCCCCAGCTTCGCCATCGGATTTCAAAATCTTATGGGCGCGAGCCTTTTCGGCTTTGGTCATTTGAACGATCTCGGTCCGTGCCGTTCCGGGCGCGCCCTGAATTTCCTGAATCGGCTTTTGTTTGGCCTTCATAATATTCGGCAGCGATGGATAGCGTGGATCGTTCAAGCCTTTTTGCGCTGCAACAATGCAGGGCATGGTAAGCTCGATTACCTCGCGCCCGCCTTCGATTTCTTTTTCCACTGTCGCCGTGTTGCCTTCGATCGTTAAGCCGACGGCAACGGTTGCCGCCGGCAGCCCAAGCATCTCCGAAAGCATCGGGGCGATTTCCATTCCATCGAAATCGATCGACTGCTTGCCGAGCAAAATCAGATCGGGAGCAAGCGGCTTGATCGCCGCGGCGAGCATTTCAGCCACCTGGAAGGCATCCGATTTTTCGCCCGTGATCAAAATTCCTTTGTCGGCGCCCATGGCAAGGGCTTGCCGAATCGCGTCTTTGATTGCCGGAGGGCCAACAGAAATTATTGTTACTTCCCCCTTGTGTTTATCGCGAAGCCGCAGCGCTTCTTCGACAGCGAATTCGTCGTACGGATTAAGGATAAATTTCACGCCCGCCGGATCCATCGACTTGCCATCGGGTCCGACAAGGACCCGCGTTGTGGTATCCGGCACATGGCTAACGCAAACGAGAATATTCATAAAGCAGAACCTGGATTACGCGGATTGGATGGATTTTAAGGATTTTTAACGTCGAGAAATTTAGATTGTTTTGCAGAACCTCTGATCGAAGAATTGAAAAAACTCGCAGGATATTTATAGATCGTATCAAATCTGAAATTGATCCTGAAAATCCATCCAATCCGCGTAATCCAGGTTCAGCTAACGATAAAGGACATCGCCTCGTCGAGCCCTTCGTTCATCGCCTCGACTTCAAGGTTGCCGTAGGGCGTGATAAAATGGGGCGCGTCCTTGTGCGCGGCGGTCGTAAACACCAGCCGGCGGTTCAAAATTTCAAAGAGATCGCTCGAAAGCAAGAGTTTCGCAATCGGGTGATTACGCTCAAAAAGATAGCGCGATTGCTCGTAAATTGCGCCCTTGATCGTTTCGAAGGAAAGGTCGTCCTCGGAAAGCTTGATTCGGACGAGATCGGGGACGGAATCCGCACGAATCACGGAAGCTTGCTCAGGTTGAGAATCGGGTGGCATGAAGCATGGAAACAGTCCAACGTGAAATCAGTTGCCGGCAGGCGAGAATTGACCCGCATAGCAAAGCGTCTGGTATCGCATTTCGACCACCCCTTTCGCAGCATGCCGATTGAAAATTTCGCGCAAGCGGGCGAGCATGGCGCTGTAATTTGACGAGTCATGGTTCGGCAGGTAAGAGGACGACAGAAGCCGCCCTTCGAGCGATTCATAATCGAGCACTTGAGTGTTGTCGAACTTCAATTCCAAAACTGGCGTGCCGTGGAAGAAGTCGATTGTTCGCGTTGCGTTCGAGGAAGAAATATTCGTGTCCGGAGAAGTAGAGGTAATGACGACATTCCGATGATTCACCTGGACGTAATCGGTCCCAAAATCAAGCAGCAGTTGTTCGTAATCGCGAAGGAACGGAGTGGTGTCGAACTCCCGGTCATTCCAAAGTATGACAGCCCATCCTCCGGGCTTCAGTATTCGACGGAATTCTCTCTCTGCTCTCGGGGCATCGAACCAATGAAAGGCCTGACCCGCGATAACATAATCGACCGAACGATCGGGAAGCGCCGTCGCTTCTGCCGTGCCATTTATACTTCGAAAATTTTTGTAGCTCGAAAGATACACTTCCCCAGCCTCGCGCATCGCTTTGTTTGGCTCGATGCCATAGACGAAATTTCCATTATCCAGAAAAAGCTCACTCGAAATGCCCGTGCCCGAACCGACATCGGCGATGATATGGCTCGGTTCGAGACCGGTTCGCTCGCGGAGCGTCTCAATCACTGCTTTCGGGTAATGTGGCCGGTACTTTCGGTAGGCCTCCACGCGGGAGGTGAAGCGTTCGGTCGGAGAAGTAGGCACCCTTAAGTTTACGTTTCTCGCTTGAAGCAGTTTCGTAATTGAAAAATGTTCTTTATCGCCGCCGTATTTTTGTGACACATGAAGCAATCAGCTAAGAAGCACGACACCATCCCAAACTGGAAAACAACGACGAAAAAGACCGTCGCGGAAAACCCGTTCCTGAAACTCGAAGAGCATCGGCGGGAGGAAGAAGGGACGGGCCGCTACGGATATTTTTTTATTGTCCATGCGCCCGACTGGGTGAATATCGTAGCCATCACGGAGCAACAGGAGATTGTGTTGATCGAGCAGTTCCGTCACGGCAGCGAGCGGATTGAGCTCGAAATTCCGAGCGGCATCATCGATGAGGAAGAAGACCCTGCCGACGCCGCGCTCCGGGAATTACTCGAAGAGACCGGCTACGAGCGGAGCGACCGGAGCGAATTCAAAAAAATTGGCGAAGCGATCCCGAACCCTGCTTTTATTCGCAATAAATGCTACACCTACCTGCTGACTCACGTTCGGCCCACGGGCCTGACACAATTCGATGAGAACGAGAATATCCGAGTCCGCCTTATTCCGCGCAATGAGATCGAGCATCTTATTACGGCCGGAGAGATACAGCACTCGCTTATTATTACAGCGTTCTATTGGCTTCGGCTTGCGGGGTACTAAGGCTTCCTCATTAGCCGAAATAAAAAATCCTGCAACTCCAATTTTTTAAGAACGCGAAGAGACTTATGCAACTTTTTCTTTTCGAATAGTAGTAGGACTTCGTTCTGGCTTTCGAGCATCGCGCACCGGGCCGCGTTCCTCGAGTTGAAGACGTAACGCATCCGAGAAGATCAACTTCTTTTTAATTACGGTCTGTTCCATGACCGGTACGAGCGGGACGGAGTCAATTTGGCTCGCGGCAAGAATATCGGCCTCGAAGCCAAGTTCGATCAGGTTACGGCCGTGATCCGATTCGATAAGCGTGCGGTAAATATCGGCGCCATATTGCCGGCTCACCGAAAGCGCTGCGCGCGCGCTATCCGATAGATGGTCTACCGTACTGCCGTCCGTTTTGGAGTAACTTTGGCCAAAGCGCGCTTGCAGCCGCGTAATGAGCATTCCCGCGCAGGTCGCATCTTCCAAGGAAAATTCTTCCTCGCGTCCGCTGCACAGAATGATGAGATGTTCGGAGGCAATGGATTCGATCGTGGCCAGCGCCTCGACGGTTGCTGAAAGATTTACGAAACTCGATACAAAACACTGCCGGGCATATTTTGCTTTCGTGAGCGCCAGCGCGCCGTTTGTCGTCGTCAGGATAAGCGCTTTGCCTTTGACGGCCTCTTCGGTGTATTCGAAGGGCGAATTTCCGAGTTGGAACCCCGTGATTCGTTTGCCGCCACGTTCTCCGCAGAGGATGGTCGATGTCGAATGAAGATTTCCGACGATCTTCATCGCCTGTTCGACCGAGGCGACGGGGATGATCTCGCGCGCGCCCGAGCGCATCGCGTAGGTGATCGTCGTCGAAGCGCGGAGCACATCGATGACGACGACGATCTTATCGCGAAGCTCGAGTTCGTCGAGATGATTCGGAGAGAAATAAACAGTTATTTGCACAAAAAATAGAATAGATAAGCAACAGTCCCGTCCCTTTTCCCGCGACGTAAGTTTGGAACGATGAGGCTGTAACCCCGAAGATTCGAGAATCTCTCCCGAAATTTCGAGAACGTTAGCGGAACGTTACAGCGGACCTCGTAACGAATTGTGCCACTTCTAATTTTTTGCTTTTTGTGCATTTCGCAAAAGAATGTTGTATCTTCGTACAGACGGTGTGAGACGATTACCAAATTTAGCTATGTCGATGAGCTTTCTTATGGCAACTTCACACGCACACACACAGCGTGAGGTGGTGCGCCATGCTGCGCCGCGCGTGTTCTATAAGTTCCACGTTGAAAGTTTCTCGCGCTTAGACGAGTCGAGCATTGCGGTTGGCCAATGCTGGCACTTCTCATTACGCATAATTTTGGAAAGTCCTGGAAACAACGAGGCGAACTTCCGGAACGAAATATCATCAAACAAATTGTTTGGATCGATGCGAGCCATGTGGCGATAAACGCTTCCAATAACGGTCACGGAAAGATTTTTTATAGCTGCGATGGAGGAAGGAAATTTGAGATCACCCTCAACAACACTGCCGCAAGCAATGGGATTGTATGGGATACCGCGAGCGGGCACCTCTATGCCATCGATAATCTAAACCGTTTCTACGTCTCTTACACGAAAGGCCGTACCTGGCAGGGGCATGGTTCCAGAATTCCATTCGAACAGCGGCCAAATGTTTCTCATTTTTGCTCGCTAACTTCATTTAAAGAAAATGGAAGGCAAGACATTTTTGCTACCTCTTCCTATCCCGGACAAATTTTTCGCACGCGCGATACGGGCCGGCATTGGCAGCGGGTGTTTTCCGATTCCATCTTCTATCGCAATCGCGAAATTCCCATGATGGGCAAACTGCGCGATGGACGGTTCCTCGCGGTTTCTGCCCAAGGCACGGTCGATGAGCCGGGCGGGTTACTTATTGGTTCCCGTACGTCGCACCAATGGAAAAACGTCCCTACCCCCGAAGGGTTGTGGGCATTCGCGGAAGATCCGTTCCGGCCAGGCTTCATCGTCGCTGGGGGCTTCGGTCTCGGACGCAGACCGGAGGACGCTGCCGCGTTTTGGACGAATGATTACGGACTCTCATGGCATCCAAAACCGTTACTCGGCGCCATTCTCGTCTGGCAAATAGAATTTCTCGCTCCTCATTCCTGGATTCTGGCAACAGATATGGGACTTGTGGAACTTAACATCAGTTCACTAAACTAAGAAAGATAAAACCATGAAGAAGCTTCTCGCTTTTGCATTAAGCCTGCTTTTGGTGGGCCTGTTCTCGAGTAATTCCCGCGCGCAAGGCGGATCGCAAGGCGGATATGGTAAGCCGTGTATTGATCCAGGCTGCGCGACGTGCTGCGTTAATCCGACTTCTGATCCGCTTTGGCCAGGGCCCGGGCTCTCCGTCGAGTGCGCTACCAGCAATTGCAGCAGTCCATGCGGCCAGTGCAAACAAATCCGGATTCGAAATATGTACGATTGCAAAAATATCGTGAAAATCGAGTTCGATGGCCATAAAATAACTGGGCAAACGTATTCGATTTGCAACACGTACCAGGAGATTGGTTCTTCCGGTCCCTGTGAAGGCGTCTCGTGGCGAACACCGAGTGTTGATACGGCAGGAACTCGAGATCCATCACAAACTTGGTTGAATCCTTGCTGGCTTGAACCTGCTGGCCCTCCTGGTGAACACTGGTGGATCACGCCGCTGCCCGCAGGTAAGGGTCCATGTCCGGGTGGCCTGGCTTATGGGTCGTGGATTTATATCGATTTCTGTGGTGGTGATGTAGCATGTGACAAAATTACCTGGACTGTCTATTTTAGCGATGGGAGTACCTGCCAAATCGATATGGGGCAAGTGCCATCATGTTGCCCATAACAAGAAAGGCGAAAAACTGTATGAGATTAATATTCATTCTGCTATTCGTCGTCAATACCTCAAGTGCTTTTGCCCAGGGAGCGGCTCCGTTTTGGGAACCGCTGCCAGGACCGCCTGGACCATCCCTACAAATCGGTTTCGTGCTCGGAGATAGCACAATTTCCACGATGAATGGCGGATCCATTTATTTTTATGATTCAACGTCTATGAGTTGGGTCCTTACCGGTGGTCCCGAAGGCAAGCTGGTTTTATCGCAAAGAAAGTTTAACTTTCTTCCTTTACCTGTCCGATATTGGCCGGGACTCCACTACGCAAGCTACGAAGATACACTTTTTTTTACACCGGATTCGGGTGGCAACTGGAGTGTCGTCGGAACGTTTGGAACGCATCCGACAAAGTTTAATGCCGCTGCTCGCCCAATTGTTTACCTGGCAGAAACCGGAGGACGCGTTGAGCTTATCGACGATTCGAATCGATTATATTCGACAGCCGATACATTCAAAACGATCGATACGGGTTACTTACCAGAAATAGCGCGCTCCCTTTCGCGCATAGGCGATACGGTTTATCTTTGGTCGGCATATGGGAACCTATATCGGAGTGTGAATTTCGGCAAAAATTGGAAGGAGCTGTTTGGTCTGCATGATACCGCGACCAATTGGTATTCCGATATTACAAGAAAAGGCGATGTCTGGATTCTCTATGACCTTCAGCAGAGCCCAGTGAGTCCATGGGGTGATACGAATGTGCATCTCGCATATTCGCTCGATCGCGGCAACGATTGGACCATGATGACGAGTCCCGTTAACAACAAATTCCCGGAAATTGATGGTATCGACAATGAAGGCCGCATTTATATTCATTTCGAGTTAGCTTTCGATTCGATATTTCGTTCCGATGATTGGGGCAGGACATGGCATAAACTATCTCTAAGCACAACTACTATCTATGTCGTTCCATCCGGAACGCTTTATGCAGGCAGTAATCTTCGCTCAACCGATTATGGTGAAACCTGGGATACGATTCCAAGTCCGGTTACAGCCTCGGTCCCTTTCGATATACTTGCATTCCAGGACTCCACGGTGCTTAGCGCCCAGCAGGGAATTTATGCAACGTCCGATAATGGGCAAACCTGGCCGGCGCTCACCACTGGGTATTCAGACGCCCGTCTTAGCATTCGCCCTGATTCGGGGTGGATTATGGTAAATACGACTCAAAGGTTTTTTCCTGGTCATGGCGCATTGTGCTCTAAGTTCCAGATTTATGGATTGGGCAGGATCACATCTGAGCTTCATGTTTGGCTTACGTCATCATGGGGCTCCTGGCTTAACGAATGGGATACCGCGGGAATGGGTTCCTGGCACGGCACTTGGCTGACCAAGTATTACTTAAGTGAAAGCCTCGACACTGGCTGCTCCTATGTATCTTTCTCCTACGACACCCTTTCGCCGTCACCAATTCTCCAAGTGGTGGAGTGGGCACACGATACGATCCTCGCTATTTCCACGAGCGGCGTTTATCGCGGCTTCGACGTGCTGTTTCCGTTTGATACCGTTACGCCAGAATTGGGAACCCATACCACGCCGACGGGCGCAATGCTGAAAGATTCTACTGGAGCTATTTATGTAGCCATGAGCGATGGGAAGCTTTTCGTAACGCGCGATGGCGCTAACACCTGGAGCGAGTTTGCCTCGCCCGAACCGGATGGTTCCGCGCCGATTATCAGCATGACTGCTTCCCCGACAGGCCTGCTCTTCGCTGCCGATTCGAACCTCGCGACCGGCTATACGCGCACCTGGGAATATAATCCTGCGAAAAAAGCATGGGTGGACGTAACCGTCGGTCTTCGGCGTGCCGGGTTCCCGGACACGGCGGAAGTCACGAATATCTGGTATGTGAACGGCTACGCCTACGCCGGGACCTGGAACATGGGACTTTTCCGCAGCGTAAAACCGGTGGGGCCGGTGAGCAGCGTGGCGAGCGCGGCACATGCTACTCCGTTTAAACTGTATCCGAATCCTGCGGCGAACTCGGTTACGGTTACATATCCGGCCTATATCCATGCAAGCGGCTACCTCATCGCCGATATGGCTGGACGTGAATGTATGCGAGGAACGATCGAACCTAATTCAACCAAAGTAACAATAGATATTCGCGCCTTGACCGACGGGATTTATGATTTGAAGATGGTTGGCGGGGATTGGCTTCCAACAAAGTTTGTGGTGGAGCATTAAGATTAGCCCGCATATTCCTCCATCACCTTGCGCGCTATGACCATGCGCTGGACCTCGCTAGTCCCTTCACCGATGGTGAGGAGCTTCGAATCGCGCCAGAATTTTTCGACCGGATATTCCTTGATGTAGCCATAGCCGCCGTGAATTTGCACGGCCTCCTCCGCAACCTGCACGGAGGCTTCGCTCGCGAAGAGTTTCGCCATGCTGGCGGCTTTTCCGAACGGCTGTCCGTTATCGCGCAGCCAGGCCGCCTTCATGGTGAGCAGCCGCGCGGCCTCGATCTTCATTGCCATCTCCGCAAGTTTGAATTGCGTCGCTTGTTGCTTCGCAATGGGCTTGCCAAATTGTTCGCGCACCTGCGCGTACTGAATCGCGGCTTCGAAGGCCCCTTGCGCCGTGCCGACGGAAAGCGCGGCGATGGAAATCCGGCCGCCATCCAGAATTTGGAGCGCCTGCACGAAGCCTTCACCTTCCTGGCCGATTAGATGCTCTTTTGGCACCCGAACGTTTTCCATAACAAGGCTCGAGGTATCCGAGCAGCGCATGCCTACCTTGTTTTCTTTTTTCGAGGCATGAAATCCGGGCATGGATTTATCGAGCACAAAAGCGGAAATTCCACGCGCGGCATGCGCGCGGTCGGTCACGGCCATGATGACCGTCGTATCCCCGACGGTCCCATGCGTAATGAAATTTTTCGAGCCGTTGATAATATAAGAATCGCCGTCGCGAACGGCGACCGTGCGCGTGCCGCCGGCATCGGAGCCGGCGGAAGGCTCGGTCAGCCCCCACGCGCCCAGAACTTCCCCACGGGCCAGCGCGGGAATATATTTCTGGCGGATTTCGTCCGACGCGAATTTATAAATATGGCTCGAACAAAGCCCATTATGCGCCGCGACGGAAAGCGCGACTGCCGGATCGACTCGGGCGATCTCTTCGATGATAATTGCATTCTCCATCGCGCCTAATCCCGCGCCGCCCAGTTCGGTGGGCATAAGCGTGCCCAAAAATCCGAGGGCGCCCATTTTGCGCATGGCCTCCATCGGGAATACCTGCGATTCGTCCCATTCGAGGCGATGTGGTTCGAGTTCAGTTTCGGCAAAATCGCGCGCCACTTCGCGAATGGCCTGCTGATCGTCCGTGGCAGTAAAATCTAATAAGTCGAGAGTGAGGGTGTCGGTCATGCGCGTGCGAGAACATGTCACGCGAGGGGAGGGTTCGAAAAAAGGAAGAATGAATACACGATGAAGGTAACAGCATCGAAGGAGTCGGAACGAAAAAGTAGCCCCGTCGTTTCTTCTTTTTATGGATAGATCATTCGAGCAAATCCGAACGGAAGTTCTGGAATTGGATCGTGAAAGCCAGCGCAAGCTCGCGGAGGAGATCGAACATACGCTCGCGGAAACAGATAACGAAATCGAGAGTGCCCGGAACGAGGAAATAGCCCGACGGCTGAACGCGCACCCACGCGGCGAAGGAACATATGTCACAAAAGAACATATGATGGAGATGGCGGAAAAAATGATCTCGTCCGCCGAGCGAAAAACGAAATGATACTTCGGACACGCTCGGAGGCAGAGCGCGATTTTGCAGAAGCAATTGAGTTTTATATCGAAGAAGAAACGCCTTCGTCCGCGAGACGATTTAAGGAAGAGGTCGACCGGTCTATGATTTAATCGCGGAAGATCCTTCTCGCTACCCAGCCGATAAAAATAACCTGCGAGCATGGCCACTCGACCGACGATTTCCTTTTCGAATCCTATACACGATTGATAGCCATGAAGAAATCGGAATTATCGCAATCTATCATAATCGGCGAAATAAGAAGTATTTGAAGAGACGTCTTTAGCTCGCGCCTGGAATTTTATGATTTTGCGTGCGACAATGATATAAAAAAAATATTTCGGAATCGCTTGACTTTTCTATTTTTAGAGCTTATTTTAGTAGCTAAGAATTTGTTCGCAATGCAACCGTTCGGGACGAGTACCCTGGCATTCGCCCTTTTTCAAAACAGATTGTCGTTTACTATTCATCATCATATTCTAACTTCGCATCCATGCTTTACACATTGTTTGTAGTACTTCACATTCTTAGTGCCGGTGTAGTCATCGGCCTTATTACAGTGGCGGTCATTGGCACCGCCATGCGCCGGAAGGTACAGGGGACGCCCGGAGAAATTGCGTCTATTCGGTCGGCTGCCATGATGGCGCCCATTATGGGAAACATTGGTAGTATCGGCCTGCTTGTCTCTGGTGTGGCACTGACCCTTTTGCAATACTCCTTCTTTCCATTTACATCGCTGCCGTGGCTCGCGCTAATGCAAACGGATTTTGTGATAATTATGGCCATCGTCGGTGCGATCATTGCGCCGCGCGGCAAGAAAATTCTTACCATGGCGAATGCTGAGCTTTCGAGTAGCGGCGCGGCGCAGGGCGCGAGTGTGGAACTTCGCGCGCTCGCGAATAAGCAATATGCGACGATAATCCTGATCGCCGTGCTTGTCGTGATTGCCGTGGCGCTCGGTGAGTCCAAATCCCTGATGTGGGTCGGGGCGAACTAAAGAGCCTACCCACCCCAAAATCGATATTACAAGCCCGCGGAGCATCTTCGCGGGCTTTGACGTTTGGTGGCTTTCAAATTTTACCGCTGTCATTGACCTATGCGACAAGAAAAAGATTCTCTCGGCACCCTCGAACTACCGGACGATGCATATTATGGCATTCAGACGCTGCGGGCCGTTCAAAATTATCCGATCTCGGGGCTGCGTGCGCACCCGACGTTTATTCGGGCCTACGCGCTACTTAAAAAAGCGTGCGCGCGCGCAAACGAACGCGCCGGCGCGCTGAAGCCCGAGCTTTCGAAGCTCCTGCAGGACGTCTGCGATGAAATCATCGAAGGCGGCTTGCGCGATCAGTTCGTCGTCGATGTATTCCAGGCGGGCGCTGGGACGAGTACTAATATGAATGTGAACGAAGTGATCGCGAATCGGGCGCTCGAAAAAAGCGGCGCGAAACGAGGCGAGTTCGATAAAATTTCCCCGAACGACCACGTCAATATGTCGCAATCGACGAACGATACGTTCCCAACGGCCATGCGGCTTTCGACGCTGCTTCTGCTTCAGGAACGGCTCTTTCCGGCGATGGAAACATTGCGGCTCTCCTTCTTTACGAAAGCTGCGGAATTCGAAGACGCGGTAAAATCGGGCCGCACACATTTACAGGATGCGGTGCCGATCACTTTAGGACAAGAGTTTGGCGCATGGGCGAGCATGATGATACGCCACACCAAGCGTTTGAAAGGCGCGGAGCACGATCTATCGTTTCTCGGTATCGGTGGCAGCGCGGCGGGGTCGGGACTGAATACACCGGTCGGTTACAGCGGCTTTGTTGTCGAAGAATTGCGCGCGATGACCGGCCTCGAAGTGCAACCGAGCGTCGATCTTTTTGAAGCCATGGAATCGCTCGCGCCATTCGTGCATATTATGTCCGGCCTAAAAAATTTGGCGCTCGATATTATCAAAATTTCCGGCGACCTGCGCTTGCTCTGTTCCGGTCCCATGACCGGTCTTGCCGAAATCACACTTCCGGCGGTACAGCCGGGATCGAGTATAATGCCAGGCAAGGTGAATCCCTCCATTCTCGAAATGGTCTCGCAAGTGGCAATGCAAGTTGTCGGGTGCGAGACAACGGTTTCCTACGCTTCGCAAGGCGGGCAGCTCGAACTCAATGTAATGATGCCGGTCGTGCAGTTCAATATCGCCTTCGCGATCGAGATATTTTCGAATACGCTCGAGGTCATGGCGCGCAAGTGCATCGATGGCATCGTCTGCGACCGCGAGCGGATGCGGCACTATGCCGAATCGAGCGGCAGCCTCGTGACTGCGCTCGCGCCGGAAATCGGGTACCTGAAGGCGGCGGAAATTGGGAAAGAATCGCTGAAGACGCGCCGCTCGATTCGCCAGATCGTGCTCGAACGAGGGTTAATGGAAGAAGGGAAATTAAACGAGGTATTGGATATTGAAAAAATGGCGAAGGGAATTTGAATAAGTAGCCGTGACCTTTAGGTCACGGCGAAAAGGCAATATTATTTTTAACGCGCTTCTAAAACTCGAACTAGATCCCCGTTTTCGCGAGAATGACAACAGGCTGCATCATTGCTCGAAGCGCACTGGGGATAGTACATTCCCGTCATTACCTCGCGAAAGCGGGAATCCAGAATCGGGAAATACACCGTGACCTAAAGGTCACGGCTACAAAGGATTCATGCAATTGACCTTTGGAATATAGTTTTCCAGAATGCTTTTCGGGCACGTTCTTTCGACTACTATTCGGCATAACCTTAAAACAGGAGGTATGTTATGAGAAAACTGAAAAAACTCCTTGCGGCGCTCGCAATTTCCGGATTGGCATATTTACCACTGGCAAATTCGGCGCAGGCACAGGTAGTAGTCTACAATCACGGCCAGCGTGTTCGCGTGGCACAAACCGCCTCGCAGGACTGGTCGAAAATAAAGGCTCGTGTAAAGGGCGATACTTATAGAATGTCGCACGGTGGCCGGACAAGTCCGGTCATACAGCAACAGCCAATGAGCTATTCTGGTAATTACCGGACGGGCACGTACCAGACACGGACAACGATCCGGACTAATACACTGGGCTATCGTACCCGGTTTAACAGCACCCGGTCCAGCCGTGAACGAATGCGGCTTCGAGAAGCGCAGAATCGCGCGCGCTTAGAGCGGGAACGCTCGGCAACGCTACAGCGGCAACGTTAGAGCAGCGAACGTTAGAGTGGCGACGCTCTTAAAGCAGCAAAGCTAACGGTAGAAGCACATAGTCATAACACAATTAATTGCGCATCCCCTCTCCAAATTGGAGAGGGGATTTTTTTATTTGGAACACCCTTTCCCCCTGGCAGGTTAGACGCTGACGCATTTTTAACGTTGGCATAAAAGGCTATTTATATTGAATTTCCTCCCCTCCGATTTCGAGACCGTTTTCTGCGATTTATGTGGAGCCGATGAGGCTAAAATTCGCTACCATAAACGCGGATTTTCGATCGTTCAATGCTCGCGGTGCGGCATGGTCTATACGAACCCCCGGCTTCGGGGCGCGAAAATCGCGGAGCTCTATGACGCCGATTATTTTCAAGGGCACGGCTTCGATAAGAGTATTGACTATGTAAAGGATGTAAAGGAGTATGGTGGTTCTAAAGATAACTACTCCCTGGATGATTGGGATTTGGATACCATACAGTCGATGCTGCGGGGCACCACCCCCCCGGATGATCGGTCATCCGCCCCTCCTCCTGGCAGAGGAGGGGGAGCACGATTACTCGAAATCGGTTGCGGCACTGGAGTATTTCTTGCGAAGGCGCGCGAGCATGGCTTCGAATGCGCAGGCCTCGAGCTTTCGAGCTACGCCGCGGAATTTGTTCGAAAAATGGGGATTCCCGTCGAGACAAAGTCGATCGAAGAGGTGGATTTCTCGGAAAATTCGTGGGATGTAATTGTTATGCGGGAAGTGATCGAGCATTTGCCGCATCCGCTGGCATCGCTCCGGACCATCCACAAATGGCTGAAGCCGGGCGGCGTCCTCTTTATGGCCACGGGTAATTACGACTGCCCGGAGCGCAAGCTGCGCGGCGCCGATTGGTTTTACTTCATGCCGGAAGGCCATCTCTATTATTTCTCCAACCAAACGATGGCGAAATACCTTCGCAAAGCCGAATTTCGGACGGTTCGAGTCTCGAATCAGGGCGACTTATTGATGAATATGCTGCTGAAGTATGGAATGTTGGAACCGGGCCGCGCGATTCCCCGCAACATTTTGAGGCGTCTGGTGTTCCATCTTGTACGCGCTCTGAACCATTTTATCTCCAGTGGAATGCGTGTGTACGCAATCAAATAACCCATGCGGTCGCTTTTAATTGTTCTTACTCTCGTAATCCAAACCGGCGTTTGCAGAGTAGCGCTCGCCCGGCCGAATCATCGCGCGGGTTCCGAACGCGCGTCTTCCGAGCGGCAGGACGAGCAGCCGGGCATGATTCTACTTCTGGTTAGTCCAAAGCTCGATAGCGCGCTCAGCGATGCATTTATAGCTACACGGCCGGTGGGCGATCCCCAGTTTTCCCACAGCGATATTAATCTTGCAAAACTCAGTGACGATAGCACGATTCGCAATCTTCTGGGCGGATTGAGTGGACTGCATGGACTTCACCTTCGGCCATTTATTCCCACCCATAGCGTTGCCTTGGAGGATATTCGCGAACGGTCGAACCCGCAGCTTTTTATTCATTCTTCTTTCTCCCCTTTTTCCCAGGAGGCAGAAGCACCCCTGCGTAGCGCCGAAGATAAAATTTCCCGCTGGTTCGTTCTTTCCTATTCCGATTCGATTTCAGACGATGTAGCGATCGCACTGACTCGGAAATCCGCCTCAATCCTACAAGCGGAGCCCATGCTCGTTCGGCATCCCTGCTATACTCCAAACGATCCGGATGTTAGCCAGCAGTACGCTCTTTCTATCATGCATTGCTTCGAGGCTTGGGATATTGTACGATGCGATTCGACGATGATCCTCGCCGATGCGGATGTTGGAACGGACTGGATGCATGAAGATTTGGAAAATTCCATCTACCTCAATCAGGGCGAGATTGGCATCGATTCAAATGGAGTAGACAAACGGTCGAATGGCGTCGATGACGATCACAATGGCTTTATCGACGATTGGCATGGCTGGGATTTCGCCGGCTCGGACAACAACTCCCCCGACAATAACCCAACTCCCGGTTCTTCCGCGCACGGCACGCACACCGCCGGCATTATGGCCGCCACGGGGGACAATGCGAAAGGCATTGCCGGCGTTGCCTTTGGCGCCCGTGTGATTCCAATTAAGATCAGTGACGATCCCGGACAAAATCTGCTCTTTGGGTTCGATGGAATTGTCTATGCAGCGGATATGCGCGCGAAGGTCGTTAATTGCTCCTGGGGAGGGCCTACCTATTCCGAGGCCGAACAAGATGTTGTCAATTATGCTTTTGCGAAGGATTGCGCGGTCGTTGCGGCTGCTGGGAATAATGGCGAGTTCGCTCCTTATCAGGAATTTTACCCGGCCTCCTACAATCATGTCCTGTCGGTCGCAATGATCGATGAGAATGGAAATAATGTAATAGGTTCTAATTACAATACTCATGTGGACGTTTCCGCGCCGGGAGCGAACATCCTCAGTACCATGCCTGGCGATCAATATGGATTGATGGGAGGTACAAGCATGGCCTCGCCGGACGCAGCCGGAGTAGTGGCATTAGTGCGCCAGCGATTTCCGAAGTTGACAGCGGGACAAGCGATGGAACAGGTTCGCGTTACCGGAAATCCGGTCGGTGGAATCGATAGCTCGAGGATCGATTTCGAAGGTCACGGCGCGGCCGATGCGCTGCGCGCCGTTACCGATACAAATACCTTTTCCGCACGGATCGAAACCTTCACGATCGACGATAATAATGGCACCGGTTCATTCGCTCCCGGCGAGACTGGCGGTATCGTGCTTTACGTCCGAAATTACTTAAAGCCGCTCGAACAATTAAAGGCGCGAATCGAAGTCGTCCGAGGGAGTGATTTTGTAACGCTCCATCAGACGACCGTCCCTTTTGGACCGGCGAGCACCCTGCAGATCGTTCAAAACGATCCGGCCACCTTTCAAATGAGCATTGCTAACACTGTACCGGCAAATACTCAGGTCCTCATTCGAGTATTTTTTTCCGATTCTCTTCTCGGATATACCGACGACTACGACTATTTCAGCTTTGTCATCAATCCGACCTATCTGGACCTGAATAAGAATAATCTAACAGTAACCTTTTCCTCGATCGGTAGCCTTGGCTATAACGATGTGTTGATAAATAACGAGGGTTCGGGATTTTTATGGCGCCTTTCACCGGCTTCGATTTCGCCCTATGGCCGGACCGTCCTCTATCAAGGCGGGTTAATGGCCGGCACGGACTCGAACCACGTCGTCGATGTTGTCGAGAGTACCGATGCCAATGCCGCCGATCTCGATTTTACGCCGGAAGAGATGGTCCATTATGTGACACCGCCGGACGTTGTAAATGCCGTTCAGGAACTTGCCTGTTCCTATTCCGATAGCTTGGCGGACCCCTCCATTCAAATTGGAGTACGCACGCAATGCCATGCCTACGCCTTTACGGACGGTCTCGCGGCGAATGCTATTGTGGTGAAGTATGTGTTTCGGCATTTGGATTCGGCCGTCTATCCTCCGGCCAGCGATTCGACCGCCGCCGCGCTTTATCTCGACTGGGATGTCGGCCTTTCCGGCGCGACGAATATTACACGCTTCGACAGCGCGACAGCGACGGCCATGACCTACCGGCTTCCACCGCAAGACTATCCCTTTATCGGCATGAAGCTTCTTTCGCCGCTGCCCCCCGGAGCCGCGCTCAATTATCATGCGATTATGAACGATGGTTCGCAGGGCGATATTAATTCCTACGGCGGCGTACAAAAGTCCGATAAGTGGCATGCGATGAATGAATTTTTTAACTTCGCGGGGCCGGGCGATGTGTCGCATACCTTTGGGCTAAAAAACATGCCGCTCCGCTCGCAGGACTCGGTGGAGATGACAGTCGTCATCGCGCTCGCGGAAACCGCGCCGTTGTTACACCAAACCATCGACGAAACCGCCAATTTGTGGGCACAAAAAGATGCGGTCGGGCGGGAGGCCTCGACCTACGCGCCGGCATTGGAAGTATATCCCAACCCGTTTCACCATGCGCTGCATGTTTCCTGGGATGCCAGTGGCCCGGCGCGCGTCACAATTTACGATGCGTTGGGGCGCGTCGTCGTTTCGCGAACGGTTCAGGGCAGCGAGTATGATTTTATGCCGCAGGGCGTTTCATCCGGATTCTACGTAGTAGATGTCCTGGCCGGTGGAACGCATGTGCGAAGGCAGGTCGTTGCCGCAGAATAGATTTTCACAACGGCGTCATTTTTTTGTCGTATATTTATTCAGTTTTTGATAGGCACCAATTTAGGAGAAAACTAATATGGCATTTAGCATCAATAGGGCAACATTAGTCGGCAATGCAGGCAAGGATGCCGAGATCCGTTACACTGGCTCCGGCAAACCGGTCGCCTCGTTCTCTTTGGCTACGACCGATAGCTGGACCGATAAGGCTACCGGACAAAAGCAGGAGCGGACGGATTGGCACAATATCGTAGCCTGGAACTGGCTGGCGGAGTATTGCAACGAAAACGTGAAGAAGGGAAAGCGAGTCCTCGTCGAAGGCCGCATTCAGACCCGAAGTTACGATGATAAAGACGGCGTGAAGAAATATGTTACAGAAATCGAAGCCGCTACCGTGATGACGATGGAGCGAACCGCGCAAGGTAACAGTTCTGCGGCAAGCTACCAACCCCAGGATGCTGCGCGTCGTGCTCCAAGCCATTCTGCAGCAGGTCCCGCTCCCGTACCGGAATACGAGCAGGAATCGGCCCCGGTAGACGATCTGCCATTTTGAGATTTGTAGCCGTGGCCTTCAGGCCACGGTGGCGGAGCGACATGTTCGATTATAAGCTGCCGTGACCGGAAGGTCACGGCTACATCCACCGCGCAATTTCTTGCGAGCGCTTGTCTTCATCCTCCGAAAGCGTTACACCATCGAACAAACGCCATCGCTCGCGATGCATGGCACTTTCGCCGGGCTGGAGCATTTCCAGGGGACCGAGCGATTCGAGTTCGACATACTCACCGGACGTATACGCCTCGCAGTTGCAGCCATAATCGGGATAGTTTGCTCCGGCGCGATAATCGAATTCCTTCATAAAAAGGAGCGGTTTGGAATAATAAGCCGTCCATCCCTGCTTATTCATCGCGCCAATTTTTTGAGGGCTGTCATACCGGGAATCGCAACGTAATTCCAGAAGCTGTTTCCCAAGGTGATATCTGGCGTCCGTGAGATCGGTAAAATGCCAGAGCACCATGGGCCTCGAAGGTAATAACGCTTCCTCGTGCGATCGAAATGGCTCCTGAGGAATAATAACCGTTCCACCGGGCCGCAGTATAGTGAGCGCCCATGGTGCCAATTCGACCGGTTCCGTCCCTCGATTGGTAATGACATGCTGAAGAGCAACCTCTGTTGCCTCCCCCAGTGTAATGCGAATCTTTTTTTGGATATTTGTAATTCGTTCCACGGGCGCGCGAAGAATAACCGCGTGGTCGCCAATCATTTCATATTCGACCGGATCGTTATCGGGATAATAGGTGCGCGGCATTTCTTCCGGCGCGGCCCAAAGCCGGTGGCCTCCATAGGGCTTCCAGGTTCCTAAATCATTTTCCTGCGCAACCTGCAGCCAGGAGCCGAGAATGTTTTCTCCATTGCGGAGACGATACGATAAAAGGCGAGGCCCTACGCCCGTGGTTACCACAAGCTCGGCCTCGCCATTCGAAATCGCGAGGGAAGTTATTCCCTCGAATGTCTTTTCTTCGATCACGTTTAGGTGCGGATCGCGCTGCTATACGTTCGGTCGTGCGTGATGTTCATGGTGTCAATGCCATTATCTTCCGTCAGTCCAAAGAATTCGCCCACATCATGAATAACGGGATCCATCATATCGCTGACGGCATCTAATTGCATGAGCCCAAATATTAATCCGCCAAATGCCACAACGCCCAGCGATACGCTTGCCCACATCGGAAGCCCGAGAAAGCTTGACGAGGAGCGCGACCGGCTGCTGCGGCTTCTTGAGCTGCTACCGTTCCGGGAGCTACCGTTTATTGAACTGCTGCCGCTCATTCGTCCTGTCCGCCGGCGCGATCTCGGCCGTGAGGATGCTACCCGCGACATGGATTTGCTCATTGAACGTGCTTTTTTTCCTGCTCTCCGAGCAGTGGATTTAATTGTACGTGCCATATTTTCCTCCAATAATAGTGAATATATTCTCTATTGCAATACTATAGGCATAGGGACAAGCTCCGTGCCGGGAAGAATGGAGAAATAAGAATAAGAATTAAGAATTGAAGATTTTGCCGCCCCTCGTCAAGGTAAGTCAACCTTGCGCTTTCAATCGCCAGACGAGATAGATGACTACCACCAGATTGATAGCTAAGAGAACGATTTTGAATAACATCGGATGGCGGGCTATCTCATATATTTCAATGGGCATGAAGGAGGCGGTGATAATGGCCGTAAAGTATTCGGCCCACCGCTTTTGGAGGAGGAGCCCAATCCCTTCGGTTGCAAATAGCGCGGCGTAAAAAAACGACGCGGCGCTTGCGAATTCGATTCGGCGCGTGGTAGCGAACCCGAGCAACGTCGCTATTTTTTCCAGCGCGTGAAAATGCGCGTCGCCACTAAGCTGCGTGATATAATGCTCGACGGCATTCCGAATCTTATTATCGAGCAGCGAGAGCGCGCCCGCCGAGACGAGAAGGAGCAACGCCGCTTTCGCAAGCTTGAAAAGGCCGATGAGGGTATCTCCGGAAGCGCGTGTCATGATGCGAGCCTCAAGCGGAAACGGGTTCCATAGCCAATTTCGAGGATCGTTCTAATCCGCTTTCAACAATATTTTTTAAAAGGTCGGGGAATTTTAAGCCGGCCGCTTCCGCCGACCGCGCGATGCCGGTTCCTTCCGAAAGGTTGGGATTCGGATTGACCTCCAAGATATACAAATCTCCTTTTTTATCCATACGGATATCGACTCGGGCATAATCTCGTGTGCCAAGGGCGGCCGTGGCGCGCAGCGCAAGCTGCTGCGCTTCGAGCGTCTTAGATTTCGGTAGATCGGCGGGGCAGGACGGAATTGTTTTATGATAGGCCTCGTGCAACGGAGCCCACTTCGCTTGAAAACTGACGATCTTATAGAGATGATCGGGCATGTCCTCGAAGGTGATTTCGGAAATTGGGAGGGCGCGGCGGTCGGCTCCATTACCGAGTACGGCCACATTCAATTCGCGCCCTTCGATGTATTCCTCGACAAGGGCGTCCATTTTGAAGTCGCTTAGCACAAATTCCACTCGCTCCCGAAGCGCGCGAAGCGAGGAAACGATGCTTGCATTCTCAATCCCACCGGAACCATCTTCGCTGGCTGGTTTTACGATGAGCGGATAGTGAAGATTATGCCGCGCTTTGAATTCCGCCATGGAAGCGGAGATGTCGGGCGTATAATGTGCTGTCACCGAACGTGGGGTCGGGAGATCGTAGGAACGGAGGATGGACTTGGCAAGCGGCTTATTCTGCGCAAGCGCGAGCGCGAGCGGCGTTGCGCCAGTATAGGGAATTTCGAGCAACTCGAAGAACGAAGCGATGTGCATCTCTTCTTCCGGACGTCCGTGAAAGAATTCGACGAGATTGAAAACGATGTCGATTTTTCGCCGCGCAAGAAATTTGAAGAGCCGCTCGAAACGGTCCTTGATATTGTAGCTCGCTACTTTATAGCCGGCTTCGGTGAGTGCTCGTTCGATCGTCGCGAATTCTTCTTCCGCCGGAATATCTTCGAGATCGAAATAGGGTGTAAACCCAAGTGCCTCAGGGGAAAGATCGACCGGCTCTTCCGCTTCGACGGTAGCCGGGATATCGTTGTATAAAAGCGCGACGACCGTTTGGCGAGCCATCTTATTCAATTACGAATTACGAATGAGGAATTACGAATTAGAATTTCTGAATTCCATTATCCAAGTAGATAAGAATACAACGCGATTCATGCAATAGTTTGTGCGGTACGAAATGTTTTTCTTAAATGGGGAGCGAATTTCAAGATAAATATCGTTTCCACCGATACCGACTCGTTCCATCTCAATTCATTTTTTTCTACGCCATGTACCTTAAGACGTTTTATAGTATTGCTGCTTTCGTCGCACTGTTCGCATCGAGCGGCGCCGCTTCTCTTGCCTTCGCTCAGGAGCCGGGAGGAATGGCGATGCCGCCCGCTATGCCCATGGAGCGGACGATTACCGTTCTGGCTACCGGCAGCGCCGGTGCGGCGGCTGAGCGTGTATCACTCGGACTTACCGTTTCAAGCGCCGATCAGACGGCAACCGCGCTGTTCGTTAAGCAGGGGGACATCGTCAAGCATTTGAAAGAATCGCTGGAAAATGCCGGCATTAAATCGGCGGATATTACGGAGCAGCCATTTCACTTGATGCCGAACATGGAGTACGGCCAGAATGGAACACGGATTATCGGTTATCGGCTCGATACGCCTCTCGATGTAGAACTCGATAACGTGAAGGACTTACCGCACATGATCGATGTAGCTACCCAAAGTGGGGCGAGTGCCATAAGCGTCGGAGCGTTCGGACTCGCGCCGGGACGATCGCTGCATGAAGAAGCCGTAAAAAATGCAATCGCAAATGCACGGACGGAAGCGGCTGCGATCGCCAAAGAAATGGGTAGGACGCTGGGGGATGTGGTTTCTGTTTCGGAAACGGGCGCGGAATCCGCGGCTCCAGCACAAAGCAGCGAAGAAGAAGAGGAGCGCCACGCAATGAAAAAGTCCGCCGAGCAACCGAGCACGCTCTCGGAGAAAGCAAGTTTAAAGGTTGTCTTCGACCTGCGATAAATGCGAAGGGACGGTGAATCGGAAAATTAGAACGGGAATTCGAATTCCTCGATCGGAATTCCGGTAACTAATTCTTCTTCCGCAACCGCTCGGAATCCCGGCTGCTTGTCTATCCATTCGCTGAAGACCATTGCCAGATCGTCCGTCATCGGATTGCATTTGAGGTTGAGCCGCGTTTTATCTTTGAATAAACTCATGCGGCTTTGGGTCAGATCCTGCAGGTAGGCATTCAGATCGTCGCGCGAAACATGATTGAATCCATAGGAACGTTTAAATTCCTCGACGGTGGTTTGGAACTCGCCATTGGTATCGAGAATAAACGTGGAGTATCTTTGGCTTTTGCTCGTGCAGTGGTATGCTTTCATGGAGTGGTAAATAATAATGCCGATTACCTTTATTTCCCGGACGAAAAAGATGAGTTGCTGCCAAGAACATAGTGAATTTATATACTACAAAGCAATTGCCAATTCTGTGAATTCTCTCGTAATATATGGATGAATTGGAGGCGATGGAAAACTTTTCTTCGTTGGCAACGGTAGTTTAATCCATACACTATTTCCTGCATGAAGGCGTCCATTCTTTTTATTCTTCTGCTTTGGGCAGGAACGGCAGCGGCGCGAAGCGATTCCGTTCTGGTGAGAACGCCGGTGGAATTCGGCGGTCTTCGCGTCTGGATACTCGACGCAAGCGATACCACGCAACATCCCTACCTTACGCTCGAAGAAGCCCTTACCACGGGCCAAGCCGTCATCCATGAAAATAACAGCCAAACGCTTTGGATCGAGAACCGCTCGGACACCGATCTTTTTCTTCAATCGGGCGACCTCATTAAAGGCGGCCAGCAAGACCGCATGATCGCAAGCGACCGAATTCTTCCCGCGCATGAAACATCGCGCGATCTCGAAGTCTATTGCATTGAGCGGGGACGCTCCACGAAACGCGGCACGGAGCCGGTCGAGACGTTTAGTGCCTCCCACTGGATCGCGCCGCTTGCGCACATCCGCCTCGTAGCGCGGCACGATCTGACGGAACAATTGCTAACGCCGCATGTGGGAGGGCTTACCGCGCCGGACACGAACGAACTCAAGCTACTCCAATCGCTTAGAGAGATACCGCAGCCGTATGGGACCGTCAGCGCGGCGCAGCAATCGGTTTGGAATGATATTACAACGATGCAATCCAATCTTCGTGCAACTTTGAAGGACAGCGTAACAAAAAACTTCTCGCCGAGCAGTTTGGAACTCACGCTCGAAAATGGCGCGCTCGCGGATCGCGAAATTACATTCGAGCGTCATTTTGGCGCGCTTGCAAGGAAGGATTCCCATGCCGTGGGATTTGTCTATGCCATTGACGGAACGATCGTAGGCGCAGAGCAATATGCTTCCCATGCGCTTTTCAGCGCGATGTGGCCAAAGCTACTGCGAAGCGTGGGGGCCGAGGTTTTTGCAATGTCTACGAAGGAGGATAGGCCAACCACTATGTCCGCACCAACCCAGGCGGATGTCCAGGACTTTTTAAACGCTTCCGCAAATGGCACCACATCCCGCCAAACCATCGATGCTCGAACGCTCGTCGAAGCGTCCCGAACCGGCGATGCTACACGCTTCGTGACCTGGGACGAGAAATACCAGGATATTTCCCTTCACAAGGAGTGGCTTGCGAAATAACGGACGCACGCTAAAATATAAACACGATCGTAAAAGCGACCACTACGCCGATCGCGGCGACGAGCGTGAAATTTTTCCGTTTCGGTTCGACCCCGGCTTCGCGCAAGAGGGCGAAGATGCTCCAGCGTTGGAGTTCGGGGTAATGCTCGTCCATCGACCAACGCAGGATGATATACCGCAACCGTTGCGTGGCCGTAAAAAACCAGGCAATGTAGGAGGCGACCACACAGACCGTTCCGCAACTTGTGAGCACGACAAAAAGGAGGGCGGCTTTCGTCATGCTAAGCAGAATGCGATACCGGAGCCAGTCCCGTTCGAAATCTTCGGTGCGGTAAAAGCCATGCTTATTTTGATGGAAGGAAAGCCGGACGACGAAAATGGAAAGAATGGCATCGACCGTTGCCATGGCAAGGATAAAAAAGAACAGCCCGATGGGAGGGGAGCCCGTATCTTTCATCACATAGAAACTTGCAACGACCAGCACGAACGCGATGATCGAGTAATCGCTCTGCCAGATTTGCAAAAGGATGCGTGTCGTTTTTTGGGACTTACTTAGCTCCACCAATCTCCGGAATCGTTTATGGCGTGTCCGTCCAATAGGGCGAATGGCCGTCGTCGCTTCCGCAGTTGACTCCGCGCTACCTTCGGTTCTGACTTTGGCTTTCAGAGCCTCTTCCAAATCGATTTGCTCGAGTGCTTCCTCGCGCAGACCTTCTATGGGAGCTTCTTCGGGAGATTGCTCCATGTCGAGTTGGTCGTTTTCCCCTTGCTCGACATCCTCCGCTTCGGAATGGGGTACTATAGTCGTTCGTAATCGCACGTGGGTATATTTCTGTTACTTTCATAGCGCCGTTCCTATTCCTGGTGAGGCAAGTATGGCAGCACTACTACCGTTAGTCCAATGCGTATGCCAACAACCATGCAGGCAGGAAAGCCCACCTTCGGTGAGTTGAACGGCTTCCCTGCACGAACAAATGCAAAAGCCCGGTCTTTCGACCGGGCTTGCACTCCTCCAGCCCTCCCTCCATTTTAGGAAGAGGAACGGGTGGTTAAAAATTCAAGATAATCTTCGGCGAGACCATCACGTAATCTTTCCATTCCCAGGGATACGGATCGCGGCCAATGACGGTCGAATACTTGGCCTCGAGTTCGAGCCAAGAGAAGAGTTTGACCCAGGCATCTGTCAGCAAGGTATTGCAATACTGGACGCTGACGCCATATTCATCACCCGATTGGCCCGTGTGAATGTAACCCAACTTGACGAACGGATCGAAGAAATTCTTTCTATCGTCGAAATTAAGATCGGTGTTCGGATTCCTCGGATCGGCATAGGGTGGCACGCCGACTGTCACCGGCTGAATGGAGTGCATTCCCGCGCCAACTTGGACATAGGCGCCGCGAAGCGTCTGATCCGGAAGCCGGTAGGAAACATAGGCATGAGCCGAAAGCGCAAGATAGTAAAGACTATCGGTCGCGCTATGGATGCCATTACCGCCTAAGCCGGTGCGGAATTCCGGGTTAAGCGCATTGCTTGGGAAGCTCGACACATTTGGCGTGAACGCATCGCGAAATTCCAGCCCGAAGTGGAGCTTGCCCGATTGCTCCGATAGCAGTCCGAGGTCCTGATCGATTTCGGCGGAAAAAGCCATAGCCCCGGCGAGCTTCCGCTCGCGAATTTGCAGACCCTGCGAAAGGACGAACGGCTGAGCTCCCGATTGCCCGAGCGGCCATTCGATGCCGAGTCGGAAGTCTGTCGTGCCTCGACGAATGAGGCCGTAGGTCCCAATTGTGCCCGGAAGCCAGAAGGGGTACCCGATATAATCGTCGCCCACGTTGATGCCGAATCCAAAGCCTGACTTGAAAACAATGTCTCCCCCAAAGAGCGAGGCGTTCATTGCTACGAATTGAATTTTTTCCTGCACCGGCTCGGTCGAAATTAGCGTGTATTCATAACCATTGCGAGAGTTGATCTCATCGTAGAGCGAGTTGCCGAGTACCCGCTCGATCGTTGGCTGTCCATAGAGGCCGACCCCCTCGATGACGATGCGGAGCAATGCCATGTCGTCCCCCTGGACAGGCGGCTTTTGCGTTACGGTCATTTCCGCAACAGAATTCGGCGAGATGCGAAAGCCGTCTTTCCGGAGCGCGCTAATGACGCGCGAGCGAATCGTGCGGTCCGTGATAATCCATTGGATCAACTCGTTCTGCCGCGCCGTATCGATCGATTGAATGGAGCGCAGAATCGCAGTAAGCGCAGCGTTCTCGGCGCGCGCTTCGCGGAGCGAGTCAGTTAAGTTCATCTGGGTGGACTGGGCTTGCTGCTCGCTTCCACCCGGCTGGGCGCGAACGATGCCTGCGGAGACGAGCGTAATCGCTGCCGCGGCCAACAGCACTCCCCCTACGTTTTTCTTGATGCTAAACATTGAAATTCTCATAATGTGTGGCTTGTGGATGATTGCTCATCCGTGTCAGGTTTAGAAATAGATACGAGGAGTGATTTCAAAGAAGTATGGCGGTTCATACGGAAGCGCGGCACGCACCAGCGGGGCGGTGTAGCTCGCTTCGATGCGAAGGTGGTCCGGAATAAGCTCGAGCCAGCCGCCGAAGGTAAACAAATGGTCGTACTGGAAATCCAGCCCGAATTTGTTTGCCCGATGGTTCACATAGTCGATGGCGACGTGCGGTGTAAACGGCGTCGAAACGTTCGCTTTCCCGTAGTAAGTCAGGTCCTGCATCGTTCCGCCCTGGCTTGCGCCATAGCCAAAGACCGCGGCTTCGCTGTCGTTGGATGGAATCCAACTTAAGCGAACGGTGTGAATGCCGATACCGGCCGAGAATTGGACGAAGTTCGCTGGATCGAGCTGCACAATGAATGGAATGTAGAGCTGACCGATGAACGACGTGCGATAGAATGTCCGGTTCGGCGCGATCTGCGTTCCGTTCGGCGACGTGCCTCCGATGCCATCGTAAATGATCGTGGAATTCGATCCCTGGGTCGGAATTACGCTAAAGTTAAACGCGAGCGGCATATTGAACGCGCTGAAAAAGTCGATGCCGGCAAAATAGGCCGCGACGGAACCGCCATAAAAGCCCGAGAGCTTCCGGGGCTGGAAGATGGCGTGGGTCACATTTCCTAATCCGAAATTCGGCACATCGAGGCCGATCTGGAAATCGCTCTCGGTCCCGATCTGATTGCGCATCGTGAGCCACAGCCGTGCTTCGCCGCTCGACCAGAAGGGAAGCCCGACTTCGGGATTGCCGATCTGAAGTTCCACTTGGTTCTGACGCGAGAAGTCGAGGGTTAAATGATCGATCGAGAGGTCGATCGTCTTTTGATAGCGAAACGCGCGTGAGTTTAGCTGCTCTACCGTCACGCCCTGCGTCTCATCGGGTTCCAATGGAATTTGAAGGGTAGTCGTATCCGGCCCGATCGCCATTGCATCCGCCTCGTCCGTCGTGGGGATACCGAGTGCAAGGTCCTGCTCGTCGATAATCATTCGCTTTGAATAGAAGCCGGTGAACATCTCGTGGAAGATATAGCGCTCATCCGAATTCTTAATAAGCTGTACACCGCGGGGCAAGATATCGCCCGGCAGCTCGACCAAATCGCCCTGGACCGCGTTGATATTATCCGCGAGCGTCGGATCGTGCAACATAACGGGTATCACATCCTTGGCCTTGAATGCCACGGGCACCGTCTGGTTCGTATTCTTTTTGGCGCCGCCGCCAAAAAAGAGATTGCCTTCCGCTGCGCTATTCGTATCAACATTAACGTGTTTTCCCATGAAGAGAACATGAAATGGAAAAAACTTCGTATCGCCGGCTTGGTCGACCCCGCTGGGCACAGCGAAAATATAGACATTATCAATATCGAAGTTCTTTAGCTCCTTTTTGCCATACTTCGCGGTATAGAGATCGATGATCTGATTTCGCAGAGCATCGTCCGTGATCTTCCATGCCGTGACGTTCGTGAATTCATAGGAAGATCCTTTATCGTCCATGGCATTCAGGAGCCGATAGGCCTTCTCATTGCGAAGCGCAATCGCATGAAGCGAATCGTTAATCGGTTGCGCCCAGGCCGTAGCGATCGGCGCGAGAAACGCGAACGTGAGTAGTACCGGAAAAAAGGCGGTTCCCTTCGCTCGACGCCCAAAACAGCGCATGAAGGGAGATGTGAGTCGTGTCGTTCTCGGAAATATCATAGTCTGTTGTATGTCTGCAAGAATCGGATGTAAGTCTGCAAAGAATCGAAAAAAGTTTGCAAGATCGAAAATGGAGAAGAGTCCGGGTCCCATTTCTATGCGGGACCCGGACTGTAATCTCGTTAGTGGATGCCGCCGCCGCCGGCACCTCCGCCGCCACCGCTACCACCACGGTATCCACCATATCCGCCGCGCTGTTGCACTACCTTCGGATCGATATGTACGGTTGTGCTGGTATTCTGGCCAGTTACCGGATCGGTAATTACGATTGGTATATCCATGCCTTCCTTCTTCGTCACATTCTGCGCTTTGCTCGTGGGCCGCGCATCGAAGAGGTAGACGCCGTCCTTTCCGGGTTCTTTCTTTGCCGTGGCCTCGAAATAACCACCGGATTCGACTGTAAGATGATCGGAGCCAATCTCAACATATCTCGGGCCAGAGAGCGTGTCCCACGCCGCCTTGATCGAGAGATTATCTCCCGCATTCATCGGGTCGCTCGTTACGACCGCAATGAAGGGTGGCGGTCCGATCTTGAACGATTGATCGTCGACGGGCACATAGTCCTTCATAAAGGTCGACTTATAATAGGCCTTGACTTCGATCGTCTTGCCCTCATCCTTTTGGAATTGGGGGGTGAATTCGATGGTCGGCTCCGCCGAGGTAACCATTTTCTGACCATTCAGATAAATCTCGGTCCGGTATGCCCCATCGAGACCGGCAATCTGTTCGTTGGCTTTGAAGGTCACATCGGTATAAGGGGTACCCACGTGTGCTTTATTCGCAGGGAAGTACGGAGCTACGTTTGCCTTGGCCATCTTCTTCACGCTGACGGTGAAGGTGGTCGTTGCCTGGTCTTTCTGCGCGCCATTGCGATTGGCTTTGCCCATCAGCTTAACCGTATAGGTCTGGCCGACGGCGCTGGCATCCGGTTTCCAGGTCCAATAGAAGTTCGAATCGACCTTTACGATCTCTCCGGGTCCATCGACCTTGGTAACATTGACGCCCTGCGGCCCGCTGATGGTCGCGCCTTCGATCTTGACGAAATTCGGAAGTTCGAGCGACGGGAACGATGCGAAATCCGGCACCTGCGGGAAGATCTTAAGCTGATCGACTTCCTGTGGCGGCTTGACGTTCACAGTAAATTCGTTCGTACCTAAGTTGGCAGCGAAATTCTCATATCCACCATTGAGCAGCGAGTCGATATAGCCGCGAAGTCCGATATTCTCCTGAATACCATCCTTCACTTCTTTCAACTCCTTGACGGTCAGATGGACCGCGCCAATCTTTACCGTATCGTCCGGAGACGCGGCCTGCGTCACGCCAACGATCTGGTTGGTGCGGGCATCGAAGTGGAGATTATATTCTCCGGCACCAAAATGGGGCTTGAACGCATAGGTAAAGATCAGGTCATTGCCTTCTCGCGTTCGTGGATATAAGGACGAATCTGCCGCCAAATTGATCGTCTCCATCTCCGCGTTGTTGCGCAGAACATGAAGGTCGAGTTCTTTGACGGTATCGTGAGCGGGATCGGCCAGACGAATGCGAACATTGAACATGCGGCCATTGGCCTCGTTCTTATCGCCCAGGACCATGCTCTGGTCCGACGTTGCACTGACGGCTGTTGGGGAGCCGCGCAGTGAATTGATGATCGTCTCGGCAATGAGTTGAATGCGCTTCTCCTTTTGAAGAAGAGCTTCCTTCTCTTTCTTGAGCGCATCTTCGGCATCATCGCGCTCAACGATGATAATCAGCAGTTCGAGAAGAACGGCCAAGTACAAAATAAAATAGACTTTTCCAGCGCCACCACCCTTAGACATTATTCCTTATCCTCTCTTCGGTATTACTACCTATGGTTACAGTTACTCGATTGTTATTAACTCGTTTGGGTCTGTAGCCGTGACCTAACTCACGGCACCAGTGCTAATACGGCTTCACGAGCCGCTCGACCATTTTTGCGATTACGTCGAGTTCGACGTTCACGCGGTCGCCTGTTTTCAAGAACTGGACATTGGTGTGATAGTAGGTATGAGGAATAATGGCAACTTTAACCATCGGGCCGTCGATCGCTGCAACCGTCAGGCTGATGCCATCGAAGGCGATCGAGCCGCGCGGCACCACGTATCTCGCGAAGTCCGAGGGAAGTGCAAAGTCGAGCTCCCAGCTTCCATCGGCATCCCGAATATCGCGGAGCGTTGCCGTTCCATCGACGTGGCCTTGCACCAGATGGCCGCCTAAGCGGGTCTCGATCGTGGCCGCTCGCTCGAGATTAACTCGAGCACAAGGCATCGCGGGCGATGCGGTGCTCCTCATTCCTGCTATCAATGAACCCAGTGTCGTCTTCTCAAGGGTTTCCCGAACCGCAGTGACCTCAAAATAGGGCGGTTTCACAAGTGTGGCCGTCAGGCATACACCGTTTACCGCAATAGAATCGCCTATTTTCAGCCCATTTTGCGAGTTTTCATGCCCTTGCGGGCTTCCTGAGAAGACTCGCTCTGCCTCAATTTTAAGACAGAGTGACGTTCCTACCGGGGATAGGTCAACGACTGTGCCGAGTGCTTCAATGAGGCCGGTGAACATGTGAGATAAGAATTACGAGTGAAGAATTAAGAGTTAGGAGAGGCGTGTTGATGTCGATGCATTTACCAATTCAGATAACCCTCCTTTAACTCTTCTTACTTAACTCTCAATTCCGATAATGAAAATTTTCCTTGCAGGTGCATCGGGTTTTGTGGGTGAAAGGGTTTTGAACGATCTACTTTCCGCCGGCCACGAGGTGACCACGCTCGTTCATTCGGACCGCTCTATGGAGGAAATCGCGGGGACCAAACCGGAAGTAAGAGTTGTGAAAGGCGATGTAACTCGCATTGACCAGATGCTCCGAGCGGTGCCAGAAGGAACGCAAGCGGTGATCTATCTTCCAGGTCTGTTGCGCGAATTCCCACGCCAGGGAATTACCTTTCGCTCGGTACATGTCGAAGGGGTTACCAATATACTTACGGCGGCTTCACAATCCGGCGCAACGCGCTGGATTCAAATGTCGGCACTTGGAGCTGTGGCGAATGCATCGACCGGATATTATCGGACGAAATGGGAAGCCGAAGAACGGATTCGGACCAGTGGATTGGAATGGACCATTCTTCGCCCCTCGCTTATTTTCGATGACCGTCCGCGCCGTCAGCATAATTTTGTGGATGAAATCGCGAAGGCCATTCGCATGGCACCGTTCGTGCCGATTCTCGGGAGCGGCACATTTTTATTGCAGCCGGTTTCGGTCGACGATGTTTCGCAAACGATCGTTCAGTCGCTTCTAAAACCCGAGACGATCGGAAAGATATATGAGATAGGTGGTCCCGAAAAAATGACCTATCGGCAGGTGGTGCTTCTCATCGCTAATGCCATGGGGTCGAAAAAGCCGGCGATAAAAATTCCATTGTGGGCCATGATGTTCCTGGCCCGTCTTCTGGACCGCTTTTCCTGGTTCCCGATCACGCGGGATGAGATTCTCATGCTCCGCGATGGGAATTACGTCCGCGATCCCGCGGAGGATCGGAAATGGAGGGAAGCGTTCGAACTGCCGTTGAAGCAGTTTTCGGAAAGTCTATCATCGGCGCTTCACAAATGAGATCTACTTCACTAAAATCAATTTATTCCTCGACGGATCGATAATGATGCCCTTAAAGGTACGAAGCACATCGGTCCCGAGCGTGCCGAGAACGGGAACGGTGAGGTCATGATAAATTGGCGGGGGATCGGTGACCACCCGATGCCGCCCACGATTCGCGATATTGATGGTGTGGCCTCCCACATCGTGAAGAATAAATTGTTCTATGCTTAACCCGATTGCGCGCTTATTGCCGGCAAGGGAATCGGCACGATGCTGGCGTTCCACAATTTGGCGCGTGTTGGTATCCAGCGCCGGCAAGAATATTTGCGAGAGCGGCTGCTGAAACGCAAGATTTACATGCCCTGGCAGAAGCGGCGGCGCTTCGACTTCGAGCCAGACCGTCGAGACCGGGCAATGGCAATAGGTAATTTTCGCATCGTCGATGATTGGAAGCTGGATCGTGTTCGTGTCATTATCCGCAACCAATATACTGGAATAGAGCGGATAGAACGTTAATTGGTTGCTTCTGAAATCTATGACCGTTACGAATTGCTTGATAAGTCCCCACCCTATTACGCCATTGAAGTTCGAATCGAGCGCGAGCATTTCCTCGTGTGTATGTCCCGGCGCGAGTTTGGCGTGAATAATATGATGGCCGGCAAGCATAAACTCGAACGGAGTAAAATCGGAAAGATGGACCATCGTATCCGGCGCAAGATAAAGGCCATCGTGTGAGACATTTAGATCGAGAAGATATGAGCGATTGTTAACGACCGTATCGCCCGCTTCCGTCACTTCCTTAGTGGGAAGATGCAGGAATGTGAAGCCGCCATCCGGTCCGGGAAAATCGAGCTTCACGCTCCCTATGGGATGGGCCAGGTGAAGATAATGATCCAGCCGCGATTCGGAAAATGAAGGAGCTAGCAGGGTATCGGTCTGCGCGAGAGCGGGTCCTGATATACCGGCGATAGCAACAACGCTAAAAACCGCTATCCACTTTCCACTATCCACTTTCCACTTTAAGAGGTTATTGATTTTCCTGAACATCGACCAAGCGAGAAAATATGAAATCGCCATTGCGGAGCGTGATGAAATAAATGCCGTTCCTTAGTCGAGTGCCATCCGGGGCCAAAGGGTTCCACCACCCGTTATAATAGCCCGCCGGCAGCATCGAATCGGAAAAAATATTGACTTGGTCTCCAAGCGCATTCTGAATGACCAGTTGCGCGGAGCCGGAGTCTCGAAGCGCAAACGCGATGGCAACACTCGTATCGCCCGCGACGCGGTTGAATGGATTGGGATAGACCGGATAGAGCGAGTCGTTCGCCGGCTGCCCCTGCTTGATGGCAAAATTCAACCGTAAGGAATTCGTTGGCGCGGTGGGTGCCGAGCAGCCCATTGTGCTTGAAAAAAGAATGGCAATCACGATGCCTCGAAGCATTTCAAAAGTCCCGCGATTCAAATCCTGCCAATCCTTTCCATCCTTAAAACCTGGTTCCATCCTGTACATCGGTTCAGAAGCCAAACCGGTAGGCGGCCGTGAGTGATACGCCGCCGATATTTCCTAAGCCGCCATGATCGACCGGGCTTGCCATGAAGATTGCGATGTGAACGATTGCATCGAGCGCCGTCGTAGCGGTAAACGGATACATTAAGCCCAGATCGAATCCAAGGCCAAGATCGTAGTAGGTCGTTTGGGCGCTGGCGGTGCCGGACGTCGTTCCATCGGTTGAAACCTCGTAATTTCCTTTGGCGCTGGCCTGGCCGAGCAATGCTTCGACGGCCCCGAACATCCGCAAGTCCCGGTCGTGTTCGCGCTCTAAGAAAAATCGGACTCCTGGTTCGATCGAAAGCACTTCGATAGAGGTGCCCGTGACAAAATTCGCCTCGCGCCGAATATAACGGGCCGTGATCGGAACGAAAATGTTGCCGGCAGGGAAGAGAAATCCGCCGCTTAATTCAATAGGAAGGCCGCCGAGATTCGTCGAATAATTGATGCGGTAACTTTCGTCCAATGGAATAAATCCGCCGATGGCCGCGAAAAGATAGGCACTGCTGACCTCCTCGCGAGCGGGAACCTCCGAGCCGTACTTCGATTGCCCCAGCGCCACGAGCGGCAGGAGAGTCGAGAGCAGCATCGAGAGGAAACTGGCTGGCGAAATTCGCAGTCCGTTATGCTTTACGGAGCAATGCATGAGAACAGAATAACACGGCAATTATGCTACGTTTCAGTAATAAAAGTTTCAATGTACCAGCATTTTCATCAGATGCTCTAATTCTACCGAGGGTTCCTCGCAAAAACCGGAATGCACATCGGAAGTCTGAATGACAGTGCTCCTCGGCGCGACAAGCCAGTGCCAGCGTTCGTGCTGCGGAAGCTGGCCGATGGAACCTGCGCTTTCGCCGCCCATGCAAATTTTTGGAATAAGCGCAAGGTGCTGTTCGATTTCGGCGATGGCAGCATCGGGGAAAAGCGCGCGGAGCCGTTCGCGATCGAAGGCGATGAGGGCATCCAGAAAACGCTGCGTGCGAGCATAGAGAATCACGCCCGCATTGATAAATTCCGACCGCTCGACCCGGGGCACAATGCGGATCACCGCGTAATCAAAGGTGGATTCTGGCATGGATCGCCTCCTCTTCAAAAGTGTGGGATGCCGCAAGACGGCGTTCCAGGAAATTCGTGTACCGTTCGCGGTCTGCGTCCAGCCAGTCATCAGGAATGCTTGAAACAATGGAGCGAATGAGCTCGGGCGTTATTATAGATTTCATTTTCGTACTTGCTTCCGAAACCCTGGTTGCGATTCGCAACAGCACATGGTCTTTAATATTGGCGAATGGACTTTCGATCTTCTCCTCGGCGCTCGTCCATTGATGATGAAAAAAAAGAGAAGCGCCATGATCGATCAAATACAATTTCTTATGCCAGATCAGCATATTTGTATTGCGAGCCGTTCGATCGACGTTCATGATGTAGGCATCGAACCAGACGATTTCCGAAGCCAGTTGCGGATCGACATGATTTGCAAGCGGATCGAACGTGATGGAGCCGGGAAGATAGTCCATCGCGAAGTTCACCCCTCCGCTCGCTTCGATGAGCGAGCGTATTTCGTAGTCGGGCTCATTTCTTCCGAGCACCGGATCGAGGTGCATGAAGGCGAGGCTTGGTACGGGAAGTCCGATGGCGCGTCCAAGCTCGCCAGCAATTAGCTCCGCGATGAGCGCTTTTTTCCCCTGCCCCGCGCCGCGAAATTTCAGGACATACAAGCCGTCGTCATCCGCTTCGACAAGCGCGGGCAGCGAGCCGCCTTCGCGAAGCGGCGTCACGTAGCGGGTGGCGTGGAGGGTTTCGAGCATTTGAAGAAGAACAGTGTAGAGCCGGGAGTATACTCCCGCCGCTGCACGTTTTGGATGGCTTATTATGCCAAACTTCGAACGCACCCTCATTACCGCCGCGCTGCCTTACGCCAACGGGCCGCTCCATATTGGGCACCTGGCCGGATGCTACCTTCCGGCCGATCTCTATGCGCGCTTCAAGCGCCTGAATGGCGAATCGGTCCTTTTTATTTGCGGCTCGGACGAGCATGGCGTGCCTATCACGATTTCCGCAGACAAAGAGAAAGTGCCGCCGCAAGTGATCGTCGATCGTTTTCATTCTCTGAACAAAGCTTCGTTCGAGAAGCTTGGGATTTCCTTCGATTATTACGCCCGCACCACCAGCCCCGTCCATCGCGAGACGTCGCAAGAATTTTTTCTAACGCTGTACCATGGCGGATTTCTCGTGCCGCGAGAAGAACCGCAGCTTTATGATGAAGAGGCGAAGATGTTCCTGCCGGATCGCTATGTCGAAGGAACCTGTCCAGTTTGTTCGAACCCGAATGCGCGCGGCGACCAGTGCGAGAATTGTGGGACGTATCTAAATCAAACCGAACTAATCGATCCGCGTTCAAAAGTTACCGGCTCGAAGCCCGTTATTCGCCCGGCGAAGCATTGGTATTTCGCGCTTTCCCGGTTTCAAAAACCGCTGGAGCAATATATCCAATCGCACAGCGGCGATTGGAAAGAGAATGTCCTTCAAGCCGCGCGTAGTTGGCTCAAGACGGGACTGAACGACCGGCCCATCACGCGCGATCTCTCCTGGGGCGTACCCGTCCCACTCGAAGGGGCCGAAGGAAAAGTGCTCTACGTTTGGTTCGATGCGCCGATCGGGTATATCAGCGCAACGAAGGAAGCACTTAAGGGCAACGATTGGCGAACGTGGTGGCGGGATAGTTCCACGCAGTGGATCGCGTTTCTCGGAAAAGATAATATCGTCTTTCACACCATCATGTTTCCCGCAATGCTTCTGGCATATAATGATTCCGAGCAAAGCGCGGGTTCCCCGTTCATTCTTCCCGCGAACGTCCCGGCGAACGAATGGCTGAACCTGGAAGGACAGAAGCTTTCGAAATCGCGCGGATGGGTCGTCGAATTGCATGAGATTCTCGAGCGCTATCCCACCGACATCATCCGCTATGCCTTCGCCACGATGCTGCCGGAGCAAAAGGACTCGGATTTTTTGTGGAAGGAATTTCAGGCGCGCGCGAATAATGAGTTGGCCGATATTTTCGGAAATTTTGCGAACCGGGTCTTAACATTCGCGAAACGCAATTTCGAAAATAAGATCATGGGCAACCGCAACGAGCTCGATGCGGAAGGAAAGGCTCTTCTCGATTCCTTCGGTGCTCGCGCACTCGAAATTGCCGGATATTACGAGCGATTCCGCTTGCGCGATGCCACGGCGGCAACAATGGACCTTGCCCGCTCAGCGAATAAATATTTTAACGATGCCGAACCGTGGCGGCTTATCAAAGAAAATAAAGAGAAGGCGGCGAGCGTGATTCGTTCCTGTCTCGAAGCGCTCCGAGCGCTTGCAGTATATTTTGCGCCGATCACGCCGGAGGCATCGGAGAAAATCCTTAGCACGCTCGGACATTCTTTCCAAGAAGAAACCTGGTCGAACGCGCATGAGCCGAAGCTGCATGGGCAAACCGAGCTGGACGAAGTAACCATTTTATTCCCAAAAATAGAAGACGAAACCGTGACCGAAGAAATAAAACGCCTCGAAGTGATGGCCGCCGACGTTCGTAGCCGTGACCTTCAGGTCACGGGGGGGCAGCCGAACGCTTCGCCCACAGCGTCGGCTAAAGCCGACGGCTACATCACCATAGACGATTTCAAAAAAATAAAACTCCGCACCGCAAAAATCCTGGAAGCCGAGCGCGTGCCGAAATCGAAAAAATTGATAAAACTGCAAATTGCACTTGGCGAAGAGCAGCGGCAAATCGTGGCTGGCATCGGACAGAAATACTCGCCGGAAGAATTGATCGGGAAAACGATCGTCGTCGTTGCCAATCTTCAACCCGCAAAACTAATGGGCCAGGAATCGAACGGGATGCTGCTCGCGGTGAACGATGAGAATGGCGTGGTGGCGCTTATCACCAGTGAAGGTGAAGCTGCTTCTGGCCTCGAAGTACGATGAACCCAGTGATTTTTAGTGAATCACCGTAAACTGCTCTGTAAATATTCCCCCTGTAGTACGAATGGTGCAGCTATACGCCCCATTCGGGATCTCCGAGACATCGAGATAGTACGAATTCGAGCTTGCAGCATATTGTGGCCGTTCGAAGGATTGAACAATCCTTCCCAAAGCATCCACGATAGATATGCGCTCGATCGTGCCATCCGGAATTTCCACATTTACGAACCCGCGTGCGGGGTTTGGGTATAATTCCATTGCCGAATGACTTCCGTCTGTTAAAAGGGAAGCGCCCGCGCTTACCGGCATATACCGCGCAACTAAGAAATCGTCATTACCCGCCGCATTGATGCTGGTGCCAACTCCGACAAACCGCTGGCTCGCGCCCTGTTTGTGAGGGCCAAGAATAAAAAGGGAGGCTGGAACGAAACCGATCAAATAATTTTGATGAAGCCCCGCGTCCGCATCGAGTATTGCAACGCCGTTCGTGCCAAAGGCAGTGTCAATAAGCCCATTCGGAAAGAATTTGGCCGCCGCGCTCATCGTGCCAATGGCTCCTGCCATTAGCACACTGCCATCGTTCGACAGGGTCATCCCGTGCGGCTGCATGTTGGAAATAATCGATGCCGTTGCATAGCCATTGTGTCCGAAATTGGAATCGAGCGTTCCATCTAATTTGAATTTTATGAGCGTAAATGGGAGCATCGCCGAGGAATCTTCCAGCGGCACTGAAATTATCAATCCCTTATAGGGATCGGATTTCGGGCTATCTGGATCGTAAAGAGAAAGAAGCCGATTGCCGCCATGTAACGCAATGCCAGTATTAAGCACACCATTTGTTCCAAACGAAGAATCGGGTGTACCATTCGGTTGGAGTTTGCAGAGAAGTATTTCGGGATATGGAGATTTTCCAGTATCGGAAAGGCCTACGAACATGACACCGCCTCCAGCGATTAGATGACCCTGCGAAGAGCTGACCGGTGCTTTGCTCGTTGCTTGCCCTTTGACACCGAATGAAGTATCGAGTGTTCCTGTCGAGTCGAAGCGTATCGCATAAAAAACATTGGGATCTTTAGGAAAGGAACTGTACTCAATCCCCATTGCAACGCCGCGGAAAGATAGGTTCCCAGGGCTAAGCTCCATCTGAAAGGTATCAAGGTTTTCAAACTCACCCATAAACGGGTTGGAAAGCGAGTTGACTTGGATGCGCCCATTAGGTCCGAAGCTGGAATCGGGAGTACCATTCGCCTTAAGCCGAAAAATAGTAGGAATGATATGTCCCTTATCCGCAGCACTTGCACCGGCTGCGAGAATACTGCGATTGGGCAATAAGCTGATTGCAGTCGGATAATCATCGGAATCCCAGCTTAATTCTGCTTTGCCCTTGATGCCAAAGCTGCTTTCCGGAACCCCGTCGGTATCGTATTCCATCATTCCGAAGTGTATCTCTCCGGGTGTTGAAGTATGGATTTTGCCGCCGACCAGAATCCGGTTTAGACCGCCGGGCATGGGTTTGGATACCACGAAGCAGGTCGCATCGTCGTTCGCGCCTTCGAAATCAATCTCGGACTTCCCGCTATTTGCAAAAGCGGGATCGAGGACGAGCGGCCCCACATTATTTTGCGCGAAGGCATTCGAGAATGCGAACACGAATGAGATGCCGGCGAGAATTCGAACGAAATATTTCATTGTGATAGAGAAATTAGCAGTTCCTTTATTGCCCCGTCACCCATAGCATAGCCTGGGACTCGCCGAGGATAACATTGAGAAGCACCAATAATTCGATAAGGTAAATAATGACGACGACTTGATCGATCGTCCGTTTCAGTTCTTTCGATGCACCGGAAGATACCGAGGGCATCGTCAGTTCCGAGACGATCATCTTTCTCGCCCGGACCGCTCTCGGAATAAAAAGCGCGCCCGTCATGATTGCAATGAGAATCCACACCGTCTGCTTGAGCGCAAGCCATGGAAGCTGATCGAATGCGAACCATGGAAGGTGGGCCATGCCCGCCGCCGCGGCACCGGTAACCAACACGCCGATAGCGCCGATATTACCAAACACCCGCGCTTGCACCAGCAGCGTTCGCATGTATTGGAATTCCCCATACGTGCCGGCCGCGCCGTTGCGAAGGCCATTGGTAACCACGGTCGCGAAGCCCAAGCCTATAAATGCTCCCGCGCTAATGATATGGAGGACGACCCAGAAGGTATACATGGATTAATGGAGAATAGAAAAGCGGAGAATGGATAGTGAAAGAAAGCCCCTCTCCCAGAAGGTGAGGGGTGGGGGTGAGGTGTTAATTCAAATTTTGCCACGTGACGCCGTCGAATCCTTCGAACTTATTTGTGGTCGTATTGAACCGGATCATTCCCTGAATCGGCGCGGCAGGGCGTTGACCACTCGTCCCGACCGGGACCACGATGGCACCCGTGCTGCTGATCGTAGCATTACCAGAAACATAGAGATCTCCATTGGAGTAAATGGCATAACCGCCTCCTGAGGTGGTGCCATAAACTCCGGCCACGCCGGTCGGCGAAGCGGTTCCCACTAACCCATAGTGACCGTATCCACTTACACCGGAGCCGTTAACGGGCGAGCTGTTGTAGCCATAGACGCCCGCGGAATTTGCAAACGGCGAATTCACACTGCCCGCAACTCCATAGACCGGCGCCGCGCCAGAGCTATTCGTATTGGAACCAAACACCGCCGCGCCGAGCGGAAGTGGATAACCATCGGTAGAATTGGTTATACCTTCGAGCGCGATTGCATTTGCGCCGGCATTGGTGCTCTGCATCTGAAAGGCCGGGGTCGAGCCGGTCGTACCCGTGTACGGCAGCGTCAAACTTCCGCCCGATCCATTCGCCGCGGCGGTAATGCGGCCTTTGGCATCGATCGTGATATTCGCGTTCGTATAGCTTCCGGCCGTGACCGCGGTGGTAGCTAGTGTGGGATTTGGATAAATTCCCGTGAGATCGCCGCCCGCAGCGCCGCCAGGAGGAAAGCTCGTCGGGATGCCAGTAATGTTGGACCAACTTACGCTCGGTGTTTTCGTGGGAATGGAAAGATCGACCGTTGGTCCATTCGCATTCGTGATTTTCACCGAATTGTCGGTAGAAGTAATCTTAGTAATCGCCGCGGTTGCAGCCGGCGTGTTGAGAGCGTACGGCGCGCCTGTCAGCAGCGATCGGGGGCTTAGCTCGGAACTTCCATCGACCGAGACGCCGAGATAAACCGGAGCATTGAAGGTAATCGACGCCGGGATCGAATCCAGTTCGGTATTGAAATAGCCGTTCGCCGTGGTTACGGTATCCTGCTTGCTATAGAGGACGACCGCGCCCGTCCGGCTGCCGTAAAGCGCAAGGAAGAGAATATGCTGCCCATCGGGCACTGGAGTGCCAGATTTTGCGGTCAGTACGCCTTGGTAGGAGATCGTTCGCGGAGCCTGGGCACGGAGTGGAAGTGCCGGTGCAAGAAGGATCGAGAGAAGGAGAAGGAAGAGTGCAAATGGCAGATTGTGTTTCATAGACTTGGCAAATTAATGATAATGCACTACTAAAATATGAAATTATTGGGGGCATCGAGTGAAAAGCACTTCGAGCCTGCATTGTCTGTTAAGAGGGCTTGCATGAATATTACTCTCCTAAAACCCGGTGACGAAGCGCAGCTCATCGAAGCCGCACAATGCCTTAATGACGACGAAATCTCTCGCGAGCGGGCGGCGGCACTTTTAAACGAATCGAGCTTCTTCGCGGTCGTCGCGCGCACGGAGGAAGGCGCGTTGATGGGGCGCATTTATGGACATGTGCTTTACCGGTTTACGCAAACGGATTTGCTGCTTTATGAAGTCGATGTCGTGGATGCGCATCAGCGCAAAGGCGCGGCGCGAGCGATGCTCGAATTTGTAAAACAACTATGCCTTGAGCGCGGATATGCTGAAATGTGGGTGCTCACCGAATCCGATAATGCTCCCGCCCGCGCGCTTTACGAAGCGGCAGGTGGCGTGGAAGAAAATTCACCGACGATTATGTATGTGTTCTATCCGCACAAATAGGAATTGTCATTCTCGCGAAAGCGGGATCCAGAATCCTCAGCTACGCCTTGCATTTCGACCCATTCTGAACCGCTGGATTCCCGCTTTCGCGGGTAATGACATCTTCAAAATTTCAAACTGAGCTACTCTATCAATTTTTGCTTTCTATATGGCAAGAGTGAATGCCGTTCGGCACGCGGCTCGCACGCCTAAATAGTATGGCAAAGATGAAAGATATTATATCCGAGGCGGTGCAGGAATCCGCGAGCAAGTCGGCAAAACCGAAGCGAAAGAAAATTTACACGCTGACGGGAGCGAAGAAGAGCGTGGCGGCGAGCGCGCTGAAAGTATTGGGCGCGCTGAACGCGCTCAACCGTGTCCTCGGCTCGATTTCGGGCCACGCGCGGCGCGTAATGTTTTCGAGCATTATTCCGGAATGGCTCACCGATGTCGTCAAAGGGGGACGTGAACCGAACGCCTTTACCGTCACGACGGACGATGCGAAAGCACTTATCGTCCCTATGAAAAAATATGCGATCATCGACGAGGACCGTGCCAGCAAGATTATGGACTTAAAAGAAAAACAGGGGGTTGAGATCGATATTGATGAGATCAAGCATTTCGAGTTCAACCCGAAACTCGTCCATGACATCCCGGAAGAAAAGATGGAAGCGCTGATCGACGAATTAAAAAAAGTTCTTCTGAAAAGTGAAGCTGTACCGACCACTACGAAAAAAGATATTCGGAGCGGCAAAATGTCGGTCATCGAAGAACATACGGAGTACCGCTATGCCGAAGACGTGCTGACGAATCTTACGAAGCTCTCGAAAGGCGATCCGAAAAAAGCAGAAGCCATTATCAATGCCGTGCAGCCGGTATTTTCCATTCGCTCGTTCGAGATGGAAAATAAGGAAGTGCAGGTCGGCGAAGCGCTCGACGTGATTAAGGAAAGCCTTGCGGAATTGCCGGAAGAAGCTTAGGCTCGGATTTCATCGATGGCGTTCGTAATTGGAGGATGTGGAAATGATTTTCCACCCATTAATTATTGTTCTTTGAATCCCTTGTATCCCATCTGCGTAATCCCACATATTCCAGGTTCTGATTCTAATGTTTACCCAGATCGCAAGTAGTATTTCCATGGCATTTCAGTCGCTCGCGAGCAATAAAATGCGCGCGCTGCTTACGATGCTTGGGATTATTATCGGGGTTGGCTCGGTGATAACGATGACGGCGATTGGTCAGGGCGCGGCCGCGTCGGTGGCCAGTCAGATCAATTCGATGGGGAGCAATATGCTCCAGATCGATCCCGGTCCGACGATGCGCGGCGGAATCTCCTCGGGCGCGGGGGGAAGCATCCAGCTTTCGGAAAAAGATGCGGAAGCGATCAAGCAATCGGAATTTCTTACCGCCGTAGCCGCATCGGTCGATACACGCGCGCAGGTCGTCGCGGGAGGGTCGAATTGGCAAACCCGCATTACGGGAACGACGCCCGAGATCCTGCCGATCAGGAACTATGTCATCGAGCGCGGAAGAATGTTTTCCCAGGAGGAATCGAAGATCGGCGCGAAAGTGTGCGTGCTGGGGCAAACAGTCGCCGATAATCTGTTCGGGCCAGACCTCGATCCTATCGGACAGATGATTCGCATTTCGAGCGTGCCCTTCACCGTGATCGGCCTGTTGAAGCCAAAGGGGTCCAATGCCTTTGGGCAGGACCAGGACGATAATATTCTTGCTCCGCTTCCGACGGTGCAGCGGCGCATTATGGGGATTACGTGGATCGAAGATATTTTCGCGAGCACGATATCAACGGACGTTACGGAACAGGCGATCGCCGATGTAACGCAAATTCTTCGCATTCAGCATAAAACGCAGCTCGGCGCAAATCAGGATTTCAGAGTCCGTTCACAAGTAGAAATGGCCGAGGCTTCACAGCAGGCAACTTCGACCATGACCAACCTGCTCAGTATGGCGGCAATCATCTCGCTTTTAGTCGGCGGCATTGGCATTATGAATATCATGCTCGTCAGCGTTACGGAGCGAACGCGTGAAATCGGAATTCGCAAGTCGATAGGCGCGAAGCCATTCAATATTCTTTTTCAATTCCTGACCGAGGCCATAACGCTTAGCCTCTTGGGCGGAATTATTGGCGTCTTGGTTGGCTACGGGGCAAGCTCGTTCGTTTCGGCGCAAAATGGCTGGACGCTTATCATTTCACCGGGTGCGGTCGGGCTTTCATTTAGCGCCGCCACGCTGGTGGGGATGTTTTTCGGCTGGTATCCGGCGCGCAAAGCCGCTCGGTTGAATCCTATCGAGGCGTTGCGATATGAGTGACACTCCTTCGGCTACGCTAAATTGATTGAACTTTCCCGTCACTTATTTGGCCTCCCTTGTGTTCCTCCGGCTCACTCGGCTTCCCATACGGAGCTATAAACCCATAAAAGAAGGCTATATTCGATGAAAACCAGCAAAATTACGATCGACACCAAGGAAGCGCTTAATCGCTTGGCTCACCCCACTTTTTTCGACCACATCGAGCGGAAGTCCGCCTTCGAGATCGTTATGCGCGACGGTAACCCCAGCCAAAAGGCCAGCGCCGAGCAAGCCCGCGTTCTCTGGCCGATCGAAGGCATGAGCGGAAAAGTAGCGGTATAACGCGCGAGGGCGTCGTTCGTTGGATTTTCGATCCTAACACCCGCATTTTCAAGAAATTGGCGCCCGTGTGATTCTAACGAAAGGCGGATTTTGGAATTTGCCCGTTTCCAGTACGGAAACCTTCTCGCTCCATCCGCGGTCTATGAAAAGGTAATGTGAAAGTAATTTTTCAAACATTCGCCATGAAATCTCGCAACTCAAAACTTTTTGTTCCCATTCTCGCGGGTCTCGCGATGGTCGGTGCTCTCGCATTGTATCAGGTCAGCGGTGCGACCAGCCTGTCGCCACAGGAGGCTCGATCCGCTCTTGCTATTAGCATGGACGGCAAAGCCGCGCCCGATTTCGCGCTCACGGATGTCACCGGCGCGGTGCATCACCTTTCCGATTATCGCGGTAAAGTCGTGATGCTCAACTTCTGGGCAACCTGGTGCCCGCCCTGCCGGAAAGAAGTTCCCGAATTTGGCGACCTTCAGAAACAATACGGCGACCAGGGCATTCAATTCCTTGGCATTGCCATGGATGACGAAGGCATCGCCAAAGTAAAACCGTGGCTTGCTATGCACCCGGCCGGATATCCAATTCTAATCTCTGACGGGAAAGTGCCGGATACCTATGGCGAAATGACTTCGATCCCCGTTACCTTTGTGATCGATCGCAAAGGCATCATCCGCACGAGCTTTACCGGCTGGCGCGCGGATACGGTCGTCGAAGCGATGTTCAAGCCATTGCTCGCGGAGCAGTAGCAAGTTCGCTCAGTTCCTCGAACTCCTCGCCGCTGAGGGTAAGATTGGCTGCCGCGAGATTTTGTTCGAGATGCTCGAGCGAAAGCGTCCCTGGAATGGGAAGGATGGCGGGCGACCGCGCGACGAGCCATGCAATGGCAACTTGCGTTTCCGTCGCATTATGATCTGTTGCGATGCGTTTGATTACCTCATTCGATAGCTTTGCTTTTGCAAGCGGATACCACGGTATGAACGCGATCCCATTGGCTTCGCAATAGTCCACGACCTTCTCATGTTTGCGTTCCAGAATATTATATTGGTTCTGCACTGAGACGATTTCCACGACCGCCCTATAACGCTCGATCTGCTCCACTGTCACTTCCGATAGGCCAAGATGCCGGACTTTCCCTTGCTCCTGCATCGCTTTCAATACCACTGCCGTCTGCTCGATGGGAAGGTTTGGGTCGGTGCGGTGTAATTGATAGAGATCGATCCGTTCGCGTTTCAAACGCTTTAGACTTGCATCCAACGCATCTCGGAGATATTTCGGGTCATTGATTCCGCTTCCATCATTCCACGACATTCCTCCCTTCGTGGCAATAACGAGCCCGGAGCGGTAGGGCGCAAGCGTTTTGGCGATCGTGCTTTCGCTCTGGCCTTTTTGGTAGAGATCGGCGGTGTCGATAAAGTTAACACCCAGCTCGACGGCACGCTTTAAGACTGCGCGCGCGGCCTCCGTATCGGTAATGCGGTTCGTTCCCAAGCCGATTCGGTGAACAGTAAGGTCGCCAACGGATATTTGTGTTTTGATGAGAGTCATAAGTCCGGTGGTATATATTTTCGTGATTATCCCGGTGGCCAGTCCATCAAGCGTCCGCCGAGAAGGTGAAGATGAATGTGATCGACCGATTGTCCCGCGTCCGGGCCGCAATTAAAGACGAGCCGGTATCCACTTTCCGCAATGCCCAAACGCTGGGCCAATTGTCCGGCCAGCACAACCATTTTGCCGATGAGCTCCGCATCGCTTGCCGTGACATCATTGATGGAAGGAATCGGTCGCCGGGGAATAATTACGATATGATATGGCGCTTGCGGATGGATGTCCTGGAATGCCACGAGTTCGGCATCCTCATGAACGATCTTCGCCGGGATTTCATGGTTCGCAATTTTTTCGAAAAGAGTCATGTCATTTTTTCGCCATTTCGATAAGATGCCCGGCGCGCAATTTCCCAATCGCGAGGCGGTATTTTGCCTCGCCTTTATCAATATTGATACCAGCATCCTCCTGCAGTGAGAGGTCGAAGGGACCGAAGGCCTTGGTGCTATGCGTCCCCAATGGTAAGGCGGCAAGTATGCGAACGGTCGAATCGATATATTTATCTTCCGATCCCATCAGAACGGAAACGGATGGACTGGTGGATAAGGCCCCTCGGTTCTTTGTGCTGACCATTCCGCCCGGAGCTTGAAATGCCGCGAAGTTTGCTAGCACATCATGCTCCAAAAACAGATAGATCGGTGCGGTGGAAGAATAGGAAAAAGCTCCCACATACGCGGCCTGCGCGGCAAGCGTGGAATCCATAGCGAACCGGATGCGAATACTATCGAGATGTTCGTTCTCACGGACGGTTTCGCGTTCCTGCGTCGCCAGCAACCGCGAGGAACGAATCACGTCGGCGGCGGCCGTGCTGCCCACGGCAATCGAAAACGCATTAATCGCGAGCGAGGCAACGACCGTAATGACCGTGAGTGTATAAATAAGACGGTCGACCGCCGTTCTACGAACGGCCGGGCCACGCGAATAGGAACCCGCCAAAATAAACGTTACGGCCAGCACCACCCCGCTCGATGTTTCGATACCGATGCCGGCCATGAGTGAACCGAGGAGCGCCAACACGAGCAAAAAATATCCCGCGCTTTTTACCGCGCGCGATTGCCACGTTACCTCTTCGATCGCAAGTAAAAATGCCCTCGCGAAGCAGCTGAGCAAGACTACGATAAACAACAATTCCAACAGCGCGTGGAGAATATCGCCATACCGAAACGTTGCTTCCAGCACGTTCGGCGCCGGGGTGAGAAGAAAAAGTAAACGTGGAAGTCCGGTCGGAAGCAATGAGGTCGCGGAGAGTCGAAAGACCGGCTCGCCCGCGATCAGGCCAAGGACCATCACAAGCGCGCCCAACCCGAGCGAGCTTATTACCGAGCGGGGCTCATTCAGCCAGCCTTGCGAAAGATGCACGCTCTTTCGCTGTTGAAGCATGATTGCGATAACTGCAATCGCCGCGAGGACGAACGCGAGCGCGCTGAGTAGCGAAACGAACAGCATCCCGATACTGAGCGTCCAGAAGGCGCCGGAACGTGGATGGTCCTGCGAAAGCAAAAAAACGAGCACCCAAAGCGCCAGCATTTCCCCCATAAGATACGGAAGCGCGCCACTATACCAGAGGCCCGTCATGGCGAGCACCGGAATGAGAAAATAAATCGCCGCGTCGCGAACGCGCAGCACGCGGAAGAGGGCTAGCATTCCAAGCCCTCGAAGAAATATTCCGCCGATAGTCAGTAGCAATCGCGTGACTACTTCGCTCGACAGCATGGAGGTTAACACTCCCGCGAAAAACGGCGCGCCCATATTCGAAGCAGGATAGGGGATCAGATGCCATGCGTCCTGCGCGTGGCCGAAAATATGGCTATGGATAAGTTCCGCCTGCAGCGCCCACAAGCCGGCATCGAGCGGAAGGTATTTCGTAAAAAAGACCCACAGCGTCTCGGCGAGTAGCACGATGGTTACGATCGTTCTCGCGCGGCGCTCGCCTAAGCCGGTGGTTTCATCCATGGGGGAAATGATGAATGTTGAATGATGAATGATGAAATTAGGATCTTCGCTCGCCTTTGACCCGCACGCATGTCATTCCCGCGAAAGCGGGAATCCAGGCCCCGAATTTCCGGTAACGCCAAACCTGGATTCCCGCTTTCGCGGGAATGACATGCGTGAGTCTATTGGAAATCATATATCGCTAATCATTGGTATTTGTACTCCATGTTTTCGTGCTTCCGCCTTTGCCGTCTCATATCCTGCGTCCGCGTGGCGCAGGAGCCCCAGCGCTGGATCGTAATTGAGCACGCGCTCGATTCGCGCATCGGTTTCGCGAGTGCCATCGCAGAGGATTACCATTCCCGCATGAATGGAATTCCCGATTCCTACGCCGCCGCCGTGATGGAACGAAACCCATGTCGCGCCGCCGATGGCGTTCATCGCAAAATTTAATACCGGCCAATCGGCAATGGCGTCCGAGCCATCGAGCATTCCTTCGGTCTCGCGGTTGGGGCTGGCGACACTGCCGGTGTCCAAATGATCGCGGCCAATGACAATGGGCGCTTTTACTTTGCCTTCGCGCACTAATTGATTGAAAAGCAATCCTGCTTTTGCTCGCGCGCCCATGCCGAGCCAGCAGATACGCGCCGGCAGTCCCTGGAAGTGAATATGTTTTTGCGCGAGTGGAATCCAGCGGTGGAGCGTCGCATCGTCCGGAAATAATTTCAGCAGCTCGCT
>Ga0207664_10000141_pt1 | contig 59816 bp, 47 predicted proteins | sample LARL83metaG_FD_184349 | JGI IMG/M metagenome (GOLD analysis project Ga0207664, IMG submission 184349) | Corn, switchgrass and miscanthus rhizosphere microbial communities from Kellogg Biological Station, Michigan, USA - LAR L8-3 metaG... | ecosystem: Host-associated > Plants > Roots >...
GTGGCTGCCCTTCACCAAGCCGCAACTCGCCAAGGCGGCAGGCGTGGTCACCGAGTTCTCCGCCGACTACGGCACCTTCTCCTACCACGAGACCGCGGCCGACTATACCGCCCGGATGCAGAACCTGATCACCAGCGAGCTTGCCCAGGTCATAGGGCGCGCCTACGACACACCTGGAGTGGCGAAGATACGCACCCAGCAAAAGCAGGTGTCCGCGGGCAGCGCGGACATCGACTCGCTGCGCGCGTTCGGGCCTTCGAGCCTCACCTTCGTAATCACCATCCATCAGAAGATCACCGGAACAAACCCCGGCCAGCAGAGCACGCAATACGCGGTCACCGTCTCGGATAGCAACGGCGGCTGGCAGGTGACCGACATCGAGCTCGCCTCGTCGGGTAATCAGTGATCCCGCTGGCGGGATACCGCACCGGGGGTCCGAGGCGTGGCCTTCGCACCGCCCGCCCTGCTGTCATCGCGGCCGTCCTCGGGGCCGTCCTGCTGATCATGGGGATGATCTCCATCCCGTTGATGGTGGTCGGCGGGACCAGCATGATGTTCGCCGCCGGCGGCGGCAACAAATGCCCAACCGGGCAGACCGGCACCACCACCACGAGCCAGGTGAGCCCCCGGGGCAAGGCTTCGATCCCGGCGAACTACCTGACTATCTACCAGCAGACCGGGCAGAAGTACGGCGTGCCCTGGCCGATCCTGGCCGGGATCGGCGAGGTGGAGAGCGACCACGGCCGGTCCAATCTGCCCGGCGTGCACAGCGCGTCGAACGCGTTCGGCGCGGCGGGCCCGATGCAGATCGGGATTGGCGGCGCCGCCGGCAACGTCTGGGGCGGCGCGCCGGTCCATCCGGCGAGCGAGAGCGTGAACGGCGTGGCGACGGACGGGAATGGCGACGGGATCGCCAGTGTCTACGAGCCCCCCGATGCCGTCGCCGGTGCGGCGAAGTACCTGCTCAGGAACGGCGTGCAGGGCAACGTCCGGGGAGCGATCTTCGCGTACAACCACCTGCTGTCCTACGTACAGGCCGTGCTGTCCTGGGCGAGCACCTATGCCAAGGGCGGCTACACCGTCGGCCCGGTCACCGTGGCCCAGCAGTGCTCGACGCTGGTCAGCACCGCGGTCCCGAACCATGCCGTCTCCGTCGCCATCGCTTACGCGAAGGCGCAGATCGGCAAGCCGTACCTGTGGGGCGGCACCGGTCCCGATGCGTTCGACTGCTCCGGCCTGGTCATGATGGCCTACCGGCAGGCGGGCGTGAACATTCCGCGCACCTCCGAAGAGCAGTGGGCCTGGGGGCCGAAGATCCAGCCGGGGCACGAGGAGCCGGGCGATCTGGTGTTCTTCGCCGGCTCGGACGGCACCCAGACGAAACCGGGCCACGTCGCCCTGGTGATCGGCAAGGGCAAGATGATCGAGGCGTACGCGACCGGCTTCCCCATCAGGATCTCGTCGTTCGGGACGAGCAACTCGGCGCCGGGCGATCAGTCCGTGGTCGGCTTCACCCGCCCCTGGGCGCACGCCGGCGTCGTGCTCTCCGGACAAGGGCTAACCGGGTGACCGGCCTCCATCCGCTAACGCGAAGACTTAGCGCTGCCATCACACGCCTAACGCTTCCCGCTAACGGATACAGGCCCATTGACGGCCCTCGATGGCCGCACCATCATGTGATTGCTCATGGGTAGGAAAATTCGGAAGGAGCACCCCATGCCCGTTGCCCGCGCCGCTAGGCGGGCGCTACGCCGCGGTACATTACTCCCCGCCGCCGCGGCCGGCCTGCTCGTGCTCGTCCTGCTGCCCCAGACCGCTCGGGCCAGCGGCGCGTCTTACGTGGCGCTGGGTGACTCGTATACGGCGGGCCCGTTCATCCCGGACCAGACCGGCTCGCCGGTCGGCTGCCTGCGGTCCAGCAACGACTATCCGGCGGACGTCGCGAGGACCATCGGCGCGTCCACCTACACCAACGTCAGCTGCTCCGGGGCAACCACAGCGGACATGACACAGCCGCAGTCGGTGACGCTGGGCACGAACCCGCCGCAGTTCGGCGCGCTCAGCTCCAGCACCACGGTGGTCACCGTCGGCATCGGCGGCAACGACATCGGCTTCTACGACATCGTCAAGACATGTGCCGAGGAAAGCCTCACCAACCCGTTCGGCTCGCCCTGCAAGAGCCACTACACGGCGGGCGGCACCGACCAGCTGGCCCGGGCCATCCAGAACCTCGCGCCGAAGATCGGCTCGGTGCTGCGGGGGATTCACGCCCTCGCGCCCAACGCGCAGGTGTTCCTGGTCGGTTATCCCGTGATCGTGCCGAACTCCGGCAACGGCTGCTGGCCGCTGGTTCCCATCTCGTTCGGCGACGTACCGTACCTGCGCGGCGTGGAACTGGAGCTGAATGCGATGCTCGCCAGCGAGGCAGCCGCCAACGGCGCCGGCTTCGTGAACACCTACGCCGACAGCATCGGCCATGACGCCTGCCAGGCCCCCGGCACCAAGTGGGTGGAGGGGCTCATCCCGACCTCGCCCGCGGCTCCCTTCCACCCCAACCAGCTGGGCGAGGAGCACATGGCCGACCAGGTGATCGCGGCCATCGGCTGACAGGCACGGCGGCCAGCCGCAGCCAAACGGCAGGCGGCCGACCCGGCCGGGCATCGCTGGCCGCTGCTCGTGTCGTCCGGGAGCCGGCCGGCCTGGCCACGCATGGCCGGCCGCTGCCCCTGCCAACGGGGCCGGGCCGATTAGCTGATCCGGCCGCGGCCGGCCAGGAAACGCTGGTGCCGCTCGTGGTCGTGCTGGCCAAGGAACGCCTTGAACGCGCCGAGCCGGTACGCGGGCTCACCCGCGATTTCGCCCGTGTCGACGTCGAAGTCCTGGCTGAGGTCCTGGAGCCCGCGCAGCACCGCCCGCGTGGTCAGCGAGCCACGGCGTCGGCCGGCCGCGCCTGCGGCGGTGGCCGCGACGATCTGCGCGGCGGTCAGGAAGCCCGGCCGCGAGCGAAGCGCTGCGTACACCGGATCACCGACGTGCCCGGCCTCGGCGATAGCCTCCGGGCGCGGCCGCGAGCGTGCGCCCTCATGCCGCAGCGCGCTGTGGATCGCCCGGCCCACCGCCTCCGCGACCGGCGGCGGGAAGGCATTGCCCAGCTGCCGGTAGCGGGCGGTCTTGCGCCCGGCGAACTGCCAGTCCCATTCGTCCTGCCAGCCCTGCAGTCTGGCCACCATGTCGCAGGTGAGCCTGGGCCGCAGCGCGGGATCCTCGCCGCAGCCTGGCGCCGCGTCGGCGATGCCGAGCCCGTCTACGCCGAGCTCCGTCCAGGCCTGCTTGGCCCGCGTGGGGCCGAGGTCGCCGCCGCCGTGCTTCTTCGACCCGCCGACGATCGTCGGCGCGATCCTGTTTGCCTGGCGGGCCCAGCGCGTGGCGCCCGGCCACCCGCGGGCGCCCATCAGGTCCACGAGCGATTCGCCGACGGTGAGCGGCGGGACGCCGGACGGGGCCGGCCAGCGGAACCAGCGCGCGTCGGCCGGGTGCAGCGCCACCAGCACGAAGCGGGGCCGCAGCTGCGGTACGCCGAAGTCGGACGCCTGTAGCAGCCGCCAGCCGGGCACGTACCCGAGCTCACGCAGCCGGTCCAGCACGTGCTGGCGGTACGCGCCGAACCGGCGCTCGCTCAGGCCGCGCACGTTCTCGAGCAGCAGCGCGCGCGGCCTGATCACGTCGCACAGTTCCACCGCCCAGGCGAACAGGTCGCGTTCGTCCGCCGCGCCGAGCCTGCGCCCGGCTACCGTGAACGGCGGACAGGGCACGCCGCCAGCCAGCAGCGCGATGCCCTGGTAGTCCTTGGGATCCCACACCAGGCGGTCGGCGGCGTCTCCCTCGGCCACCTTCCAGGCGGGCCGGTTGACACGCAACGTCTCACAGGCGGTCGGGTCGAGCTCGACGCAGAGCGCGTGCTCGAATCCGGCTTGTTCCAGCCCCAGCGCCTGACCGCCAGCGCCCGCACAGAGCTCGACCGCCTCAAGATCCGTCACGCTGGCCTCCTTCGACGGCTGTAGCACCATGCTCACCTGTGCCTATCTTGGCCGAAGCTGGCGCGCTGAGGACAGGAACTCGCGGCGCTACGTTCGTGTCCTGCGCCGACGATGCTTCCCGTCACGTCTGGCGCCGGACGTTGCTTCCCCTCGCGCCCGGAGCCGGATGTCGCATCCCCTGGTCCCGCGCCGGGCGAGCTTCCCCTCAAGCCATGCGCGGGACTTTAGCGGCAGGGACCGACAGTCCCGCCCGGGCCAGCACGCCCGAGACGGTTGACCGGGCGGCTGATCGAGCGTGCTACTCGCTGGCCCGTATGTGGCGCGGCGACCGGCCGCGCACCCGGGGCGGCCGGGGTGGCCGGGCCAGCTCCTCCGGCAGGGGCAGCAGCGGGTTGACCGCGCTGTCCACTACCCGCGCGGCAAGCTCGGCGAGCCGGGTCCCGTCGGCCCGCGCCACCGTCCTGAGCAGTTCGAACGCCTGCCTGGCCGGGACTCGCCTGCGTTCGGAAACGATGCCGATCGCCTGTTCCACCCGCACCCGGGTGGCCAGGGCGTGCTCGAGCTGGCTGACTGTGACCCGCAGCCGTGCCGCTTCCGCGCAGGCATCATCGGCCACCGCGCCCTGGCCGTCGCCGGCGACGGGGAACGAGCGGTCCGCACCAGACGAGGCGCCGTCCGGGGATGGGCCGCCGACGGAGGGCGAGGGTGCGGGTGAGCCGTCGGTGGCAGGAACCGGCGAGTCGTCGGCGGCCGACGGCGCCCCGCGCAGTTCCGGCGCGAGCAGGTCGGCGAGCACGATGGCGCTCAACAGGTCCGGCAGTTCCTCGTCATCCACCCGCCAGCCCCGGTCGCTCCGCCGTATCACCGTGAGCGGCGGATAGTCCAGCTTCTCCGGCACCGGTTCGGGTGCGGCCTGGTCTGCCCGTCGGACCTCGGTCACGGGGGCAGGTTCACCAGCGTCAGCCGTTCGGCTGGATGACTCGTTCACGGCAGGACAGCGAGCTCGGTCAGCCGGGCCTTGACCTCGGCCGCTGAGGGGTTGGTCATCGCGCTCCCGTCCGGGAAGACCAAGGTCGGCACGGTCTGGTTCCCGCCGTTCACCGACATAACGTACTCAGCGGCGTCCGCTTCGACCTCGATGTCAACCTCGCGGACCTCGATGCCGTCCTGTGCGAGCTGGCGCTTCAGCCGCCGGCAGAACCCGCACCACACCGTCGTGTACATGATCAGCGGCTCCGGCACCTGCCGCCTCCTTCCCGATCCGATCATTCCCGCCGTTCTTAACACAGAAAGGAGCGGCGGGCTTCCCGTCCCGGCCGCGCCGCATGCGCAAAGATGGCCGTGGTGAGGAGGAAAGGCAGCGTGCAACACCAGCAGGTAAGGCCCGCGGCCGATCGGCCGACGGCAGCGGACGCCTTGGACGAAACGGACGTGCCGTACGAGGCTGGCGTGGCGAACGTGGCCCACGGGACGGGCGTGGCCGACGCGGCGGCGGTGCTCGCCGCGCTGGACCCCGAGCAACGCGAGGTCGCACTGGCCGTGCGCGGGCCGGTGTGCGTGCTGGCCGGCGCGGGCACCGGCAAGACCCGCGCGATCACGCATCGCATCGCCTACGCCGTGCACACCGGGGTGGTGGACCCCGCACACGTGCTCGCCGTGACGTTCACCTCACGGGCGGCGGGTGAGCTGCGCGGGCGGCTGCGCCTGCTCGGCCGCCCCGGCCTCGGGCTCGACCGGGTGCAGGCCCGGACCTTTCACTCCGCCGCGCTGCGCCAGCTCACCCACTTCTGGCCCGCGGTGGTGGGCGGGCGCCCGCCCCGGGTGCTCGCGTCGAAGATCAGCCTGGTCGCCGAGGCGGCCCGGGCCCGGCAGGTCGCGCTCAACGGCGCGGACCTGGCCGACACCGCCGCGGAGATCGAATGGGCCAAGGTCACCCAGGTCCGGCCGGACGAGTATCCGGATGCGGCCGGGCGGGCGGGCCGCCGGCCACCGCGCGGCGCCGCCCGTACCGGGCAGATCTTCGCCGGCTACGAGGACTTGCGCCGGGAGCGTCACCTGATCGACTTCGAGTCCGTGCTGGAGCTCACGGCCGCCATTCTGGCCGAGAGTCGTCAGGCGGCGGCCGAGGTCAGGGACCGGTACCGCTCCCTGGTGGTCGATGAGTACCAGGACGTCAACCCCTTGCAGAAGCTGCTGCTCGACCAGTGGCTCGGAGACCGGGAGGACCTGTGCGTGGTGGGTGACCCGGATCAGGCAATCTACTCGTTCACCGGGGCCACCCCGCGCTATCTCACCGGCTTCGCCGCCGAATTCCCCGCGGCCACGGTGATCAGGCTGGTCCGGGACTACAGGTCCACGCCGCAGGTGGTGACGCTGGCCAACCGGCTGATCGCGGGGGCCGACAGCCCGGCCGGCGTCGCGGGCGGTGCTGTGGCCCGGTGGGCGAGCGCCCTGGTGGCCCAGCGGCCGTCCGGGCCGGAGCCGTCGTTCGCCGAGTACCCCGACGACCAGGCGGAGGCGGACGCCATCGCGACCCGGGTGAGGTGCCTAATCGCCGAGGGCATCCCAGCGCGGGAGATCGCGGTGCTGGTGCGGGTCAACGCGCAATCCGCGGCATTCGAGCGGGCGCTGCACGCGGCGGGGGTGGCCTACCAGGTCAGGGGGGCCGAGCGGTTCTTCGACCGGGCCGAGGTCCGGCAGGCGGTCGGGCTGCTCCGGGCGGCCGCAAAGTCCTGGTCCGGTACCGTTGACCCGCCCGGCCAGGCCCGGTCGGCCCAGCAAGCCCGGGGTGCGGAGCCGGCCGGCGATGCGGACTCGGCCGGCGGCGCGGAGCCGGCTGGCGATGCGGACTCGGCTGGCGGTGCGGAGCCGGCTGGCGGTGCCGAGCCGAACCGGCTGGCCGGGCCGGCCAACCTGGCCGCGGGTGCGGAGGCTGGCAGCGGGACCGGTCGGGCCGCGCGGTTGCCCGCCGAGGTCGGACACGTGCTGACCGGCCTGGGCCTGACCGGGCCGCCGCCCCCCGGCGGGGGAGCGGTCCGGGAACGCTGGGAGTCGCTGGCCGCGCTGCTCGCGCTGGCCGAGGACCTCTCGCTCGCCCGGCCGGGCATCACGCTGGCCGGATTCGCGGCCGAGCTGACCGAGCGGATGGCGGCCGACCACCCGCCCGTCGCGCCGGGGATTACGCTGTCTTCCCTGCACGCGGCCAAGGGGCTCGAGTGGGATGTGGTGTTCCTGCCCGGACTAGCCGAAGGAGTGCTGCCCATCGTGTACGCGCAGACGACCGAGGCGATCGCCGAGGAGCGGCGCCTGCTGTACGTGGGCATGACCCGGGCGAGGCAGCGGGTGGAGATGTCCTGGGCCGCGGCCAGGTCGCCGGGCGCGAAGCCGTCCCGGACGCCGTCCAGGTTCCTCGGCTCGGTGCGGAAGGGCACGGTCGCCGGATCATGAGCAAGGCCCTCGACACCCTGCTCGATCTGCTCGACCTCGAGCAGATCGAGGTCAACATCTTCCGCGGCCGGAGCCCGGATGAGCGGGTCCAGCGGGTCTTCGGCGGCCAGGTCGCCGGCCAGGCCCTGGTCGCGGCCGGGCGTACCGTGCCGGCCGACCGCCCGGTGCACTCGCTGCACGCGTACTTCATCCGGCCGGGCGATCCGGCGGTTCCCCTCGTTTACACGGTGGACAGGGTGCGCGATGGCCGGTCGTTCACCACCCGCCGGGTGTCGTGCATCCAGCACGGGAAGACGATCTTCACGCTGGCCGCGTCCTTCCATCATCCCGAGCCCGGCCCGGCGCACGCCACACCCATGCCTGAGGTCCCCCCGGCGGAGTGTGTGAGCCCGACGATCGAGCGGCTGGAGAAGCTGTTCGGCCCGCTCGACCCCCGATACGAGCGCATGTTCCGGCGCAATCCCATAGACCTGCGCTTCCCGGGCCCGCTCACCGTGGAGGCTGAGCGCGACCCGTCGCTGCGCACCACGAAGAACCTGGTGTGGCTGCGGGTGGACGGTGATCTACCGGACGACCCGCTGCTGCACGTTTGCCTGATGACCTACGCGTCCGACATGACCCTGCTCGACTCGGTGCTGCTGGCGCACGGCCTGTCCTGGGTGGACGGGCGGACTATCGGGGCGAGCCTGGACCACGCGATGTGGTTCTACGGCCCGTTCAGGGCCGACCAGTGGCTGCTCTACGCGCAGGAGTCGCCAGTGGCCGGGGGCGCCCGCGGTCTGGCCCGCGGCCACGTCTTCACCCAGGCTGGCGATCTTGTGGTGTCGGTAGTGCAGGAAGGGCTGATCCGCACCAGGTCCGAGCCACCAGAACTTCGTGCTGATTAAAAGCCCAGGTAGAAAAACTGTTGCCGACCTGCCTGCCCGCTACGTAGGCTTCTCCCATGTCCGCGGTGTGCCGTAACCGATTCGCGGGAGGAGGTGCACGCCGAGATGGAGAACTTCACTGAGTCCGCAGCCTGTGCGATGACGCGCGCTGGCGCGACCTTGCCGGCCCGGGGTGCCTTCCTGCCCGGTGTCGGTCGCGGCCATGTCGTGCGCACAACGCCGGGGCTGTGGGTCGTCCAGGGGACCCGTATGCCTCAGATCAGCCTGGCGCAGGCCCAGAAGCTCGTCTTCGGTCCGACGCCTACCCGTAACCCGTACACCGATAAGACCCGGGCCGCCGCCATCGGCGGTGGCGTCAAGGGTCCGCATCCGTTCAGGGAACCGGAACCGGTCTAACCAGACCGGCCGACCCCCTCGGAGGCCGCGGACCCGCAAAGGGTCCGCGGCTTTTAGTTTGCCCGGGCCATCGATCCGACAGTCAACGGCGACAAGAACGATCCGATGAGAGGGGTTGGCACCCATGCAGTGGCCCGACACCACCGCTGTCAGAGCGGACGCGGCGGGGTTCGAGGCAGGTTCCGCATCTCAGGCCACGGCGCAGCACGTCCGCCCGACAGTCAGCGGCGTGCGTCCAGCGTCATCACGGCCGGGGATGTCAGTAACCGGACAGGCCAGGATCACCCGGATAGCCGGGCGGCTTGACCTACCGTGCCGGGAGGATCCCGAGCTGTTCTTCGCCGAGGCGCCCGCGGATGTCGAAGCGGCAAAAGCGCTCTGCCGGGAATGCCCGGTGATGATCGCTTGCTTCAACGGGGCCCTCGAGCGCAGGGAACCCTGGGGAGTCTGGGGCGGCGAACTGTTCCTCCGAGGGCAGGTCGTGCCCCGCAAGCGGCCGCGTGGTCGCCCGCGAAAGGACGAGGTGGCTGCCTGACTCCAGGCAGCCCCTCGCCCGGGTGGCCTCCTCGCCCCCGCAGCCCTGATTTCTGTCCGGCCGGGACGGAAGCCGGCCGGATCCCATTTAACGATGTGAGAACGGATGGATTCGCCATGTATATGCAGGCGGCAGTAGCACGACAAATGCACGAAGAAATGCTGGAACGAGCGCAAGCGGACCGTATGGTGGCCCAGGTTCGGGCCCTGCAGCGGGCGCGGCGCAGGCTGGAACGGGCCCAGCGGCAGATGAGCCAGGCTCGTGTCAAGGCCGCCAGGCTCCGGCAGAAACTCGAGGCAGAAGCCTGACCGGCCATGTCCTGGCCTGACGGCAGAGCCTCAACCATAATCACGTCAGCGCCGCTTGCCCGGTGTTACCCACCCCGGCAAGCGGCGCTGACGTCGTCGACTTCCGGCCCGGCCCTCCCGGACCCGGCCTCCGGCTCAGCCCGTTCCCGGCTCGTAGCCGGGCATCCATTTGATCACTTCGGCCCGGAAGGGCCCCTCGCACTCAAGCTGGCAGAGCACGCCGATGCCCGCCGTGGATACGCGGTGGATGAGCACGTAGGACGGCGGCACGTTGAACTTCCGGCTGATGTTGGACGGCCGCAGGTCCGTCACGCGGGCCGCCTCGTCGCGCATCCACTCGCGGCTGAACTTGAATGACTCCACGCTGGACGGCTCGGCCAGCGGCGCGAGGAAGGCCTGAAGCGCTTCCAGATCCACCTCGATGCCTTCCCTGAGGAACCCCGCAGCCCGCAGCTCCTGCTCTACTTCATCGATATCGCCGTCGTCGTGCATGATGCGCAGCAGCTTCCCGATGAACGGCGGGAACCCGTCAGGAAGCCGGTCAACGGCACCGAAATCGAGCACTCCCAGCCGGCCGTCGTCCAGCAGCCGGAAATTGCCGGGGTGCGGGTCCGCGTGCAGCAGGCCGGCCCGGGCCGGGCCCGAGAAGAGGAATCTGACCAGGAGGATCCCGGCCCGGTCGCGCTCCTCACGGCTGCCATCGCTAATGATCTTCGCGAGCGGTGTGCCATCCATCCACGACGTGATCAGCACGTGGTCTGTGGCCGTGATCACGTCCGGCACATAGATGTCGGGGTCGCCGCGATAGGCATCGGCGAAAGCCTGCTGGGATGACGCTTCGAGATGGTAGTCCAGTTCCTCGGCGACCCGGTTGCGCAGCTCCACGAGCAGCGGCTTGACATCCAGGCCGGGCATGAGGACGGCGAACAGCCGCCCGGCCCGGCTCAGCTGGTTGAAGTCGCCGATCAGCGCCTGGCCTGCACCCGGATACTGGATCTTCACCGCAACCTGGCGCCCGTCGTACCAGACGGCCTTGTGTACCTGGCCGATCGAGGCGGCGGCCGCGGGCTGATCGTCGAACTCGATGAACCGGTCGCGCCAGTCTGCGCCAAGGTCCTCGGCCAGCACCCGGTGGACGGTCCGGGCGGGCAGCGGCGGCGCCGATTCCTGGAGCTTGGTCAGCGTGGCGCGGTACGGGCCGGCGATCTCGGGCGGCAGCGCCGCCTCGAAGATCGACAGAGCCTGCCCCAGCTTCATCGCCCCGCCCTTGAGCTCACCGAGGACCTTGAAGATCTGCTCGGCGGTGCGTTGCTGGATCTCGCCTACCACGATCTCAGCCGGACGGCCGCCGATCCGCTTGCCCAGGCCCAGGGCAGTACGCCCGGCGAAGCCCATCGGGAGCGTAGCCAGTTTGGCGGTGCGCGTGACGGCGCGACGCGGCAGGTCATTCACGATCTACATTGTCCGCTACCGGCGCCACTGCTGCAGCCACACTGGGCCTGCGGTTTCCAGCTGCGCCGGCGCCACTGCCAGCCGGGCGCGACCAGCTCCAGCGACCCATTCGTGACCGTGTCGGCCCGGCCGCGGTCCACGAACATGAGCACCTGCGCGCAGGCCTGAGCGGCCACCGAGGCGGCCAGGACGCAGTCACAGGCCGGCGTGCTCGGCTGGCGGCCGATGATCTGGGCCAGGACCTGGGGCCAGGCCGAGTCCCGGCCAGCCCGCGCCAGGTCCAGGCAGTGCAAGCAAGCCGACCGCCCGGGTATGACCAGCGGTCCCACGACGCCGATCGCCTCCCCGGCGGTCGCGGTCAGATGCGGCACCTCGTCGGCTAGCAGCCCGGCGGCCAGCTCCGGGCCATGGCGGCCGGTAAGCACGGCCAGGTCGGGCCGCCGGGCATCGTCATCGGTCCTGGTCCCGGGCGCGGTGCGGCGGATCGCGCTCGCCACCCCCGCCGACCTCGGCGCGCCGATATCCGCCTCGGACAGGCCGCCCGGGATGAGGTCAGCGGCCGACACCGTCCCCGGGTCCCGGGACGACACGTGGCCGATGCCGGCCGCGGCCAGCAGCGTCGCGATGACCGAGCCGACCTTTCCGGCTCCGTAGATGCGGACGTAGGCGCCGGATCTACGCACGAGAGCGCGAGCGCCGCCGTCCCCGTCCCCGTGCGCGAGCGATGTCGTGGCCAGCTCGGGCGCGAGCCGGGAGCGGAGGTCATCCGGCACGGTCCGCAGCAAGCCGGCCGGAAAGTCGTCGAGCACGCCGGCCGAGGCGAGTAAGGTGATCAACCGGTCGGCGGCCTCGGCGGTGATGCCGTGCGCGCGGGCGGCGACGATGATCGCCTCGTGATCCCGGCTACCGTCGAGCAGGCTGACCAGGGCCGCCGCGCGGCCGACTCCGCAAATCGCGACCGCACGGCGTGGGTCGATCCCGATCTGGAGCGTGTCGTCGTCGCGCCAGACGGGCAGGAGCCCCGGCTTGAGCGCCAGTCTCATGCGGTCAGCATGACAGCGGCGGCTGACACTCTGACTGTCCGTGACCGCCAGCGGCTGCGGGAGGAGGCCAATGCCCGCCGATCCGGGCTGCAGGGCTTTGGGTGATCGCGATCGTCCGCGGGGTTGCGCCGAGCGGTCATAAGGACGTCTGTGTCATTTGTGCAGATCGGCGTAGGGTTCGTGGTCGGGGATCGCGCAATCTAGGCGAGGAGGCGGCCTGATGAGCAAGATCCGGTCGGTACGACAGCGTACCGGTGCCGCCCGGCAGGACGAGGGGCCGGGCACCGGCGCGGCGCTGCTGGCCGGTGCCGTCCTGGGACTGGCCACCGATGCCGTGGTGCTCGCCCTGCCCCGCCAGCTGGCCCGGCGGCTGTCCGGCGCGGGGCTGGCCGCGACCGGGGGGGTATACCTCGGATTCGGGTTGGCTGACGGCCGCCGGTCCGCTTTGCTGGTGCAGGCGGGCGAGCTGCTCGGGTTCACGGCGCTGGCCGCGCTGGGCATCCAGCGCGACTCGCCGGGCCTGCTCGGTGCCGGCTGGCTGGCGCATCCTATCTGGGACGCCCTGCACTACGGCGGCCGCGGGCCCACTCGGGTGCGGTCCTGGTTCCCGCCGTTCTGCATCAGCTACGACGTGGCCCTCGCTGCGCCGCTGCTCACCGGCCTGCTCTAGCCGCGGGCCAGCTCGGCCAGCGCTTCGTCGCCCGGTCGGCCGACTCGGCGCCCTCAGCTAGGGCAGCGCTCCGAGACTGCCAAACCGCCCACTGGGTGACGTTTAGGCCGTTTGCGGTGCGGTAGGGGACGTAGATAACGCGATAGCGGATCTGGCAGAGCGCGGCAAGGTGAGCGCGGTGCGGGCCTGCATCACCGCGATGGATAAGCCGCTGCACTGCTGCTCTCGGCTGTTGTCGTCGGGTCCGCCAGATCCGCGCCCACCCGGGCCTTCCGCGGACTTTGCGTTGGCGGGACGGCCGTGTGGTTGGCACCCCTGGCGAGGCGCCCGGAATCCCTGCTAGTGGCCAACCGGTAAGACTCAAGGGGGTATTGATCATGCAACAACCCGTGCAGCCGAGCCAGCCGATTCCGGGCGAGTCGTTTCCGACGGATCCCGCCGGACTGCCCGAGGCAACCCGGCCGCAGCTGCGGGAACTGGCCGACGGCGACGTCGTCGAGCTGCGGATCGGCGCGGTGGCCAAGCAGCTGGGGGACACCAGGGTACGGATGCTTGGCTACAACGGTTCCATCCCCGGCCCAACGCTCAAGGTCCGCCAGGGCTCGGAGGTGGTGGTGCACGTCGTCAACGAGGGCGACTTGGAAGGAACCGTGCACTGGCACGGGCTGCGGCTGGAGAACAAGTACGACGGCGTGCCGCACGAGACCCAGACTCCGATCCCGGTCGGCGGGGACTTTACCTACCGGATCCGATTCCCGGACCCGGGCCTGTACTGGTATCACCCGCACATCCGCGAGGACTACACCCAGGAGATGGGCCTGTACGGCAACATCCTGGTCGTCCCAGCCGAGGAGGGCTACTGGCCCCCGGCCAACCGGGATGTCCTGCTGACTCTGGATGACCTGCTGATCGAGGACGGCAAGATCGCCCCGTTCAGCCCAGTCGAGACGACCTACACGGCGATGGGCCGGTTCGGCAACGTGCTGCTGGTCAGCGGCGAGCAGGACTACTCGCTGACCGCCAAGGCCGGCGAGGTGGTGCGGCTGTGGCTGACCAACACCGCTAACACCCGGGTGTTCAACGTGCAGCTGCCCGGGGCGTGGATGAAGCTCGTCGGCGGTGACAGCGGCCGGGTCGAGCAGGAGGAGTTCGTCTCCGAGGTGATCCTGGCGCCTTCGGAGCGGGTCGTGGTCGATGTCCTGTTTGACCAGCCGGGGCAACTGGAACTGCAACATCACACTCCGGACCGGACCTACCGGCTGGCTGCGATCGCCGTGACCGGCGAGCGGGCGACGCCTTCGCTGGAAGAAGAGTTCGAGGCGCTGCACGAGGCATCAGAGCTGACGACCGAGCGGCAGGCCTTGGACGCCTGGCTGGCCGCCCCGCCGGACAAGACGCTGGCGCTGATCGCCGAGATGGACGACATCATCGCGCCTGGGCAGGGACCTGTCGTCTACGCCTGCCCGATGCACCCGGAAGTGACCAGCGAGGAACCGGGCCGTTGTCCCCAGTGCGGTATGAAGCTGCTGGCAACCGCCACGGCATCCGTCTATGCCTGCTCGATGCATCCAGGGGTCACCAGCCAGGAGCCGGGCCGCTGTCCCGAATGCGGCATGAAGCTGCTGGCCACCGCCGTCGCGGCCAGCTACGCCTGCCCCATGCACCCAGAGGTCACCAGTGACCAGCCCGGCCGCTGCCCCCAGTGCGGCATGAAGCTGCTGGTGACCGCGCTCGCCGACCAGCCAGCCGGGCGCGGCCCTGCGGCGGCGCCGCACGCTCATGGCACCGAGGCCCACCCGGGTGGCGAGCACAGCCACGCGGCCACCGGGGGGATCGAGTGGGAAGACGACATGGTGGCGGTCAACCGGCTGACCACCCCGGCCAACATGCGGTGGAAGCTGGTCGACCGGACCACCGGCGCGGCCAACGCCGCGATCGACTGGCAGTTCACCGAAGGCGACCGGGTCAAGATCCGGCTGGTCAACGAGATGGACTCCGATCACCCCATGCACCACCCGTTCCACCTGCACGGCGCCGGCCGGTTCCTGGTGCTGGCCCGCGACGGGGTGCCCGAGCCCAACCTGGTGTGGAAGGACACCGTGCTGGTCCGCACCGGCCAGACGGTGGACATCTTGTTCGACGTCACCAATCCGGGCCTGTGGATGGCGCACTGCCACATCGCCGAGCACATGCAAAGCGGCATGATGTTCAGCTTCACCGTGGCCCGCTCGCAGGGAGCAGCCCGATGACCGACCACAGAGCAGAAGCGAAACAGGCCCACGGAGCAGGCGATGGGCTGCTGGATGTAATCGTGGTCGGCGGCAGCCAGGCGGGGCTGGCGATGGCCTGGCACCTGGCCCGCCACCAGCTGCGGTTCGCAGTACTGGAGGCTGGCCCCGAGATCGGGCACACCTGGCGCTCGCGGTGGGACTCGCTGAAGCTGTTCACCCCCACCCAATACGACAGCCTGCCCGGCATGCCCTTCCCCGGGCCAGCTGACACTTACCCCACCAAGGACCCGGTCGCGGACTACCTCAAGGCCTATGCGGCGGCGTTCAGCCTGCCGGTCAGGCTGAACGCCCGGGTCACCCACCTTGGTAAGACGGCGGATGGCTTCGAGATCCGAACGCGCGATGAGGTCTTCCGCGCCCGCCTGGTGGTGGTGGCGACCGGGCCGTTCCAGGTGCCTTTCACCCCGCCGGCCGCCCAGCAGCTGGACGGGTCGGTGATCCAACTGCACAGCGCCGAATACCGCAACCCGCAAGCCCTGCCGGACGGCCCCGTGCTGGTCGTCGGCGGCGGCAACTCCGGGTTCCAGATCGCCGAGGAACTGGCCGCTGCGGGGCGGCCGGTGGACCTCTCTATCGCCACCAGGGCCCCGATGCTGCCGCAGCGGCTGGCCGGCAGGGACCTGTTCTGGTGGCTCACCCGTCTTCGCCTCCTGCGAGTGGCCACAGAATCACGGCTGGGCGGCCGGCTGTCGAGCCGCCCCGATTTCGTCATCGGCAGCACCCGCCGCAAGCTGGCCGTGGCCGGGGTCCGGTTCCGGCCGGGAGTGGCGTCCGCGGAAGGGCGCACGGTCCGCTTCACCGACGGCACCACTCTGAACGCTGGCATCGTCGTCTGGGCGACCGGCTACCGTTCTGACTACTCCTGGGTCGACATTCCCGGCGTCGCCCGCGACGGCAAGGTAGCTCACAGGCGCGGCGTCACCGATGTCCCCGGTTTGTATTTCGTGGGTCTGACCTGGCAGCACACCCGCGGCTCGGCCCTGCTCGGCTTCGTCCACGACGACGCCGCCTACCTCGCCGGGCACATCCGCAGCAACGCTCGGGCGAACCAGGCCCCCGCCCATCCAGTGCCCCACCGGCCGGGGTGAGCCGTCAGCACAACTTTCGCCAGCAAAATGCGAGCAGGTTGCGGCATATCGTGGCTGACCTGGCAAGGGCTCGCTTGTGAGGTAGGGCCGAATGGCGGGTTGTCGGCACTTGTTGTGGTCAGGTTTGTGGTCGCCACTGGGTCGCCCTGATTGTCATCGCCGCTTCCGGTGCCAGCCACGGCGACCACCTCCCGCAATGCCGCCCTAATCGATGCCCTGCTCCATGGAACTGGCTACACGCCGCCGCGCGGTCACGCACCGGGAAGGACATCCGGGTGTCGGGGACGCGGCCCGGCCCGGTGCCATGCCCGCGCCTGGTCAGCACGGCGGGCGGAGCCCGGCCATGGTCAGCGTGATAAGGCGGGGGACGGCATCCTCGGAGGGCAGGCTGCCCGCCGCAGTGAGGGCGTGCAGGCAGTAAGCCGCGAGTTCGCGGGGGGTGATGTCGTCACGGACCTGGCCGGCTTTGGCCGCCTCGGCGAGTAGGTCGGCGACGAATCCGCGCAACTCCTGCTGCGCGGCGTCGATGTGCTCACCGCGATGTAGCAGGGCGGCCAGTTCGGTGCCGCGCGGCATGCCGTGAATGACCAGCGCGTAGGCGTCCAGGACGGCTCGCAGCCGTTCGCCCGCTGTGCCGACCTGGGCGGCGGCCTCGGCCAGCTGGGCGAGGTGGCGGGCGATCTGCCGCTGGTGCCAGGCGACCAGGATGGCTTCCACATCGGGGAAGTACTTATACAGGGTGCGCCTGCGCGTGGCCGCGGGCTTGCCTCAGCATGCCAAGTCCCCGGGCGGGTCGTGAGCCGATCGCGCCCCTTCCCCTGAAGCGCGAGCGGTCCGCCGGCCCGGCCCGGGGACTCCTCGTACCGAACCTAAGCCGCTGCCGCCTCCGGATCAAGCGCGGCTGTGGACGGTGCCGTGCAGAACATGAAGAACGCGCGGCGTGTCGCGGTGCAGAACCGGGAACGGCCCTGGGGATGAACACCGGGTTGAGCCTCCCGGGCTGGGCCGAGGCTATCCACCGCCTGTGGACGCAGGAAAGTCCTTGCTCCCCGGGCCCCGGTCCTCAGCCGTTGTCGTCGCCGGTGCCCGGGCCCTCGTCCCGGGGCTGGCCGTCCGCCCGCTCCGCGTCGGCGTCTCCGCCCGGCCCGGCGGCACTACCCGGGTCGGCGGTACCGTCCGCATCGGGGGGGTCGCCCGGCCCGGGAGCATCGGACGCATCGCCCGCGTCGAGCGCGGAGGTGTCGAGTTCCGGCCGCCCGCGGACGAAACCGTCAGGGTCGTCGAAGTCCTCGGCGGTCGGCATCAGGTCCGGGTGCGCCCACACCGCGTCCCTGCCGTCGATGCCGCGAGCCTCGGTGAGGCCCTGCCAGATGGCCGCCGCCTCGCGGAGCCGACGGGGCCGCAGTTCCAGGCCCACCAGCGTGGCGAAGGTCCGCTCGGCCGGACCCCCGGTGGCCCGGCGCCGCCTGATCGCCTCGGCCAGGCCGTCGGCGTGCGGCAGCCGCTGACTCGCCGCCGCGTCCACCACGGTGGCGACCCAGCCTTCGACCAGCGCCAGCGCCGTCTCCAGCCGGGCCAGAGCGTTCTTCTGCTCGGGCGTGTCCTCGGGCTGGAACAGCGCGCCGCCCTGGAGCGCTTCCTGCAGGGCCTCGGGGTTGGTCAGGTCGACCTGCGGCATGGCCTCGCGCAGCACAGACGTGTCCACCGTCATGCCGCGCGCGTACTGCTCCACAGCGCCGAGCAGGCTGGCTCGCAACCACGGCACGTGCGCGAACAGCCGGTGATGGGCCGCCTCGCGCAGCGCGAGGAACAGCCGGACCTCCTCATCGTCCACCGAAAGCCCGCGGCCGAACTCGGCGATGCCCGCGGGCAGCAGCGCGCCGACGCCCTCGGGGCCCAACGGCAGGCCGATATCGGTCGAGCTGACCACCTCGCGCGCCAGCGCGCCGACCGCGGCACCGGTCTGCCCGCCGACCATGGCCCCGCCGATCTGCTGCATCATCGGGGCCAGGCCGCTCAGGCCGCCGCCCATCGCGGACATGGCCGCGCGCATCTCCGGCGGCATCTCGCTGAGTTCCTCGGGGTTCAGCGCGAACATGCCGCCCATCGTCTCGACGGCCTTGGCCGCGATAGGGTCGCACAGCTTGGACCACACCGGCAGCGTGGCCTCCACCCATTCCGACCGGCTCCAGGCCTGCGTCGACCGGATCCCGGACGGGAACGCGGTGACGTCGCCGAGCCACAGGTCGGCCAGCCGCAGCGCCTCGTCTACCTGGTGCCGCTGGCTGTCGAGCACGCTGGGATCGCCCTCGGCGACGACCGCGTGCCGGGCCACGTTCTTGGCCAGGTCCCAGTTCACCGGGCCGCCCTTCCAGGCCATCAGATCGGCGAACTGACGCAACGCGTCCGCGAACTGCTGTGGGTCGCCGAGCGGCCCGAGCCCGCCGAGGGGCCCGCCCGCACCCGGCGTCTGCCCGGCTCCGGACGGCTGCTGCGAGTCGTCGGGATCCTTGTCCCGGTCACCCGGCAGCCCGAAGCCGAATGGAGGTGGATCAGCCATCTTCACGACCTCTCGGGCAGGATGGGAGGGTCATGTTCGCCACGTTATCTCGGGAGCAGCGTACTTTGACCATCTCCAACGCTCAGGTTCGCCGGCGGCGTACCCGAGACCGGGACGACGACAACGAGGGTGGTCCCGTTGTCGCCGTCACCGGGGCGGCCCGCGGGCTCGGCCACGCGCTGGCCGTCAGGCTGGCTGCATCCGCACGGGTCAGGCGGGTCATCGCCATAGACAACCATCGAGGCGAGGCGACCGGCGTGACCTGGCGAGTGGTTGACGTGCGCGATCCCGCGCTGGCGGGCCGGCTGGCCGAGGTCGACGTGCTCGTGCACACCGACCTGGACCTGGCGGCCGGGTCCGACCGCAGCACCAGGCGTACGTTCAACGTGCGGGGCGCGCAGACCGTGCTCACCGCGGCCGCGGCCGGCCGGGTCAGCCGGGTCGTCCTGGTCACCAGCGCGATGGTGTACGGGGCGCGGCCGGACAATCCGGTGCCGCTGCCCGAGTCGGCGCCGCTCGCCGCCGACCAGGACGGCAGCGTGGTAGGCGACCTGCTGGAGATCGAGGACCTGGCCCGCCGCTCGCCGCGGACCAATCCGGGGATGGCCATCACCGTCGTCCGGCCCGCGGCGCTCGTGGGGGTGGGGGTGGACACGTTCGTGACCAGGCACTTCGAGGCGCCCAGGCTGCTGGTAGTCAAGGGCAGCGCGCCGCGCTGGCAGTTCTGTCACACCGACGACCTGGTATCCGCGCTCGAGTTGGCGGTGGCCGGCGAGGTGACCGGCGCGTTCGCGGTGGGGTGTGACGGCTGGCTGGAACAAGATCAGGTCGAGGAGATGAGCGGGCTGCGCCGGATCGAGTTGCCCGCCGGGCTGACCTTCGGCGCGGCCCAGCGGCTGCACCGGGTCGGGGTCACGCCCGCCCCGGCCACCGACCTGAGCTATGTCGTCTACCCCTGGGTCGTGGACTGTGCCACGCTGCGCGCGGCCGGCTGGCAGCCCCGCTATGACAACGAGAAGGCGCTGACGGCATTGCTCGAGGAGCGGACCGGGCATCATGCCGTGGTCGGACGGCGGCTGGCGGGCAAGGAAGCCACGATCACGGCGGCCGGGGCGACCGTCGCGGTCATCGGCACCGCGGCCATCGTGCGCCGGGCGCGCCGCCGCCACATCTCACCCGACACCTAGGCCGTGCCGGCCAGCGGATGCCGCGGCGGCTCCGGGTATTTTGTCTGCGTGGACGTCATCAGGCTCATCGCCATCCGCGACCGCCCGCTCTCGGTGGACGAAGTGCAGCAGGCCGTGGCCGATCCCACGGCGGGCGCGATCGCATTGTTCGCCGGGACCGTCCGCAGCGACGACCATGGCCGGCCGGTGACGCGGCTGTCCTACAGCGCCCACCCGTCCGCCGAGACGGAGCTGCGCCGGATCGCGGAGAAGGCGGCCGCGGGTTTCCCGGTGCGCGGCCTCGCCGCGGTGCACCGGGTCGGCGACCTGGAGATCGGCGACTTCGCGGTCGTCGCGGCGGTGTCCTGCCCGCACCGGGCCGAGGCGCTGGAATGCTGTCGCGTCCTGATCGATGAGATCAAGGCGGGCGTCCCGATCTGGAAGCACCAGTACTTCGGGGACGGTTCCGACGAGTGGGTGAACAGCGCGTAGTCTTCGCAGCATGCCCCGGCGCGCCCTGATCCTCATCGTGGCCGGCGCCGCGGTTGTCATCGCGGCCGTCATAGCCGCGGTATTGCCCGTTCCGTATGTGATTCTCAGCCCGGGACCGACGCTGAACACGCTGGGCACCGCGCCCGGCGGTCAGCCGCTCATCATGATCGCGGGTCACCGGACCTATCCGACCGCTGGCAACCTCAACATGGTCACGGTCAACTTCCAGGGCGGGCCAGGCAATGAGATCAACATCTTCACCGCGCTGCGCGCCTGGCTGAACTCGCACGACGCCGTCGTGCCCCAGCAGGAGTTGTTCGGCGCCGGCCAGTCCCAGCAGCAGGTGCAGAAGCAGGACGTCGTGCAGATGACTAACTCGGAGGCGAACGCGACCGCGGCCGCCCTGACCCAGGTCGGGATCAAGTACACGACCCAGGTCCAGGTGATCTCCACCGAGCGAGGGACGCCCGCCTTTGGCGTGCTGAAGCGCGGCGACATCATCACCAAGGTCAACGGCGTGCCGATCGACAGCGTGACCGGACTGAGCCGGCAGATCCGCGCCCAGGGTGCGGGCCAGCCGCTGCGGCTCACGGTCATACGCGAGCGGAAGACGAAACTGTTCAGCGTCACGGCGGTGCAGAGCCAGGGCCATCCGGTCATCGGCGTCGTCGTCACGGTGAAGTTCCACTTCCCGTTCCCCGTCAACATCAGCGTGGGCAACATCGGCGGCCCGAGCGCCGGACTCATGTTCGCCTTGGGCATCGTCGACAAGCTGACGCCCATGAATCTCACCGGCGGCAAGTTCATCGCCGGGACCGGGGAGATCACGCCGGCCGGCGCAGTCCAGCCCATCGGTGGCATCCAGCAGAAGATGGTAGGCGCACGGGCCAAGGGGGCGACGGTCTTCCTGGCCCCCGCGGGCAACTGCGCGGACGCCAGAGGCGCGGTGCCGGCCGGGATGCGACTGGTCCGGGTGAGCACGCTAGCCGGAGCGGTGCGGGCCCTGGAGGCGCTCAGGGCGGGCCGCTCGGCGCCGACCTGCTGACGGCCGGTCATGACCGGCCCGGCCCGGTGCTTGCCGCGGGGTGACGCGAACCAGGAACAGCGGGGTGAAGGCCGCGCTCGACACGCCGGACGGGATGCCGCGGGCCGGCCCGTCTGCGCCCCTCCGGACGGGCTTCGCGGTAGTGTCTCGGCTGGCCGTCCGAGCCGGCGCGACCCGTCGCCGGGTCGTGCCCGGCCGCCGGCGTCACTGCGCACACCACCTGCGCGGTGGGCGTACGCTTCGATTCTGACGGGACATCTTCAACAGTGCTGATCTGCGCAGCTAGTCGCATGCCCGCAAGGCCCTGACCTAACGGACACGGCCAGGCCGCAGCCGCAGAAAGGAGCAAGATCGGTTGTGTCGCCTCGTGTTCTTGTTGACGCGACCGCCGTTCCGGCCGACCGCGGCGCGCTCGGCCGCTACGTCGATGGACTTATCGCGGCGCTCGTGGCTGCGGGTGCGGACCTGGCGGTTGCCTGTCAGCGTGCTGACGAGGAGAGGTACGCCAGGCTCGTACCCGGAGCCAACATCGTGGCGGCCCCGACCGCGATCGCGCACCGCCCGGCCAGGCTGGCCTGGGAGCAGACCGGCCTGCCGTTGATCGCTCAGCAGGTGAACGCGGACGTGATCCACGCGCCCCACTATTCGATGCCGCTGCGACCGCCGACGCCGACCGTGGTCACCATCCACGATCTCACCTACTTCACCGAGCCGGCGCTGCACAGCGCCGTGACCGCGACCTTCTTCAAGTCGGCGATCCGTACCGCCGTGCGCCGCGCGAGCAGGCTGATCGTGCCGTCCAAGGCGACCAGGGACGAACTGGTACGAGTGCTCGGCGCCGACCCGACCAGGATCGACGTGGCCTACCACGGCGTGGACCACACCTTGTTCCACCGCCCGGCCGCCGAGAAGGTGGCGCAGGTCTCCGACCGTCTCGGCCTGCACGGCAAGCCCTACATCGCCTACCTCGGCGCGCTCGAACCCCGCAAGAACGTTCCCGCCCTGATCAGGGGCTGGGCCTCGGCGGTCCCCGACATCGAGGACCCCCCGGCGCTGGTGCTCGGCGGCGGCAGCGGCTGGAGCGAAGAGGTGGACTCGGCGGTCGCGGCCGTGCCGGCGCACCTGCGCCTGGTCCGCCCCGGTTACCTGCGCTTCACCGATCTCCCCGGCTACCTGGGCGGAGCGCTCGTGGTGGCCTTCCCCAGCCGGGGCGAGGGGTTCGGCTTGCCGGTGCTCGAGGCGATGGCGTGCGGCGCGCCCGTGCTGACCACGCACCGGACATCGCTGCCCGAGGTCGGCGGGGACGCGGTCGCCTACACCGAGCCGGACGCCGACAGCATCCGCGACGCGCTGCGGGCACTGATCGAGGATGCCGGGCGGCGCGAGGCGCTGGGCGCCGCGGGCGAGGCCCGCGCCCAGGAATTCACCTGGGCGGCCTCGGCGGAGGCGCACCTGGTCTCGTACCAGCGTGCGGCCGAGCAGCGAGCAGAGTAACCTCCCTGCCCATGCCAGGCGATTCACGCGGACCAGGCGGCGGCGAGTCGCTCGAAGCCATTGTCCTGGTCGGCGGCCGGGGTACCCGGCTGCGACCGCTGACCGTCTCGGTCCCCAAGCCGCTGCTGCCCACCGCGGGCGTGCCTTTCCTCGCCCACCAGCTCGCCCGGGCCGCGTCCTGCGGGGTGACCAGGGTAGTGCTCGCGACCGCTTACCGGTCGCCGATGTTCGCCGAATGCTTCGGCGACGGATCCGGGCTCGGACTCGAGATCGACTACGTGCACGAGGAGGAGCCGCTGGGCACCGGCGGCGGGATCCGGAACGCGGCTTCCCGGCTGCGCAGCGGGCCGGATGACCCGGTCGTGGTGCTGAACGGCGATGTCCTGTCCGGCCACGATCTGGGGGCCCAGCTGGACCTGCACCGCAAGTCCGACGCAGCGGTCACGCTGCACCTGGTGCAGGTGCCCGACCCGGCCAGGTTCGGCTGCGTCCCGACCGACGGCAACGGACGGGTGACCGCGTTCCTGGAGAAGACCCCGCACCCGGCGACGAACCAGATCAACGCCGGCTGCTACGTCTACGCCCGGCACGCCATCGACGAGATACCGCCGGGGCGGGTGGTGTCGGTCGAGCGCGAGACCTTTCCTGCCCTGATCGAATCCGGCCAGATCGTGATGGGGTACGTGGACAACGCGTACTGGCTGGACGTGGGCACGCCCGAGGCCTTCGTGCGGGGCTCGTGCGACCTCGTGCTCGGCCGCCTGGCCTCGCCCGTCCTGCCCCGACCGCCCGGCGAGGCGCTGGTGCTGCCCGGCGCCACGGTCGACGCCAGCGCGCGTCTCACCGGCGGCACCGTCGTCGGCGCGGGCGCCATCATCGGTCCAGAGGCCACCGTGGACGGCAGCGTTCTTTTCGCCAACGCGATCGTCGCCGCGGGCGCGCACGTCCGTGGCAGCGTCCTGGGTCAGGGTGCCCATATCGGCGACGGCGTGGTGCTCGACGGCGTGGTCATCGGCGACGAGGCGAGCATCGGCACGGGCAACGAGCTGCGCGCCGGCCTGCGAGTCTGGCCCGGCGTGGAACTGGACCCGACCTCGATCAGGTTCTCCACCGACGCGTAAAGGGCTCGAGCTTCATCGCTCGCCACCCCAAAATCTGCGCTTGAGTGCCGGGAGCATCTGCTTGCACAGTCGGCGTTCGGCGCAGCCGACAGCCGGATGGGCGAGCGGGTGCTTCCGGCGCGCCGGTCTAGACGGTTTAGACGGTTTAGACGGTTTAGACGTGGCGAACGAACGCCGAGACATCCCGGTCCGGCCGCGGCGACGCCTCACCCGCGGGATGACCCACCCCGACCGCGCCCATCGGCTCCCAATCCGACGGCAGCCCGAGCGTCTCGATCGCCACCTGCGGGCAGAACAGCGTGCTGGACACCCAGCACGAGCCGAGACCCTGCGCGGCCAGCGTCACCAGCAGGTTCTGCACGCCGGCCCCCATGGCGACCAGGAACATGGCCCGCTCCGCGGCGGACCTGCGCGGGTCCGGATAGGCGTGCGCGGCCTCGGCCACCAGGCACGGGACGATGATCAACGGCGCCCGCCTGAGCGGCTCGCCGCGGCGCACCCGGCGGGCGATCTGGTCCGCGGTGAAACCATCTGCGCGCAGGTCCGCCTGCCAGGCGGCGAGCATCGCGTCGAGCAGTTCCCGCCGAGCCCGTTCGGATTCAAGGATCGCGAACCGCCAGGGAGTGCTGTGATGAGGCGCGGGAGCGGTGAACGCGGCCTCGACGGCCCGGTGCACGGCAGCCGGGTCGACCGGCCGGGCGGAGAACTCGCGCACGGTCCGCCGGACCTGCGGTACATCCGCCGAGCCGAACGGGAACATGTCCTCGTCGGCCGGCCTGATCAGCGCGGCCGCGCCGGGCCCGTCGTCGGCGGTGACCAGGCCGTCCAGGCCTCGGACCACCGCCGCGGGGATGCCGTCCGCCTTTCCCTTGACCAGGTCGGCGGCGGCGGCGACCTCATCGGCCACCGCGGCCATCGTGACCTCGAGCAGGTTCCCGAACGAATCGGTCTGTCCGCGGTGGTCCTGGACCGGGACCAGGCCCGCGACGCCGATCGCGGCGTCGGCCTGTCCGGTACGCCACGGCCTGCCCAGGGTATCGGTGATGATGACCGCGATGCGGACGCCCAGCCGGCCAGCCAGATCCTTGCGCAGCCGCCGCGCCGATGCGTCCGGATCTTCAGGCAGCAGGGCCACCGTGCCCGGCGGCGTATTGGAGTTGTCCACGCCCGCAGCGGCCAGCACCAGCCCGTGCCTGGTCTGTACGATCCTCGTCTGACCGCGCCGGGCTACCAGCCTGACCGACTCGGCGTCGATCGCCTGCTCCCGGTCGGCGCGGACCAGCCGTCCCTCGGCTTTGCTGATGACCTTCGAGGTGACGACGAGGATGTCGCCGTCGCGCAGGTCAGGCTCGGCCGCCTCGACCAGCGCGGCCAGGTCCGCGCCCGGCATGACCTCGGGCAGCCCGGCCACCCCGATGATGCTGATGCTGATGCTGGTCACGAGCCAAGCTCCGCGGCCAGCTCGATCGCGGTGCGGGCGATCTCGGCCGTGCTGGCCGGGTCCCGCATGTAGAGCGGGAGCGCGCGGACCTCGATACCGGCCAGCCGCGGATCATCGACGGCCTCCTTGTCCTGCTCGTCCACCAGCCAGCCGTCCAGCAGCCCCGGCCCGAAGTGCGCAGCGACCGCGGTCGCGCTCGTCTGCACGCCGATCGCGGTCAGGCAGGCGTCTGCCATGCCGCGGACGGGCTCCCCGCCGATGATCGGCGATACACCCACGACGGTCTTGGCCCGGACCGCGTCGGCGATACCCGGAACGGCCAGGATGGGCCCGATGCTCACCACCGGATTGGAGGGCGGAAACAGGACGAAGTCGGCGGCCTCGATGGCCTCGATGACCCCCGGCGCCGGCGCGGCCTCCGCCGCCCCGTCCGGGGTGATCGCCACGGCCGGGACCGCGGCGTGCAGCCGCACCCACCATTCCTGAAAGTGGATGGTGCGGCGGACGCCGTCCTCCTCGATGACCACGTGCGTCTGCACCAGGTCGTCCGACATCGGGATCAGCCGCACGCCCGGCCGCCACCTTCGGCACAGCTCCTCGGTGACCGCTGACAGCGGGATGCCGCCGGCGAGCATCCGGGTGCGCGTGATGTGTGTGGCGATATCCCTGTCACCGAGGGCGAACCAGTCTGTCCCCGCGCCGTAAGCGGCCAACTCACGCTGCACCGTGAAGGACTCGTCGGCCCGTCCCCAGCCCTGCTCTTCGTTGATGCCGGCGCCGAGCGTGTACATCACGGTGTCAAGGTCAGGGCACACCCGCAGGCCATACAGAGTGATATCGTCCCCGGTGTTGCCGATGACGGTGATCTCGGCGTCCCGGACGGCGGCTCTCAGGCCGCGGAGGAACCGGGCGGCCCCGACGCCGCCGGCGAGCACGGTGATGCGCATGGCGGACAGTCTCGCAGGTTCCGCCGCCGGGCGCCGCGCCGCATGCCGCGGCGACATGGCAGGTCGGCCACGGAAAGCCGCCCGCCGTCACCAGACATCCAGGGAGCCCCGGTGATACGGAACCAAGCACAGCGAGTCCGCGAGCCAGCCGCGTTGCTGCTGCTGGCGGCCACGGCGCTCAGCGTGATCGTGGGACTGTGGACCCTGCTGAACGCGCAGAGCCAGCTTTTCGACCGCCTGGTCACGAGCTTGCCCGGCGGCGGACTGAACTTCGGCGACCGCGCCCTCGATGCGTTCGGTTACTTCTGCGCCGTCTACATAACGGCACTGCCCGTGGCCGCGGTGATGCTCGCGACCCTCGCCGGCGGCAAGGTGAGCCGCGCCAGGGAGATCACGCTGGGCGCCGCGGTACTGCAGGCCGCGGCGCTCATCCTCGGCGTGATCTGCTGGCTGGCTGCGTTCGGCTCGGACCTGTCGACGTCCGGCAAGGCGCAGAGCTTCCTCACCGGCCTGGTCAGCCTTATCGTCGCGGTCGCCGGCCTGATGTTCACGCTGGCGGTCCTGCGCGCGGCCGAGCTGCAGGGCCGCCCGGCGGCGTCGGGCGGGCACGCCGCGGCGGCTACGACCACCCAGCAGCTGCCGGGACAAGCCGGTTACGGTCAGCCCGGCTACGGGCAGCAGGCGGGGCGCGTTCCGTCGGCCCAGCAAACCCAAGCCCAGCAGGCACAGGCCCAGGCGCAGCAGGCGCAGGCTCAGGCGGGATACGGGCAGCCGGGACAGCAGGGTTACGCCCAGCAGGGCTACGGACAGCAGGGCTACGGGCAGCAGCCGACCCGGGTGCCACAGGCACAGTATCCGCAGTCCGCACCGTCGCAGCCTGGTTACGGTCAGTCGGGGCAGCAGGGGTACACCCAGCCCGGTCAGGGATACGCCCAGCCCGGGCAGCAGGCCTACACCCAGCCCAGCTACGGCCAGCAGCAGGGGTACGCCCGGCCGGAGCAGCAGGGCTACAGCCAGCAGGGCTACAGCCAGCAGGGCTACGGGCAGCAGGGCTACGGGCAGCAGCAGGGGTATGCCCGGCCGGAGCACCAGGGCTACAGCCAGCAGGCGTACGCCCCACCCGGCTACGACCAGCCGGGACAGTCACAACAGGGCTATGGCCAGCAGCCAGGCGGGACGGCCGGCGCTTCGGCGAGCCAGCAGTCGGGGACGCCGAGCGAGCGGCCAGCCGCCCGCAACCACCGCGCCCCGGACGAGGACGAGGATTCCGCTTGAGTTAAGCCCGCCGGAGCCGTTAACGCGAAGCGCAGGTGCTGCTCACGCTGCAAACGCTCGGCGTCAACGGAAGGGCGTTCCACCCCGTCGTGGCGTCGCGGCAGCAGCCCCGTGCGAGCCGGCCGGGCTTCGCCTTCCCAGGGCACCGCGGGCGGACTTTTTGTGTCACCTGACGGTCATTATCACCTCTCGGGCTTGACGGGGCGGAAGACACGCGCGTGTAATTCCACTAATGTAGTTCGTGCGTCCAGGGAGAGGCGCAGTACGACGGGGGGCTCCGGGAGGGGTAGGAGGTGCGCCGTGAGTGAAGCCATCACCGTGCCGGACACTGGCATCTTCGGTTTTGCGGCGGATGAGGCCGAGGAACTGGGCTGGCAGGAGCGCGCGCTCTGCGCGCAGACGGACCCGGAGGCGTTCTTCCCTGAGAAGGGCGGCTCGACCCGCGAGGCCAAGCGGGTCTGCGGGGGCTGCGAGGTGCGCTCCGAGTGCCTGGGGTACGCGCTCGAGCACGATGAGCGGTTCGGTATCTGGGGCGGCCTTTCCGAGCGTGAGCGCCGCCGGCTGAAGCGGCAGGCGGGCTAGCCGGATCGCAGTAGGCCTGCCGTAGCGCGGGCACCCCGGCCGTCCCGCCCTGACCTGCCGGGCGTGCCGGGCCGAGCAGCAGACTTTGCCGGACGGGACAGGATCGGTTCGCGTATTGTTCACGCGTACTCGCCCGCCAAGCCGGGTCCGGAACGGCGCGTTGCGATCCGGTCGGCATGGGCAACTCCCACCAGCCAAGCGGACCCTTGTCGCCGAACGATACATATTCCGATCAGATAGTCACGGCCATCATCGTCGCCCACGATGGAGCCGAGTGGCTACCGCGTGTCGCTGACGCCGTGCTCGGGCAGACCCACCCCGTCCAGCGCATCGTGGCGGTGGACACCGGCAGCCACGACCGCAGCGGAGCGGTGCTCGCCGACCTGATCGGGTCCGAGGCCGTGTTCGGGATGGAGCGGGACACTGGTTACGGCGCCGCCATCGGCCGCGCGCTGCGGCACCGGGCGGCGAGCGCTCCGGTACAGCCGGCCCGCCAGGGCGGTCCGGCCGGGCCGGACCGGAGCTGGGGGGACCCAGCGGAGCCGGACGGCTGGGGCGGACAGGGCAGCTATCAACCGGGCCGCGCCCCCGGGGAAGCACCGACCGAATGGATCTGGCTGCTGCACGACGATTGCGAGCCGGATCCTGGCGCCCTTGCGGAACTGCTGCGCGGTGCCGCGCAAACCCCGGGCGCGGCTGTCCTCGGCCCCAAGGTGCTGGACTGGGCCGACGGGCAGGTGATCCTCGAGGCCGGGCTGGCGATCGACACGGTCGGCCGCCGGATCACCGGGATCGAACCGCGGGAAATCGACCAGGGCCAGCATGACGGCGACCGAGACGTGCTCGCCGTCGGCAGCGCGGGCATGCTCGCCCGCCGGGATGTCTGGGATGAGGTCGGCGGCTTCGATCCCGGGCTCCGCCTTTTCCGGGACGACATGGACTTCTGCTGGCGGGTGCATGCCGCCGGGTACCGGGTCCGGGTCATCACCGGCGCGGTCGTCTTCCACCTGGAAGCCTCGGCCCGGGGGCGCAGGCAGACCTCCGTCGCCCCGCACCCCAAGCGGGCCGATCGCCGCAACGCGCTGATCGTGCTCCTGGCGAACCTGCCGCTGCCCGCGATGATCGCCGCGCTGGCCGGGAACGCGGTCCTGTCCGCGGCCAGGACCTTGTTCTTCCTGCTCACCAAGCGCCCGCAGGCCGCGCGGGACGAGGCGGCCGCTCTGGGCTACCTGCTCACCCGGCCGGGCCTGCTATTCGGTGCCCGCCGCCGGCGCCGCCGCGGCCGCCGCAGGGCGTACGGCGCGCTGCGCTCGCAGGTGCTTCCCGGCCACTCGCTGCGCAAGCTGGCCGAGTTCGCGATGGACACGCTGGCCCCGTCGTCGCGGGCCGAGACGCTCGGCACGCATCACGCGTCCGATGACCCGTCCGAGGACGAATCGCTGCTCACCGATTCCGGATTCGCGCAGCGGATACTGACCAATCCCGGGATCCTGCTGGTCGTCGCCCTGACCGCGATAGCCCTGGTGTCCGAGCGATCGCTGCTCGGCTCGGGGCCGCTCGGCGGCGGGGCCCTGCTGCCCGCCTGGGGCGGCGCGTCCGGCCTGTGGAGCGAGTACCTGGCGGGCTTCCACGCGGTGGGGGCGGGCTCGGCGGCCAGCACCCCGCCTTACGTCGCGGTCATCGCGGCCGCATCGACCATCCTGGGCGGGAAACCCTGGCTGGCCATGGCCGTGATCCTGCTCGGCTGCGTTCCGATCGCCGGCGCCATCACGTACCTCGCGTCGGGGCGGATCACCACCCGAACGCCCGTCCGCGTGTGGCTGGCGGCGTCCTACGCGCTGCTCCCGGTCGCTACCGGGGCGGTCGCGTCGGGCAGGTTCGGCACCGCGGTGGTCTTCATGCTGCTGCCGGTGATCGCCTGCACCGCGGGCCGGATGCTCACCGAGCGGTCACGGCAGTCCCGGCGGGCCGCCTGGGCGACCGGCCTGCTCATCGCGATCGCCGCCGCGTTCGTGCCGCTGGTGTGGGTGGTGGCGGTCATCGTCGCGGCCCTGGCCGCGCTCGCCTTCGCCCGGACGCGCCGGGCCATGGCGGTCAACCTGGCCATCGTCGCGCTCGTCCCCCCCGTCCTGCTGGCGCCCTGGACCCTGGACGTCGCCGAGCACCCGTCCACCCTGCTGCTCGAGGCAGGCCTGCAGCAGCCCGGACTGGCCAGCGCGAAGCTCCCGGCCAGGTCGGTGCTGCTGCTGAGCCCTGGGGGCCCGGGGTTGCCGCCGGCCTGGGTGACCGGCGGCCTGCTGCTGGCCGCGCTCGCCGCCCTGCTGCTACGCCGCCGCGGATTCGCTGTCGCCGCGTCCTGGGGAGTGGCCCTGGTCGGCCTGCTGGTCGCTATCGCGGTGAGCCGGTTCCTGGTCAGTCCGCCGGGTGGCGGCCCGGTGCTGCCCGCGTGGCCCGGGGTCGCGCTCATCGTTGCCGCCCTAGGCCTGCTGCTGGCGGTGGCCTCGGTCGGCGATGACCTGCATGGCGCGTTCGCCGCGGGCGGGGTGCGCAGGGCGGGAGTCTGTGCGCTGGCCATCGCCGCATCCGCACTGCCGGTGCTGACCGCCGCGTACTGGATCGTTACCGGCGTATCCGGGCCGGTCAGCAACGTGGCCTCGCCCGTGCTGCCCGAGTTCGTGTCCGTTTCCAGCCACAGCGGCCTGCAGCCGCGCACGCTGGTGCTCCGGCCCGGGCCGAGATCGGTGAGCTACACCTTGCTGCGCGGCAGCGATCCGCCGCTCGGCGCCGAAGCGCTCACCGAGCCGCCCGCCGCCGCGCGGGCGCTGGACCGGATCGTGGCTGGCCTGACCGCGCAGCAGGGGACCGAAGCGGGCAATGCGGGCGAGTCGCTCGCACAGTTCGCCGTCGGCTACGTCCTGCTGCCCGCCCCGGTGGACCCGGGGCTCGCTCGCCTGCTGGATGGCGTCGTGGGGCTGCGGCCTGTCAGCCAGACCTCCTCCTTCGCGCTGTGGCGGGTCAGCGTGCCCGCGGGGCGCGTTCGCGTGGTCGAGCCCGGCGGTGCCCAGGTGGACCTGGCGTCGGGCACGGTGAGCGTCAACGGCGCCGCTGTCCCGGCCGCCGGCGGGACGCTGGTGCTCGCCGAGCCGGCCAGCGCCAGCTGGCATGCCTCGCTCAACGGCCGGCCACTCACCGCGCTGCCGAGCCCGGCGTACGGCTGGGCGCAGGCATTCCGGCTGCCCGCGGGCGGCGGCAGGCTCGACATCACGCGAGACCAGACCGGGCGCGAAGTCATGGTCGCTCTGGAAGTGCTGATCCTCGTGGTGGTAGTGGCCCTGGCTCTACCGGGCGCGCAGGATTCGGCTCCAGACGCAGGCGGAGCCGGCGGCGAGGACCGGGTCCGTCGCGCCAGCCACCTGGCCGCCGCAGGTGCCCGTGACAAGGACACGACCGCCGGCCCCCGGCGCGGCTCGCACGGGACGCGGTCGCGAGGGCGACGGCGTCGCGCCGGGGACGACGGCCACGGCACCGGTCCGCACCGCGTGCTCAGCGTCGGCCGCGCGCCGGCGCGGGACCGGGGCAGGGCGTCCGCGCCGCCACAGGATCTCGAGCGGCCCAGTCGCCTCCCCGCCGGGGACGACGGCTTCGCGCCGGACCTGGCTGCCGCCGAGGAGGGGAGCGCCGTGCCGGACTCGGTCGCAGCGCGGGGCGAGGCCGCTGGTGAGACGGGTTGGGCCCCCGGCGGCCCGGTCGGCCAGCCGCAGGAGGCCGAACGGTGAGGATCCCGGCGGCCAACAGGTTCACCGTCCTCGCGCTGGTCGTGCTCGCGCTCGTCGCGCTGGCCGCCGTGGCGTGGCTCGGCAAGCCGGTGACGGTATCCGCGGGCCAGCAGGCCGCGGTGCTCCGCACGACCCCGGCGAGCGTCGGCATGCGGGCCTGCCCGTCGCCCGGCTCACCCGGCAGCCACGGCGCCGGCGTGGCCGTGCTGGCCACCGGCGGGGGCTCCGGCCCGGGCCAGGCCGCGGTGAGCAGGCTCTCGGTGAGTGGCGGCGCGGCCGGCCCGCTGCGTCGCCTGTCTCAGCCGGGCGTGCTGTCACTGACCGGCGTACCGGCCGCGCCCGCGGCCAGCCCGGGCAGTCGTGCCCCAAGCTCGCCGGGTGCGAACAGGTCCGCCGTGGCTGTCGCGCGGCCGGGCGGGGTGATGGTCCAGGCCGCCGGCTCGATGGCACAAGGGCTGGAGGCAGAGCAGACGGCGGGCGGGGTGGCCACCGCGCGCTGCGGCAGCCCGGGCACCGACTTCTGGTTCGCCGTGCCTGGCCAGCAGTCGGCCAGGACCATCGAACTCGATCTCATGAACGTCGACAGCCAGGCCGCCACGGTGGACGTGGAGGTCTTCACCGATACCGGCCCGCTGCACGCCGGCGCCGACACCGGGATCGTCGTGCCCGCGCACGGCCTGGTCGTCCAGTCCCTGGCGGGCCTGGTCCACGGTTCACGCGCCATCGCCCTGCACGTGCGCACCAGCGCCGGCCGCGTCGTGGCCGCGCTACGGGAAAGCTCGCAGCGCAACGGTGGCGGGCAATGGCTGCCGCCCGCTCAGTCACCATCCCGGCGCCTGGTCATCCCGGGAATGCCGGGGTCGAAGGGTCCGCGTGTGCTCGACCTGGCGGACCCAGGGGGAACCGACGCGCAGGTCAAGCTCAGCGTGGTCTCACCCGGCGGAACGTACCATCCGACCGGCGGCGATGCGATCGACATCCCGGCGGGCTCGGCCAACCGGATCGAGTTGACCTCGCTGTCCGGGGTGGTCGGCGCGGTCGCGATCACGTCCAGCGTCCCGGTCACCGCGGCCATCACCATCCCCGCCGGGCCGGCCGGGGCGTCCGGCGCGATGACCGCCGCCGCACCCGCCCTGCAGGAACAGGGCGTACTGGCCGATGTGGGTCAGCGGGCCGACATCACCACCCTGGTCCTGTCGGCCCCGGAACGGGCCGCGCGGGTCCGGCTCACCATGGGCGTGAGCGGCCTGACCTCCAGCGACCGCCCGGCCGCCAGCACCGGCAGCGGCGGCGACGCCGATGGTGGCAACGTCGCCCCCGCCACCAGCCGTCTGGTATCGGTCCGGGCCCACCGCAGCGCCACGGTCAAGATCACCGCGCCTCGGGGCTCGCACTGGGGGGCGGGCTTCGCCGTCGTGCTAACCCCGTTGCCGGGCTCCGGCCCGGTCTATGCGGGACAGGTGCTGGCCTCCAAGAGCGGCACCGTGCTCGGCATCATGCCGGTGGCCAGCGCCCTGACCCGGGTCTCGCTCTCCCCGGTCCGCGATTCGCTGACGACCTCCGCGCCCCGCCCTTAGCGCTCGCGGACGGGCCACTTTTCACGTGTTACGACCAAGTCCATGGTGTTTCGCCCCCGATCCGATGACCGGACCGTGTGCAAGTCAGCGGTCTGGCCGGTCATTCGTCTTCGTCGTAGTCGGGGTCGACTATCTCGGGGTCGACGCCGAGCAGGCGCGCGAACTCCTCGATCACGACGTCGAGCACCAGGTCGGCCAGTTCTTCCTCGCTGTCGGCCCGCGCCAGCAGCGCACGCCGGTACAGGATGATCCGCGGGCCGTGCGCCGGATCACCGGGATCGTCCGGGCCCGGGTCAAGCCGGGCCAGTGGCACCGCGTCCCGCTCACCGTCCGGCGGGTCGCCGTCCGGCACCTCCTGCACCGCGAACTCGACCCGCGACAGCTCGGCTTCCCACCGCGGCTCCAGCCGGGCGATGGCCTCGACCACCAGGTCGCCAAACTGCTGGGCCCGGCTGCGGCGCAGCGGTACTCCCGGCGGGGCGAGCAGCCCGCGCAGCCCGCGGCCATGGCGATCTCTGCGCTTGATCCGGGAGGCTGCCGGTGCCGGTGTCGGGTCGCCGTCGTGCACAGCTACCGAGCGTAGCTCCGTTCGGACTCCCGATGAGAACGACTCCGCCGGGCCGGCGCAAGACACGATCGTGCGGAGTGCCCCGGGTGATGGCTTTACCGCTCGCGGACAGATACCGTCTGCCGTTGTGAGCAACGCCAGCCGGGCGGGGTCGGCGGCGCGCTCGCGCTACCCGACGAGAATGATGAGCGAGGTGGGCTTGTGAGTTCTCGCCGCTGCTCACGGACCGGCTGCAAGCGGACTGCGCTCTACACCCTCACTTACGTCTACCGCGAGTCAACCGCCGTCCTCGGGCCGCTGGCCGCCTACACCGAGCCGCACTGCTACGACCTGTGCGAGGCCCACGCCGGGCGGCTGACCGCGCCGCGCGGCTGGGACGTGGTGCGGCTGCCCGGGGACCCCGCGGCGCAGCAGATCGACGACCTGGAGGCGCTGGCCAACGCGGTCAGGGAGGCGGCTCTCCCCGCGGCGGGCGTGGATCCGGTCGGGCAGGGAACCGAGGTGGGGCGCCGGGGTCACCTGAGAGTGCTGCGCTCGGAGCCGACCGAAAGCTGATCGCGCGGCTGCCGCTGGCTGGCCAGGGCTGGCCGCAGGCTCTTGACCGGCGAGCCGGATGGTCGGCCCCACGGGGACCTTCCCGGTAGGCTCTGAGTCCGCGCCTCGCGGCAGCCCACGCCGCCGCGGCGCGCGACCGTAGAGAGGCGAGCGTGCTCGGGAGGCCTCGGCGCAGTGAGCGATTTGGCGAAGATCTTCAAGGCGTACGACATCCGCGGTGTCGTGCCCGATGAGCTCGACGAAACGGTCGCGGAGGCGGTCGGTGCGGCCTTCGTCGGGCTGGCCGGGGCCAAGGCCGTGGTGACCGTGCATGACATGCGGACCTCATCGGGTCCGCTGGCCGAGGCGTTCGCCCGCGGCGTGACCCGGCAGGGCGCCGACGTGGTGGCCGGCGGCCTCGGCTCCACCGACATGCTCTACTACGCCAGCGGCAGCCTGGGGCTGCCCGGCGCGATGGTCACCGCGAGTCACAACCCGCCCAAGTACAACGGCATCAAGCTGTGCCGTTCGGGAGCCAAGCCGGTCGGCCAGGACACTGGCCTGGCTGAGCTGCGCGACATGATCGAGCAGGGCACGCGCGATGGCCAGGGCACGCGCGATGGCCAGGGCGCGGCGGGCACGGTCACCCGGGAGGACCTGGTGGGCGGGTACGCCGGCTACCTCAAGAAGCTCGTGGACCTGTCCAGTATCCGGCCGCTCAAGGTGGCGGTGGACGCCGGCAACGGGATGGCCGGGCTCACCGCGCCCAAGGTCTTCGACGGCCTGCCGATCGAGCTCGTGCCGCTGTACTTCGAGCTCGACGGCACCTTCCCGCACCACGAGGCGAACCCGATCGACCCGCGCAACCTGCGCGACCTGCAGCGCGCGGTCACCGAGCACGGGGCGGACATCGGGCTGGCCTTCGACGGTGACGCGGACCGCTGCTTCATCGTGGACGAGCGGGGCGAGATCGTCTCCCCGTCTGCGCTCACGGCGCTCATCGCGGCGCGCGAGCTGGCCCGGGAGCCGGGCGCGACCATCATCCACAACCTGATCACCTCCCGCGCCGTGCCAGAGATCATCACCGAGCACGGCGGCGTCCCGGTCCGGACCAGGGTCGGGCACTCGTTCATCAAGGCGAAGATGGCCGACGAGGGTGCGGTGTTCGGCGGCGAGCACTCCGGCCACTTCTACTTCCGTGACTTCTGGTACGCCGACTCCGGCATGCTGGCCGCGCTGCACGCCCTGGCTGCCCTCGGCGGCCAGGGCGAGCCGCTGTCCCGGCTGCTCGACCGGTACTCCCGGTACTCGGCGTCCGGGGAGATCAACACCGAGGTGACCGACCAGGCGGTGGTGACGGCCCGGGTCCGCGACGAGTTCTCCGGCCGCCCCGGGGTCAGACTGGACGAGCTGGACGGGCTTACCGTGGACACGCCGGACTGGTGGTTCAACGTCCGCCCGTCGAACACCGAGCCGCTGCTGCGGCTCAACGTCGAGGCGGCCGACAACGCACGGATGGCCGAGCTGCGCGATGAGGTACTGCAGATCATCCAGCACGGGGAGGACGCGTGAAGATCGACAACTGGCTGCTGGAAATCCTTGCCTGCCCGCAATGCCACGCTCCGCTGCACGCCGACGATGAGGCCGGCGAGCTCGTCTGCACGAACCCGGACTGCGGGCTGGCCTACCCGGTGCGCGACGACATCCCGGTGCTGCTGATCGATGAGGCCCGGCGCCTCGGCGAGCAGGCACACCGCCCCGCGGCAGCGGACGACCCGGCCGCGCAGCCGGCCGCGGAGCCGGGCCCGGCGTCGGCTGGCCCATCCGTGGAGGGCGGCTGATGGCAGAGGTGGCCGAGTGGCGGCTGGATGACCCGGACGAGATCGAGGCGGCGGACCCGGGCAACATGCTCCGGCAGGTGGCCTCGTCCGCGGCCCAGGTCCGCTCCGCGCTGCTGGCGACGCAGGAAACCGACTTCAGCGAGCTGGTCGCGGCGGGCAGGCCACGCGCGATCGTCGTGTCGGGGATGGGCGGTTCGGGCATCGCCGGCGACGTGCTCGCCGCGGTCTGCGGCACGGGCAGCGCGGCCCAGATCGTGTCCGTGCACGGCTACCAGCTGCCCGGCTGGGTCAGTGCCGCGGATCTGGTCATCGCCGTGTCGTGCTCCGGCTCCACCGAGGAGACGCTGGCCGCCGCCGAGGACGCCGTACGCCGGGGATCCCGGCTGGTCGGCGTCGGCGGCGCTTCCTCGCCGCTCGCGGGCCTGGCCGAGCAGGCGCACGCCCCGTTCGTTCCGGTGCGGTCGGCCGGCATGCCCCGCTCGACGCTCTGGGGCCTGTCCATCCCGCTGATCGGGGTGGCCGCGCGGTTCGGCCTGTGCGAGGCGGGCCCGGAGGCACACGAGGCGGCTGCGGTCGCGCTCGAGGGCATCTCGCAACGCTGTCGGCCGGACAGCGACTCGTTCGTCAACCCGGCCAAGGGCCTGGCGCTGGAGCTGGCGGGCAAGCTGCCCATGATCTGGGGCACCTCCCCGCTGGCCGGCGTGGCCGCCTACCGGTTCTCCTGCCAGCTGAACGAGAACGCGAAGTACCCGGCGATCCAGGGCGTGCTGCCCGAGGCGAACCACAACCAGGTCGTCGCGCTCGACGGGCCGTTCGCGCCCGGCCGGGACGGCGCCGAACCGGCGGTGCCGCTGCACCTGGCCCTGCTGGCCGACGCCGGTGAGCATCCTCAGGTGGCCAAGCGCCGCGCGGCTTCCGCGCGGTTGGCCGGCGAGCGGGGTATCGGCGTGAGTGAGCTGACCGCAACGGGGGATCATCCCCTTGAACGGCTCGCCAGCCTGGTCCAGCTCATCGACTACGCGACCGTCTACCTGGGCATCGCGCTCGGATACGACCCGTCGCCGATCACCGCCATCCAGGAGCTGAAGGCCAGCATCGCGTAGGCGGCCACTGGAACGCGAGGAGACCCGGCATCAGCGAGGAAGGCATCGAGGAAGGCAGCACTAGGGCGATCCTGGCCGCGCTGGGCGCCAACGTGGGCATCGCGGTGACGAAGCTCGTCGCGTTCCTGATCACGGGCTCGGCTTCGATGCTGGCCGAGACGGTGCACTCGGTGGCGGACAGCGGCAACGAGGTGCTGTTGCTGGTCGGCCGGCGCCGGTCTGGCCGGCGGGAGACGCGGCAGCACCCGTTCGGGTTCGGCCGCGAACGTTACTTCTACGGGTTCATCGTCGCGGTGATGCTGTTCGCGGTGGGCGGGGTCTACTCCGTCTATGACGGCATCCGGAAGATCATCCACCCGGACCACTTGACCACTCCGGCGGTGGCGTTCGCCGTGCTGGGCGTGGCCATCGTCCTGGAGGCCTTCTCGCTGCGCACGGCGGTGTCGCGCTCCAACGACGTGCGGGGCAAGCTGAGCTGGACCGCGTTCATCCGCCGAGCCAAGGCCCCCGAGCTTCCGGTGGTGCTGCTCGAGGACACCGCGGCCCTCACCGGGCTGCTGTTCGCGCTGATCGGCGTGACCCTCGCCGTCATCACGGGGAACGGAGCCTGGGACGGGGCGGGCTCGCTGGCCATCGGCGCGCTGCTCTGCTGCGTCGCGGCGGTCCTCGCCGTCGAGATGAAGAGCCTGCTGATCGGCGAGTCGGCCAGCGCGGAGGCGGAACGCGCGATCGTGGCCGCGCTGGAGAACGGGCCCGAGGTCGAGTGCGTCATCCACCTGCGCACCGTGCACATCGGGCCGGAGTCGCTGCTGGTGGGCGCCAAGATCGAGGTCCGCCGGGATCTGACCGCAGCCGGGATCGCCGCGGCCATCAATTCCGCCGAACGGAGGGTGCGCGAGGCCGTGCCCATAGCGGACGTGATCTACCTGGAACCTGACCTGTACCGGCCTGCTCTGGACGACGCGACCGACCCGGCCGTCCGCGCCGCCCGCCATCTCGACGAGCGCCCCTAACCCCGCCCCCGCCCCCGCCCCGCCCGCCTACCCCTCATGATCGCCTTCACTTTGCACACGTTCTGACCAAGAACTGTCCCTTTTGTCCCGGTTCTCGTGGTCGAAACGTGTGCAAAGTCGAAATGATCATGGGCGCGGGCGGGCGGGGCGTGCGGTGCGCGCGGACCCGGCGGGCGGGCCGGACAGGAGGCGCAGGGCGCGTTCCTGCTCGAAGTCCAGGGCGCGCTCGGGGGGCGAAGGCAGCCGCCCCACTCGCCGTCCCAGATCGGCTACGGCGGCCCGTACCGGCGGCTCGGCCAGCACCCGCAGACCGAATGCCAGCGCTGCGGGGCTGATGTCGTAGCGCTGCTCCAGCCGTAGCTCCGCGGTCACCGCGTCGAGCTCCCGCGCACCGAACTGGCGGTGCCGGTGCCCGGCGCCGCCCGGCCGTCCGCGCACCGGGGGGAGCAAGCCCAGAGAATCGCGGTACCTGAGCATCCGCGGGGAGGTTCCCAGCCGCCGTGCGGCCTCCGTGATGCGCATGAGGAAGTATTCTAACATTTTTATGTCAAGAACCGTGCGATGTGCGTGCGACGGTCCCGGCGCATGCCCTAGCGTCGGGTTCACGCGGCGGCGCAGCCGGCCGCCGTGCCATCCGCCGAGGAGGACTTCATGCCCGCCGAGCCGCTACCGTTCAAGGTCGCCGACCTCTCGCTCGCGACGTTCGGAAGGAAAGAGATCCAGCTCGCCGAGCACGAGATGCCGGGGCTCATGGCGGTCCGCGCGGAATACGCCGCGACCCAGCCGCTGCGCGGTGCGCGAATCACCGGCTCGCTGCACATGACGATCCAGACCGCCGTGCTGATCGAGACGCTGGTCGCGCTGGGGGCCCGGGTGCGCTGGGCCAGCTGCAACATCTTCTCCACCCAGGATCACGCCGCGGCGGCGGTCGCGGTCGGGCCGGACGGCACCCCCGACGACCCGCGCGGCATCCCGGTCTTCGCCTGGAAGGGCGAGACGCTCGAGGAGTACTGGTGGTGCACCGATCAGGCCCTGACCTGGTCCGGCGAGGATGAGCCGGGCCCGAACATGATCCTGGACGACGGCGGCGACGCCACCCTGCTGGTACACAAGGGCGTTGAGTACGAGAAGGCCGGGGCGGTCCCGTCGGCGGCTGACGAGGATGCCGAGGAGTGGCGCGTGGTGCTGGACGTGCTGCGCCGCTCGGTGGCCGAGCAGCCGGACAGGTGGACCGCGATGGCCAGCCAGATCCGCGGCGTCACCGAGGAGACCACCACCGGAGTGCACCGGCTGTACGAGCGGGCCGAGGCCGGCACGCTGCTGTTCCCGGCGATCAACGTCAACGACTCGGTGACCAAGTCCAAGTTCGACAACATCTACGGCTGCCGGCACTCGCTGATCGACGGCATCAAGCGGGCCACCGACGTGCTGATCGGCGGCAAGGTCACCGTGGTCTGCGGCTACGGCGACGTCGGGAAGGGCTGCGCCGAGTCGCTGCGCGGCCAGGGCGCCCGGGTCATCATCACCGAGATCGACCCGATCTGCGCCCTGCAGGCAGCCATGGATGGCTACCAGGTGGCCACCCTCGAGGACGTGGTGACGTACGGGGACATCTTTATCAGCGCCACCGGGAACCGGGACGTCATCACCGCCGAGCACATGGGGCACATGAAACACCAGGCGATCGTGGGCAACATCGGGCACTTCGACAACGAGATCGACATGGCCGGGCTGGCCAGGGTGCCGGCTATCCGCCGGGTGAACATCAAGCCCCAGGTGGACGAGTGGATCTTCGGCGACGGTCACTCGGTGATCATCCTGTCCGAGGGGCGGCTGCTGAACCTGGGCAACGCGACCGGGCATCCCAGCTTCGTGATGTCCAACAGCTTCACCAACCAGGTGATCGCCCAGGTCGAGTTGTTCACCAAGACCGAGGACTACCCGGTCGGGGTGTATACGCTGCCCAAGTACCTGGACGAGAAGGTGGCCCGGCTGCACCTGGACGCGCTCGGCGTCAGGCTCACCAAGCTGACCAAGGACCAGGCCGACTACATCGGGGTGAGGGTCGACGGCCCGTACAAGCCCGACTCCTACCGCTACTGAGCCCGTGCCGCGACCCGGTGCCGCCCCGCTGCGTGGCTCCGCCCCCGCAGCGGGGCGGGAATCCGGCGCGGCGTCAGGACCGGAGGCCGGTGCGGCGCCCGATCCGGGCTCGGGTCCCGCGCCGGCGCGGTCGGACATCGCCGATCCCGGCCTGGCCGAGGCGGGCGACGCCCGGATCGACTGGGCGCGGCGCGCCATGCCCGTGCTCGGCCTCGTCGCTGAGAGGTTCGCCGCTGAGCAGCCGCTGCTCGGCCTCACCGTCGCCGCCTGCCTGCACGTGACGGCGGAGAGCGCGGTCCTGATCAGAGCGCTGCGCGCCGGCGGGGCCCGGGTACTGCTGGCCGCGTCCAACCCGCTGTCCACCCAGGACGACACGGCCGCCGCGCTCGCCCAGGCCGGCAGCGGCATCAGCGTGTTCGCCCGGGCCGGCGTGGACCGCGAGACCTACTACGCGCACATCCGGCGCGCGGTCGAGCCCGGTCCCGACCTGGTCATCGACGACGGCGGCGACCTGGTCAACACGCTGCACCAGGATTGCCCCCGCCTGCTGGCCACCGTGCGCGGTGGCTGTGAGTCCACCACGAGCGGGGTGATCAGGCTGCGGCAGATGGCCGCGGCGGGCGCGCTCGCGTTCCCGGTGGTGGCGGTGAACGACACCGCGGCCAAGCGCATGGTCGACAACGGCTGCGGCACCGGGCAGTCGGTCATCGACGGCATCCTGCGCGCCACCAACACCCTGCTGGCCGGCAAGACAGTGGTGGTGGCCGGGTTCGGTCCCTGCGGCCAGGGCATCGCCAGCCGCGCCCGCGGCCTGGGCGCGCAGGTGATCGTCACCGAGATCGACCCGGTGCGCGCGCTCGACGCGGTACTGCAGGGCTTCCGGGTGCTGCCCATGCTCGCCGCGGCGCCGCTGGGCGAGATATTCGTGACCGCGACGGGGTCGCGCGACGTGATCACCGGCGAGCACATGGCCGTCATGCGCGACGGCGCCATGCTGGCGAACGCCGGGCATTTCGACGTGGAGATCGACGTCCGGGCCCTGGATCGGCTGGCGGTCGGCGTCCATCCCGAGGTACGCCCCCATGCGGGCGACTACGTCCTGGCCGACGGCCGGCGACTGCTGCTGCTGGCCGAAGGCCGGGTGGTGAACCTGGTGGCGGCCGAGGGCCATCCGGCGGCGGTCATGGACGTCTCGTTCGGGCTGCAGGCGCTCGCGCTGGCCTGGCTGGCGGCGGCCCCCCGGCCGCTGGCCGACCAGGTACACGAGGTGCCCAGGTCGATCGACGCCGAGGTGGCCAGGCTCAAGCTCGCCTCGCTCGGGGCGCAGATCGATACGCTCACCGCTGGCCAGCGCGAATACCTGGCTTCCTGGCGCCAGGGCTCGTAGCTACGGCCGGATCCGGATAGCTCTTACCAGACCACGCATTTGCGCGCACACTATGTAACATGCGCATTCCGCCGCTCCGCTGGATCGATCCGCCGGAGGGCCCGGCCATCGAACTGCTCGACCAGACCCGGTTGCCGGCCACGGAAATCGTGCTGACCTGCCGTGATGTGGACTCCCTGGTGGCCGCGATCTGTCGGCTCGCGGTGCGCGGCGCACCCATGCTCGGTGTGGCGGGCGCGTTCGGCGTCGCGCTCGCCGCACACCGGGGAGAGGACGTGGCCGCCGCGGCGGCCGCGCTCGCCGGGGCCCGGCCGACCGCGGTCAACCTGGGCTGGGGGGTGCGCCGGGCGCTGGATGCCTACCGCGCCGCGCTGGCCGGCTCCGATCCAGATTCCGAACGGCTGGCGGCCGGGGCCGCGCTCGGCGAGGCGAAGGTCATCGCGGCCGATGACGCGGCGGCCAGCGCGGCCATGGCGGAATACGGGCTCGCGCTGGTCCCGCCCGGGGCGAGGATTCTCACCCACTGCAACACCGGAGCGCTGGTCTCGGCGGGCACGGGCACGGCGTTCGCGGTGATCCTGGCCGCTCACCGGGCGGGCAGGCTGGCCAGGCTCTGGGTGGACGAGACCCGGCCGCTGCTGCAGGGCGCCAGGCTGACCTCATACGAGGCCCGGCAGGCCGGGCTGCCGTACGCGGTGCTGCCGGACGCCGCCGCCGCCGCGCTGATGGCGGCCGGGGACGTGGACATGGTGCTGCTCGGCGCGGACCGGATCGCGGCCGACGGAAGCGTGGCGAACAAGGTCGGCACCTACTCGCTCGCCGTCCTCGCCCGCCATCACGCGGTGCCGTTCGTGGTGGCGGCCCCGGTGTCCACGATCGATTTCGCCGCACCCGACGGCGCGGCGATCACCATCGAGCACCGGGCGGCCGAGGAAGTGACCAGCTTCGCCGGGACGCCCGTCGCGGCGGCCGGGAGCCCGGCCTACAACCCAGCCTTCGATATCACGCCGCCCGCACTGCTGACCGCCCTGGTCACAGAGCGGGGGGTTGCGCGACCCGTCAATGCAGGTACGCTCCGTGATCTGGAGACCGACAACGTTGCCGGCAGTGACCAAAACACCGCCGTTCGCGCTGCCGGTGAGGTTGTTTACATGGAACGATGAGGCCCATGAGAGGACGCGTGCTAGTCGTCGACGACGACGCGGCGCTCGCCGAGATGCTCGGCATCGTGCTTCGCGGTGAGGGATTCGAACCGACGTTCGTCTACGACGGGGACAAGGCGCTCGAGGTATTCCGCGACACGCACCCCGACCTGGTGCTGCTCGACCTGATGCTGCCCTCGGTGGACGGCATCGACGTGTGCCGGCAGATCCGGGCCGAGTCGGGCGTGCCGATCGTCATGCTGACCGCGAAGACCGACACGGTCGACGTGGTGCTCGGACTGGAATCCGGTGCCGACGACTACATCGTCAAGCCGTTCAAGTCCAAGGAGCTCATCGCGCGCGTGCGCGCCCGGCTGCGCCGTACCGATGAGCCCGCGCCGGAGATGCTGCAGATCCAGAACGTCACGATCGACGTGGCCGGCCACTCGGTCAAGCGCGACGACGTCCCGGTCAGCCTGACCCCGCTCGAGTTCGACCTGCTCGTGGCGCTGGCCCGCAAGCCGCGTCAGGTCTTCACCAGAGAGGTGCTGCTCGAGCAGGTGTGGGGATACCGGCACGCGGCCGATACCCGGCTGGTCAACGTGCACGTGCAGCGGCTGCGAGCGAAGATCGAGAAGGACCCTGAGCACCCGGAGATCGTGGTGACGGTGCGCGGGGTCGGATACCGGGCCGGGCCGGGCTGAGGCCCGCGCGGGCAGGCGGCACACACTACCGGCGGAACAGATAAAGGAGAGGACCGCGGCGAGCAGAGCAGGCCGAGGCGGCGCACGGTTCGTGGCGTCCGCGGTTACTGCCGTGCCCGATGCCGCTCCGGCCGGCTCCCAGGGCATGCGCAGCCCGGGCGTCGGCGCCCCGGGTCTAGGCGGCCCGGGTCTAGGCGGCCCGGGTCTAGGGGCCCCGGGCGCCGGCGAGCGGGCTCCCGCCGGTCGCGGTCGGCCGGGCGCCTGGCGTTGGGGCGGCGTCGGCCGCCCGGCCCCGGACCCCTCGAGGCAGCCGCCGCAGCCGACGCGGGGCCCGCGCAACTGGGGGGGTGCGGCAGTCCGCCCGCTGCGTGACCGGTGGCACCGGTCACTGCAGCTGCGCGTGGTCGGCACCACGCTGGTCGTATCGATGCTCGTGGTGGCGGTGCTCGGGTTCTTCGTCATGCAGCAGCTCGCCAGCGGCCTGCTGGACAGCGCCGAGAAGCAAGCCAATTCCCAGGTCGTCGACGGCATGGAGCAGGCGCTCAACCAGCCCGGCGTGGCCACGAAGCCGAACGGCTCGGCCCAGGCCAAATCACTGATGTACTCGGTCGCGCAGGCACTGCAGACCGGCACCGGGACTGGCGGAGACTACAGCGTCGTGATCCTGGCCTCGCCGAGCATGATCGGCAAGGTACCGCTCTATTCTCTGGGGTGGACCGCCGGGCTCGCACTGAACAGCATCTCCGCCACGCTGAGGCGCGATGTGGCGAGCGCGCAGGCGCGTGGCGATATCGATCAGTCTCGCACGTTCCAGCAGCCGACCAGGCTCGCCTACTCCGATGGCACGCCGTCGGTGCCCGCCCTGGCCGTCGGCATCCCGCTGGGCAGCTACTACCAGCTCTACTACGTCTTCCCGCTGACCAAGATCCTGCAGAGCCTGCAGCTGATCCAGCGCACTCTGATCATCGGCGGCATCGCCCTGGTCGTGCTGCTGGCGCTGATCGCCTCGCTGGTCACCCGCTGGGTGGTGGTCCCGGTCAAGCGGGCCGCCGCGGCGGCCCGGCGGGTGTCCGCGGGTGACCTCGACGAGCGCATGCAGGTACACGGCCGCGATGACCTGGCCGCCCTGGCCACCTCGTTCAACGAGATGGCGGCTAGCCTGCAGGACAAGCTGCGGGAACTGCAGGACCTCTCCCAGGTGCAGCGGGTGTTCGTGTCCGACGTGTCGCACGAGCTGCGCACCCCGCTGACCACGATCAGGATCGCCGCTGATGTGCTGTACGCGGCGCGGGATCAGCTGGAGGGCTCGTCCGCCCGGTCGGCCGAACTGCTGCAGGGACAGCTGGAGCGGTTCGAGTCCCTGCTGGCCGACCTGCTGGAGATCAGCAGGTATGACGCCAACGCCGCGACCCTGGATGCCGAGCCGATCGACGTCTGCGACCTTGTCAGGCGCTCCGCCGACGTGGCTCAGCAGCTCGCCGAGCGCCGCGGCGCCCGGATCGAGTTCCGGCTGCCCGCCGAGCCGTGCGTGGCCGAAGCGGACCGCCGCCGGGTCGAGCGGATCATCCGCAACCTTCTGGTCAACGCCGTCGAGCACGGCGAGGGCCGGGACGTCGTCGTCACGGTGGCCGCCGACCGGGACGCCGTGGCCGTCGCCGTCCGCGACCATGGCGTGGGCCTGAAGCCCGGCGAGGAGCAGCTGGTGTTCGACCGCTTCTGGCGGGCGGACCCGGCCCGCGCCCGGACCAGCGGCGGCACGGGGCTCGGCCTGTCCATCGCGCAGGAAGACGCCCGCCTGCACGGCGGGTGGCTGGAAGCCTGGGGCGAGTGCGGTCAGGGCTCGGTGTTCCGGCTCACCCTGCCCCGGGTTGCGGGCGGGCCGCTGGAAGGCTCCCCGCTCCCCCTCGGCCCCGATGAGGCCGAGGTGACGGCCGGGCTGGACGCGCTGGCCCGCGAACTCCCCCTCGCCATGGCCGAGACCACGCACCGCGATCCGGGAAACGGCGACCATGGCTAGGCTCGCGCCGTCGGCTCCTCGGCGGCGCGACCCGGTGCGCGGCGGCTGGCGGGCCGTGGCGGCGGCCGGGATAGCGGCACTGCTGCTCTGCGCGTGTACCACCGTGCCGGACAGCGGCCCGGTGCAAGCGGGCAAGGTGGCCCTGACGGTCGGCGGCCAGAATCCGGACTACCTGCAGCTCATCCCGGTGCCGCCCAGGCCCGGGTGGTCAGCCGTGCAGGTCGTCGAGGGGTTCCTCGCGGCCTGTGCCAGCTTCGCCAACAATCACGCGGTCGCGCGCGAGTACCTGGATCCGGCGAAGCGCCGGACTTGGAAGCCCAGGTGGGCGGTCACCGTGGTGGGGGCGCCGAAGGTGGGGCACGCCATCAATTTCGTCCATAACGTCGGCGTGCCGTACAACCAGGGGGAGAAGGTTCCGGTCACCGGGGAGAAGCTGGCCACCCTCACCAATAACGGCCAGTACCGCGGCGTGGCGGGATCAGGCAAGTCAAGCACCTACTCGTTCCGGCTGTTCAGGATCGCCGGGCAATGGCGTATCGACAACCCGCCCAGCCAGCTGCTGCTGACCAAGCCCGACTTCGAGCACGTGTACGCGCCGCGGAACCTGTACTACGTATTCAGTCCGGCCCAGGCGCTGGTGCCCGACCCGGTATTCGTCCCCCTGCAGGCGACCTCCGCCACCCTGGCCAACAAGCTGGTGACGGCGCTGCTGCAAAGACCGAACGGCTGGCTGATGGGCGGGGTCAGCACCGCGTTCCCACCCGGGGCCAAGCTGCTGCGGGCGACGCTCAACGACGGCACCGCCACGATCAACCTCGGCGGGCAGGCCGCGCAGGCGAGCAAGCCACAGCTGAGCTACATGCTCTCCCAGCTGGTCTGGACGCTGGCCGGCCATTCCTACGGGCCGTCTGCCGTTCAGTCCGTCGAGCTGGAGATCAACGGGCATCCGCGTCAGACGGCCAGCCTGTCCGGCGGCCCTCTCGCGCTGTCCGTACCCGGGGCGTCCGCTGATCTGCCGCTCTATTCGATAGCCGCGACCGGGGCGGTCCAGGAACGAACCCGGTCCGCCCCGCAGCCCCATAACGTGCCGGGCGAGGCCGGCGAGGGACACGTACGCCTGACCGCTATTGCGGTGGCACCGGCGCTAGTCGGCGGGCGCTACCTGGCCGGGCGCTACCTGGCCGGGCTCTCCCCGTCGCGCAAGGTCGTCTACTACGGCCCGATCCGCCGGGGCGGCAGGCTCAGCTCGTGGCGAGTGCCCGGGGGCCAGGTCACGTCGCTGAGCTGGGATGTCCGTGGCAATCTCTGGGTAGCCTCACCGAACCGGGTGTCGATGCTGGCGCCACCCGGCAACAGCGGAAAGAGAAACCCCGTCTCGCTCGGACTCAATCTGAGGTACGGCACCGTGGTTAGCCAACTCCGGGTCGCCCCCGACGGGGTGCGCGCCGCAATGATCGTCCACGGCCCGGGCTGGAACGGGGACCATCTGCTGCTCGCGGCGATCGGCCAGACCTCGGGCGGCGCCCCCAGCCTGGGGAAGGCCGTGTCCATCGGCACCGATGTGCGCCATCCGGCCCAGCTGACTTGGTACGACGCGGACCACCTCATCGTGCTGTCCCGGTCCCAGACGGCTCCGCAGCTGTACCAGGTACCGGTCAACGGCGGGTTTTCGACGGTCCTCAACCCCGATTCGGGCATGCGGTCCATCACGGCGGCGGGTCCGGCCAACCCGATGGCCGCGGGCCTGGCGCACGCCCAGCTGGCCCTGGAATCCAACCTCAACGGCACGTGGGTGCTGCAGCACGGCCCCACCGGGACCCCGGTCTACGCCGGGTCTCCGGTCTACCCCGGCTGAGCCCTCGCAGGCTCGATCTCAGATCTGCGGCGCTTCCTGCGCTGCGGCCGCAACCGTCTTGGGCCCCGGCGCTTCGCGCACTCCCGCCACTGCCGCCCCTGTCGCCCCGCGGGCTCCCGGACCCCGTCGTCAGAGTGACGGAACGTGGCCAGGATCTCGAGCCCGCAGCACAGGTCACCGGAGCTTTTTTCACTCTATGTAACGAATTGCGAACAATTTCCTCCTGACATTCGGTCCGGATCGAGTTAGCGTTCGTTCATGGCACCCGCCCGGGTCCGTGGTTGCGCCGGGCCGGGCTCCCCCTATACGGGGCGCCCGCCTAGGCAAGCCGATGCCAGCCGCAGGCGAAACGGCCCACGTAAGGCGACTTCTCGTCGACCGATCACGGTGCGGCTTAGGAGTAAGTCCTGCCTCACCGGGGGATCCGGCGTTCCCCGGAGCGGGAGAAGGGTACTAGTGGCACAACGGCTGCGAACCCCTCAGCAGGCGAATGTGGGGACGAAGACCAGGTCGGCCGGGCGGGTGCCGCCGCTGGGCGAATCGAGCGGAAGGGGGTTACTGAGTGGACATCGTGTTCAAGGGTCGGCACACCAACGTGCAGGAACGATTCCGGCAGCACGCAACCGTGAAGCTCGCGAAGCTCGAGAAGCTGCTTCACAGGGTGATCCGGATCGACGTCGAGGTGTCGAAGGAGCACAATCCGCGTCATCACGGCCGTCGTGAGCGAGTCGAGCTCACGATCAGATCCCGAGGGCCTGCGATCCGGGCCGAAGCTGCGGCGGACGACAGGTTCGCCGCGCTTGACCTGGCCCTGGGCAAGCTCGAGTCACGTCTGAGACGGGCCTGTGAACGGCGGAAGGAGCGGCACTCCGGGCACGGCACCTTCCGGGTGTCGGCCGCCGCCAACGGATCTACCGCCGCGGCCAGACAGGCCGCCGCGGAGCAGGGCGCGGCCGCCGATGGCCGGTCCGGGCAGGCCCCCCTCCGGCCGGACGCCGACGAGAGCACGGAATCGGCCGACACGGTACTGGCCGACGACATGGTGCCTATCGAGATGGAGGGCGACGGTCCGCTCGTGGTCCGGCAGAAGGTGCACGCCGCGACGCCGATGACAATCGACCAGGCGCTGTTCGAGATGGAACTGGTAGGCCATGACTTCTACCTGTTCCGCGACAAGGAGTCCGGTTGTTCCAGCGTCGTTTACCGGCGGTGCGGCTACCGGTACGGCGTCATCCGCCTGGTCGAGGCCCAGGCTCCGGCGCAATCGGAGCGTCTGGCCGCTTCCTAGCGGTCCCCGGCCCGCCGCCGCGCGGTGCGCTGTGCGCCCTGCCTTCGCCCGGACGGTGGCGCGGTGAGGGCCCGGACCGATTACCGGGGCTGACCCGGGTATCTCCCGGGCCGGTTTCCGGCTTGGCCCGCCCCCATCGCGGCGGTGCTGAATGGTTCGTGCTCTTGCGTACCATGGCTCTGGCCGGCGAGAGTCTGATCATGCCGCCGCCACTGCGAGCGGTGCGGCCGGCCGGTACCAGCCAGGCTCGCAGGTTTAATCATGCCTGGATACGGGAGAGGCATGCCGTGTCTGAGAAGGAGTTCAGGTTGAGCGCAGGTCTCGGGGCCGCCGACCCGGCTTCGGACGTCGCACGGCGGCCGGAGCCCATCCGCGTGCTGATCGCTGACGATCACGCGTTGTTCCGGCGCGGGCTTGAGATGGTCCTCGATGAAGAGGACGACATCGAACTGGTCGGCCAGGCGAGCGACGGAGCCGAGGCGCAGCTGAAGGCCGCCGAGTCGCTGCCCGATGTGGTGCTGATGGACATCCGGATGCCCAAGAGCAGCGGCATCGAGGCATGCCGGGCCATGAAAGAGGCAGCGCCGAGCGCCAAGATCGTCATGCTGACGATCAGCGACGAGGAAGAGGACCTGTTCGAGGCCATCCGGGCGGGTGCCAGCGGCTATTTGCTCAAGGACATCCCGCTCGACGAGGTCGCCGGGGCGGTCCGCGCGGTACACGGCGGCCAGTCCCTGATCAGCCCGTCCATGGCCGGCAAGCTCCTCACCGAATTCGCCACGCTCGCCCGCCAGACCGACTCCGAACGCGGCCAGCAGGTCCCCCCGCCCAAGCTGACCGAGCGCGAGATGGAAGTGCTCAAGCTCGTGGCCAAGGGGATGAACAACCGGGAGATCGCCCGGGAGCTGTTCATCTCGGAAAACACCGTGAAGAACCACGTGCGGAACATCCTGGAGAAACTGCAGATCCACTCCAGGATGGAGGCCGTGATGATCGCCCTGCGCGACAAGCTGATCGAATTCGGCTGAGCCCCTCCCGGGCCCCCCGCGCCCGGAAGCTGCCCGCAGCGGGGCAGCCGGCAGGCCGCAAGCGTCAGGGCGTGCTGGCCGCGAGCGCCGAGCGCAGCCGGCTCGCGTACCCGGTGGGTTGTACTACCTCGATACGGACCTCGTCGCAGCCCACCCAGGAGGCCGCCTCGCGCAGGGCCTGCGCCATGGCCTCGGCCGCCGACCCTCGCTCGAGCGAGACCCTGCGGGCAATCAGCGTCCGGCCGCTGCGCGCCGGATCCACCCGTCCGACCAGGTGGCCGCCGGCCAGCAGCGGCATCGCGAAGTACCCGTGCACGCGCTTGTGAGCAGGCACGTAAGCCTCGAGGCTGTGGCTGAAGCCGAACATCCGCTGCGTCCGCTTGCGGTCCCAGACCAGCGAGTCGAAGGGCGACAAGAGGGTGGTCCGGTGCCGGCCGCGGGGCGCCCGATCGAGCGCGACCGGGTCCGCCCAGCCCGGTACGGCCGGCCCCTTCCGGCCGGCCTCCAGCGTGATCGGTACGAGCCCGGCGGCGGCTGCGGCCTTGCTGATCAGGTCCGCCTTGTCCTGGCGGGCGCGGGCCAGGCCCGGCAGCCGGTGGAAGTCGACCAGGTCGGCCCGGGTGACCACGCCCAGCGCCCGGGCGGCGACCGCCGCCAGCCGGGCCAGGCACTCCTCGTCGGATAGCTCGGTATCCAGGTACTCGGCCGGGACGACCCGCTCGGGCAGGTCGTAAACCCGCCGCCAGCCGGTCCGGCGGACGCACACGACCTCGCCGATGTCGAGCAGCCACTCGACGGCGATCTTCACGTCGGACCAGTCCCACCATTCGCCGCCGCTCTTCGCGCCGCCGAGCTGGGTGGCGGTCAGCGGGCCTTCCGCGCGCAGCCGGGCCAGGACCTCTGCACAGGCCTGCTCGGGCACCTCATGCCAGCGGAGGCCGCGAGCGCGAAAGGCCCGCCGCCGGATCGCGAACGAGGGCCACTGCTGCAGTGGCAGGATGCAGGCCGCGTGCGCCCAGTACTCGAACGTGGCGGGCTTGCGCGGGTGCCAGTAGGCGCGCTCGATCGCCTGCCGGGGCAGCGGGCCCAGCCGGGCGTAGGCCACCAGCTCGTGCGACCGGGCGAGAACGCTGATCGTGTCCAGCTGCACGGCGCCCAGCCGTTGCAACATGCCGCCGACGCCGCCACGCCGTCCCTCGGACCCCAGGAATCCCTGCGCGCGCAGCGCTATCCGGCGGACGTCATCCGCGGTAAGGGTCAGCCGGGGCTCAGCGGAGGGAAGGCTCGCCACAGAGCGAGAGCGTAGCGCCAGGTTCGGACATTCTGCAGGGCCGCGGCGCCCGGGCCAGACACGCCCGGGCCAGACACGCCCGGGCCAGACACGGCCGGGGGCCCGTGGATCGGCCGGCGGCGGCTAGCCGGTCAGTCGCAGTCGTTGAACCCGGTCAGTACCAGTCGTTGAAGATGCCGGTCGCCAGGGCGAGAATCCCGCCTACCGCGACAACTGCGCCGCCGGCCCAGACCAGCCACCAGGTCGGTCCCGCGATCAGCCCGACCCCCCCGACGGTGAATCCGACGAGCATGATGCTGACCTCGACCCACGACACGCTCCGCCCATGGAACGGCACGTGCTGACCGGGGCCGGCCTGCGCCTCGGCCGGTGCCACCGCTCCGTGTGCCCCGGCCGCGGCGTCCTGCGGCTCCAGGCCGGATGACTCGCCCATCACACCCGGTACCGTACCCGGTCCCACCTGGTCAGCCATGCGGCTGCTCCTCTCCTGCGCCCACCGGCCGCGCTCACCATTGTGCCGGGCCCGGCCGGTGGCGTGCACCGAACCCCCCGACAGCGGCCGCAGATCGCGACCGGCTCGGTTTCCTGGCCCATCTCGCCTACCATGACAAGCATTGCGGTGGTATCAGCACGCCACCGTTCGGCGCCTTCTGCCCGGGCCTGCGGACCGGGCATGCAGGGCGGCGGCTCGGCCCAGAGCGGCAACCGACGAGGAGCGCGACGAGAAGTGCCAGTTGTCATCGATAAGGTCCTGCGCGCAGGCGAGGGCAGGATACTGCGCCGGCTCAAGCGCGTAGCCGACCAGGTCAACTCGATCGAAGAAGATTTCACCGCGATGAGCGACGCCGAGCTGCGGGGCATGACGGTGCAGTTCAGGGAGCGGCTCGCCGAGGGCGAGACGCTTGATGACCTGCTCCCGGAGGCTTTCGCCGCCGTCCGCGAGGCGGCCACCCGCACCCTCGGGCAGCGGCATTTCGACGTGCAGATCATGGGCGGCGCCGCGCTGCACGGCGGCAACATCGCCGAGATGAAGACCGGTGAGGGCAAGACGCTCACCGCGGTGCTGCCCGCCTACCTCAACGCGCTCGCGGGCAACGGCGTGCACGTGGTCACGGTCAACGACTACCTGGCCAAGCGTGACGCCGAATGGATGGGGCGGATTCACCACTTCCTCGGCCTCGAGGTAGGCGTGATCCTCGCCGAGATGACGCCCGAGGAGCGCCGCAAGGCGTACAACGCGGACGTGACCTACGGCACCAACAACGAGTTCGGCTTCGACTACCTGCGCGACAACATGGCCTGGACCCTGGAGGAGTGCGTCCAGCGCGGCCATCACTTCGCCATCGTGGACGAGGTGGACTCGATCCTCATCGACGAGGCGCGCACCCCGCTGATCATCAGCGGGCCGGCCGAGCAGAACTCCCGCTGGTTCCAGGAGTTCGCCAAGATCGCTCCGCGGCTGCGCCGCGGCGAGGCCGGCAAGGACGGCCAGCCCGGCGACGGCGACTACGAGGTGGACGAGAAGAAGAAGACCGTCGGGATCCTCGAGAGCGGGGTGGAGAAGGTCGAGGACTGGCTGGGCATCGACAACCTCTACGAGTCGGTGAACACGCCGCTGGTCAGCTTCCTGCAGAACGCGCTCAAGGCCAAGGAACTCTACAAGCGGGACAAGGAATACGTCGTGATGAACGGCGAGGTCCTGATCGTCGACGAGTTCACCGGCCGCATCCTGCACGGCCGCCGCTTCAACGAGGGCATGCACCAGGCGATCGAGGCCAAGGAAGGCGTCCAGATCAAGGACGAGAACCAGACCCTCGCCACGATCACCCTGCAGAACTACTTCCGGCTGTACGACAAGCTGGCGGGGATGACCGGCACGGCCATGACCGAGGCGAGCGAGTTCATGAAGACCTACGACCTCGGCGTGGTGCCCATCCCCACCAACATGCCGATGATCCGGGGTGACGAGTCAGACCTGATCTACCAGACCGCCGAGGCCAAGTTCGAGGCGTGCGTCGAGGACATCGTCGAGCGGCACCAGGCCGGCCAGCCGGTCCTGGTCGGCACGATCAGCGTGGAGAAGTCCGAGATCGTGTCGAAGATGCTCACGCGGCGCGGGGTGCCGCACGAGGTGCTGAACGCTAAGCACCACGAGCGTGAGGCCGCGATCATCGCGCAGGCGGGACGGCTCGGAGGGGTCACCGTGGCGACGAACATGGCCGGCCGCGGTACCGACATCATGCTCGGCGGCAACCCGGAGTTCCTGGCCGACCTGGAGTTGCACCAGCGAGGCCTGTCGCCGCTGGAGACCCCGGAGGACTACGAGGCCGCCTGGCCGGAAGCGCTGGAGAAGGCCAAGCGGGCCGGCACCGAGGAGCACGAGCAGGTCGTCGAGGCGGGCGGGCTGTACGTGCTCGGCACCGAGCGGCACGAGGCCCGGCGCATCGACAACCAGCTACGCGGCCGGTCGGGGCGCCAGGGCGACCCCGGGGAGTCGCGGTTCTACCTGTCGCTCGAAGACGACCTGATGCGGATGTTCAACGCCGACAAGGTCGCGCACTTCATGGAGTTCCTCAAGACGCCGCCGGACGTGCCCATCGAGTCGAAGACCGTGACCCGGGCGATCCGGTCCGCGCAGACGCAGGTCGAGCAGCAGAACTTCGAGATCCGCAAGGACGTCCTGAAGTACGACGACGTGCTCAACCGGCAGCGCAAGGTCATCTACGGCGAGCGGCACACGGTGCTCGAGGGCGGGGACCTGAACGAGCAGATCCGCGACATGACCAACGAGGTGATCGTGGATTACGTCGCCGGGGCCACCAGCGACGGATTCCCCGAGGAATGGGATCTGGACAAGCTGTGGACGGCGTTCCGCGCCCTGTATCCGATCAAGCTCACGGTCAATGACCTGGTCGAGGAGGCTGGCGGCGACGTCGCGGGGCTGTCGACCGAGTTCATCACCGAGGCCGTCCGGGACGATGCCCTGGCCGCCTACGAGCGGCGCGAGGAGGAGCTCGGCAGCGAGATGATGCGCGAGCTGGAGCGCCGGGTCGTGCTGTCGGTGCTCGACCGCAAGTGGCGCGAGCACCTCTACGAGATGGACTACCTCAGGGAAGGCATCGGATTGCGGGCCATGGCCCAGCGCGACCCGCTGATCGAGTATCAGCGCGAGGGCTACGACATGTTCAGCTCGATGATGGAGGGGATCAAGGAGGAATCGGTCGGCACTTTGTTCAACGCCCGGATCGAGGTGCAGGAAGACCCGGTCGTGGCCGAGGTTCCGGCCGACGAACAAGAGCCCGCTCTGTCGCCTGGCGCCCGGGTTACGACGGCCCCGCCCCCGGCTCAGGCGCCGGCCCCGGCCCAGCAGCGGTCCCGGGGGCGTCACGCGCAGGCCGGCAAGACTGCGGCCCGGCAGGCCAGGGCGGGCAAGCGGGGGCAGGGGGGCCAGGGCGACGCCGAGTCTCGCCCGGCCGTCCCGGCCGGGCTGGGCCGCGAGAACGCGGTGGGCGGTCAGCGCCGGCCAGCCCAGCTGGAATACTCCGCACCCACGATGGACGGCGGACCGGGCGTCGAGCGGCACACCGAATCCGGTGACGGCACCGACTTCGCCCGCGTAGGCCGCAATGACATGTGTCCGTGCGGCTCCGGGCGCAAGTACAAGCGCTGCCACGGCGACCCCCGCAACCGCGGCGCCTGACGCCGGCGACGCCTGCACTCCGGTCGCGGGGTATGCGATGCCCGGATTCGGCTGACCAGGAGGGCCGGACGCCACGCGTTCCCGGATACCGGGCCCGGCGTGCCTAGGCGGCCTCCACCGTGGTGCAGAGCCATCGTGCCTGGCGGGCGGGATGGCCGGCAGTCGCTGGCCGCGCCTGCGCCCGCTCCAGCCTGACGGCGAGCGCTCGCACCCTCGGCCCGAAGCCCACCACCACGGACATCTCCACGACACCGGCCGTGGGTGCCGAGGTGATAACCCGCTGGACCAGTGGCTGCTGACCGGCCGAAAGCAGCGGCCCGAGCTTGCGTATGTGCGACAGGGCGCGTTCGGTCGTCCACGGCGCTAGCTGGGCTGGCGGCCGCGATCCCGCGAGCGTCTCCGCCAGTACCTGCGCGAACTTGCTGGGCCAGTCCCCAGGCTGGGGTGATGGCCCGGCGGCGCCAGGGCGCCCGGGCGCACCGGGCTGCCGGGAGGCACCGGGCTGCCGGGAGGCACCGGGCTGCCGGGCAGTGCTCACCCGCCCGGGGCGCCCAGGTGCCGAGGCTGGCCGCGGCGGCCTGCGGCGGGTTGGCGGTCCTTCTGCCGATGCCCGCACCGAGTGCCGTGGGCGGTCGCCCGCCTCCAGCGCGGCCACGATCGCTGCGGCGAGCGCGTCCGCCCGGCCGGGCCCGGACTCAGGCTCGCCCGGCGCCTCGTCGTCGTAGGGCGGCGCGGTATCAGGGACGCGGCAGAGCCGGATCGCGACCGGATCGGGCAGCGGGCGCGTGACATCCCGGCGACGGCCCTCACCCGGCCCGTCCTGGCTACCGGCTTCGCGCCGTGGCCTGCGGGCCGGTTGTGATCGGTCGGGTGAAACCTGAGGCTGTCCTGGCATCTGTGGTCTCCCGGGGTAGCGGCACGGGTGAACTGACTGGACGCGTCCGCTCGTCGTGGAATTCCGGTGGCCGTTGGCGTACCGTCCGGCCGCACAGCAGCGTTGTACCGGCGTCCAGTGACATTTTCGTGCTCCGGCCCGCCCGGCTCTCGCCGCCGCGGGGAATACCTGTCGCCGGCCGGGATGCCCGTCGCCGGCGGGAATGCCCGCCCGCCGCCGCGGGTTCGTCATGGAGGGAAAGCAAACCGTTCGGGAGAGCACTGTGTCATTGCCACCGCTGGTATCACCGGCCGACGGGCTGACCGTAGACGAGGTGCGCCGCTATTCGCGCCACCTGATCATCCCCGACGTCGGGATGACGGGGCAGAAGCGGCTGAAGAACGCCCGCGTGCTGTGCGTGGGCGCGGGCGGGCTGGGATCGCCTGCCCTGCTTTACCTGGCGGCTGCGGGCGTCGGCACGCTTGGCATCATCGACTTCGACGTGGTCGACGAGTCGAACTTGCAGCGCCAGATCATTCACGGCCAGTCGGACGTGGGCCGGTCGAAGGCCCAGTCCGCGCGTGATTCCGTCCTCGAGATCAACCCGCACGTGAACGTCGTGCTGCACGAGGAGCGGCTGGATTCCGACAACGCCATGCGGATTTTCGAGCCCTACGACCTGATCGTGGACGGCACGGACAACTTCGCCACCCGCTACCTGGTCAACGACGCCTGCGTACTGCTCGGAAAGCCGTACGTCTGGGGCTCGATCTACCGTTTCGACGGGCAGGCGAGCGTGTTCTGGGCTGAGCATGGCCCCTGCTACCGCTGCCTGTACCCGGAGCCGCCGCCGCCCGGCATGGTGCCGTCCTGCGCGGAGGGCGGCGTGCTCGGTGTGCTGTGCGGGTCCATCGGCTCGATCCAGGTCACCGAGGCGATCAAGCTCATCACGGGGATCGGCGAGCCGCTCGTCGGCCGGCTGATGATCTACGACGCCCTGGAAATGAGCTACCGAACGCTGCCGGTGAGGAAGGATCCGGAATGCCCGGTATGCGGCAAGGATCCGACGATCACCGAACTGATCGACTACGAGGAGTTCTGCGGCACCGTCTCCGAGGATGCCCAGCAGGCGGCGGCCGGCTCGACGATCACCGCAGGCGAGCTCAAGGCGATGCAGGACCGCGGCGACAACATCTTCCTGGTGGACGTCAGGGAGCCGAACGAATACGAGATCGTGTCCATCCCCGGGGCCACGCTCATCCCCAAGGGAGAGTTCCTCTCCGGCGCGGCCCTGGAGCGGCTCCCGCAGGACAAGCGGATCGTGCTGCACTGCAAGAGCGGCGCACGTTCGGCCGAATGCCTCGCCATTACCAAGAACGCCGGCTTCTCCGACGCCGTGCATGTCGGCGGCGGCGTGCTCGCCTGGATCAACCAGGTCGATCCCGCACTGCCTGCCTACTAACCAAGCCTGTCCGTCGGTCGAGCGCGCCCGCCTCCCAAGCGTGCTGGCCACCCAGGCCCGCTGCGGCGGCCGGCCTCGTCGCAGGCCGCCGCAGCGGGCTTGGAGATATCAGCCTGAGCGCCACCCCGATCGGGCCGGATCGGGGTAAGACGGCAATGGATGCCGCCCGCTCTTGGTGAAAATCTGTTAACGAAATGGCCGCTGTGTGAGCGAGTCATCACGGCCGGATGCAATGGATGGCCTGGCTAGCCGCGTTCCCGCGCCGCTGCGGCGGCCAGTGCCCGGCGAAGATGCCGGCCGGAGCCAGACGGCGTGCCGGGGCGAGGCCGTAGCATGCCGTTGTGGTGAAGCGCCCGGATATACCAGCCGGCCCGGGGGAGGAGGATGAGCCCGCCGGGCCTGCCGCAGCCCCGCTGACCGGGTACTTGCCTGCACCCGCCGAAGCCGCCCGCCCGGGCAGCGCCGGATCGCCCCGTCCCGATGCGACGCGCTCGCCTGCGACCGGAACGCCGCCACCCTCAACACCGCCGGCCGCTTCGGCCTGGACCGGATCGGCCTGGCCCTCGGCGGATCCCCCCGTTCCTCAGGGCCCGCCGCCGCCATTGGGTCGGCCTGCCTGGCCTGCCCGGAACGAGCCGGTCCCGCCGCCGGCCCCGCGTCAGTCTGCTTGGCCCGCCGCGGATCCGCCCGCCCCGCCGGGCATGTCGCCGCCGTCCTTGCGGCCGCAGGCCGACCGCGCCGCCGACTTGCCGTTCCCGCCGGCCACCAATGGCCCGGCCTGGCTCGCCGCGGAGCTGCCTGCCGACGGTCCGGACCCGGCTGGATCTCCGGCCGGGCGGGTACCGGTGAACCCCGCTGCCGCCGAACCGTTCGGCTCCCAGCCGACCGAGTCGTGGCCTCAGATGCACGTGAGCGCGCCCGTCCAGCCCGGCGCGGCCGGCCAGCCTCCGTCCCGGCGCCGCAAGGCCCGGTCCGAACACAGGGGACTGGCGATCACCGCCGTCGTGCTCGGCATCGCGGGCCTGGTCGCCTCCCTCGCCGGCCTGATCGGACAGGCGCTGCCTCGCCAGCTCAGTCCCCGCCAGCAGGAGAAGATCACGGCCTGGGAGGTCGCCAGCCGCTGGCGGACCTGGCCCGCCGGGAAAGTCTTTCCGGCTTCGGTCAGCTACGCGTTGCCCCCGGCGCTGTTCGAAGCCAGATCCGGCCTGACCATGACCGCACACCGGGTAGGCATCGCGCGCCAGTCCACCTGTGCCGCGGCTCTCGATCGCGGGCTGGCCCGCGCGCTCGGCCGCGACGGCTGCGAGGGGGTACTGCGCGCGACGTACACGGACTCCACCGGAAGCTTCGTCGCCACCGTCGCCGTCGTGGTCATGCACGGCAGGGCGCCGTTCGTCAGCAGCCTGCCGGCCGGCCACGGGCCGCCGCCAGGGGTACGCGCGGTGCCGTTCCGCGGGACCCTGGCCGCCCGGTTCGGGAACCGTCAGCGGCAGATAACCGGCGCGTCCGCGCGCGGGTCCTACCTGATCTTGTACACGGCGGGCTACGCCGATGGCCGCCGACGCGACCGCGTGTCATCGAACCCCTACGCCAGCAGCGAGATGAAGGACCTGGGAGCAGGCCTCGACCGGGATGTCGGGCGCCCGCTGGGAGCGCCGCCGCCGACCCCCCGTTGTCCGGGAGCACCCGGATGCTGACCAGGCCACGGCGCTCGACCGCCCGGCAGGCTCTCCTCGCGTTCGTGGCGCTGGCCGTGCTGGCGCCGGCCGAGCTCGCGATCACGGCCGTCCCGGCCCGGGCGGTACCGGCCGACCCGGTCAGGAACCACCAAGCCTGGGTCCTGAACATGCTCGACGCCCCGGCCGCCTGGACCGTGACCAAAGGCGCCGGGGTGAGCGTGGCGGTCATCGACAGCGGCGTCAATCCCAACGTCTCCGACCTGGCCGGCTCGGTTACCACCGGCCCCGACTACACCGGCGTCCGCACGCCATCTTCCAATCCGCACTGGGGGATGCACGGCACCTGGATGGCCTCGCTCATCGCCGGCCACGGCCACGCCGGCGGCAGCAGCGGCATCATCGGCATAGCCCCGGAGGCGAAAGTGCTCTCCATCCGGGTGATCACCGACCCCGGTGACCCCGGCTACCGCAAGTACCAGCACGAGCCGACCTCCCGTGTCCAGCGCTCGCTGGCCGAGGCGATCCGGTACGCGGTCAGGCATCGGGTCGGCGTGATCAACATGTCGGTGGGCTACGGGGAGGCGAGCCGCCTGGTCC
>Ga0207664_10000142_pt1 | contig 59306 bp, 56 predicted proteins | sample LARL83metaG_FD_184349 | JGI IMG/M metagenome (GOLD analysis project Ga0207664, IMG submission 184349) | Corn, switchgrass and miscanthus rhizosphere microbial communities from Kellogg Biological Station, Michigan, USA - LAR L8-3 metaG... | ecosystem: Host-associated > Plants > Roots >...
GAGGGACGATGGACAAGTACCTCGTCTGCAACGCCGACGAGTCCGAGCCCGGCACCTTCAAGGACCGCGAGCTGATGCAGAAGTCCCCGCACATGCTCGTGGAGGGGATGATCATCGCCGCCTACGCGGCCGACGCGAACCGCTCCTTCATCTACATCCGCGGCGAGTACGCCCAGCAGGCGGAGATCCTCGAGCGGGCGATCGAGGAGGCGCGCGCGGCCGGCTACCTCGGCGAGCGCATCCTCGGCTCCGACCACTCGCTGACGCTCGTGCTGCATCGCGGCGCCGGCGCCTACATCTGCGGTGAGGAGACCGGGCTGCTCGACTCGCTCGAAGGCAAGCGCGGCAACCCGCGCCTGAAGCCGCCGTTCCCGGCTAACCAGGGCCTCTACCAGGGGCCGACGCTGATCAACAACGTCGAGACGCTCGCGACGGTGCCGCACATCATCGCGATGGGCGGCGCCGAGTACGCGAAGCTCGGCACGGAGACGTCGACCGGGACGAAGCTCGTGAGCGTCTCCGGCAACGTCCAGCGGCCGGGCAACTACGAGATCGAGCTGGGGATCCCGGCGAGAGAGATCATCTTCGGGCTGGCGGGCGGGCCGGAGCGGGGCCGCTCGGTGAAGTTCTGGTTCCCCGGCGGCTCCTCCTCGCCGGTGCTGACGCCGGCCGAGCTCGACCTGCCCTACGACTTCGACTCGATGGCGAAGGCCGGCTCGATGCTCGGCTCCGGCGCGATCATCGTCGTCGACGACAGCGTCTCGGTCGTGGACGTCGCGCTGAAGCTCGCGAAGTTCTACAGACACGAGTCGTGCGGCAAGTGCACGCCGTGCCGCGAGGGGACGAACTGGACCGTGAAGATGCTTCAGCGCGTCGAGTCGGGCGAGGCGACGCCGATGGACCTCGACATCATCGCCTCGGTCCAGGAGCAGATCATGGGCAACTGCCTGTGCGTGCTGGGCGACGCGATGGCGATGCCGGTCGCCTCGATGGTGTCGAAGTTCCGCGGCGAGTTCGAGGCGCACATCGAGGCGCGGCGCGCGGCCACCGGGCTCGGCGCTCCGCACTTCGACGCGCCGCTCGACGCCGCCCTGCACGGCGCGCCCGCGGGGATGAACGCGTAATGCCGCGCCCCGAGGTCCGCATGGTCGCGTTCTCGATCGACGGCCGCGAGGTGCAAGCGCCCGAGGGCGTGATGCTGGTCGACGGCGCGAAGTACGGCGACGTCGAGATCCCCGTGTTCTGCTACGAGCCGAAGCTCGGCCAGCCGGTCGGCGCGTGCCGCATGTGCCTCGTCGAGATCGAGGGGATCCCGAAGCTCCAGACGGCGTGCTCGACGCCCGTCAAGGACGGCATGGTCGTCCACACGCAGACCGCGCGCGTGAGAGAGGCGCAGAACAGCGTCGTCGAGTTCCTGCTCGTGAACCACCCGCTCGACTGCCCCGTCTGCGACAAGGGCGGCGAGTGCCCGCTCCAGGACATCACGTTCGGCTGGGGCCGCGGCATCTCGCGCATGGTCGAGCCGAAGCGCCACTTCAAGAAGCCTTTGGAGCTGTCGCCGCTGATCGCGATCGACCGCGAGCGCTGCATCCTCTGCTACCGCTGCGTGCGCTTCTCGCAGGAGGTGTCCGAGGACTACCAGCTCATCCTGCACGAGCGCGGCGCGCACTCCTACGTCGGCACGTTCGATGCGCACCCGTACCTCGCGCCGTTCTCCGGCAACATCGTCGAGCTGTGCCCGGTGGGCGCCTTGACCTCGCGGCCCTACCGCTTCCGCGCGCGGCCGTGGGACATCGAGGGCTCGGGCACGGTTTGCACCCTGTGCCCGTCGCAGTGCAACGTCGAGCTGACCGTGCGCGACGAGCGGGTGCTGCGGGTCCTGGGTCGTGACCACTCCGAGGTCGACGACGGCTGGCTGTGCGACAAGGGCCGCTTCGCCTACCAGGCTGTTCACACCGAGGAGCGTGTGGTCGAGCCGTTGGTGCGTGACGGCGACGCGCTGCGGCCGGCGTCGTGGGAGCGGGCGTTGAGCACCGCCGCGGGCGCGCTCGGGAAGGCGCGCGGGTCGGTCGGCGCTTTGGCCGGGGGCGGGACGACGAACGAGGAGGGCTTCCTGCTCCAGCGTCTGCTGCGGGACGGGTTGGCATCGAGCGATGTGGACTCGCGCGTGGGTGGCGCTGTGCCGCTCGACGTGGCGCGGGCTTTGGCCGCGCCGGCCTTGCAGGCGACGGTGGCGGACCTCGAGTTCGCGCACACCGTTTTGGTGCTCGGGACCGAGCCGGTCGACGACGCGCCGATCCTCGACCTGCGCATCCGCAAGGGCGTGCGCCGCCGCGGCGTGCGGCTCGCGGTCGCGACGCCGCGGCCGTCGTCGTTGGATCCGAACGCGAAGCTGTGGCTGCGGTATGCACCGGGCTCCGAGCACGCCTTCCTCGCTGCCCTCGAGGCCGCGCTCGGTTCCTCGGGCGACGTCGATTCGCTGTGTGCTCTTGCCGATGCCGACCCGAAGGCGGTCCGCGCCCTGGCCGATCTGCTCGGCGAGGACGGCCGCGGCGACGTGGTGATCCTGTGGGGCGAGCGCGTGGGCGCCGCCGCGCTGCCGGCGCTGCTCAACGTCGCCTCTCGCCTGGGCCTGGCTGGCCGCGAGGGTGCGGGGCTGCTGGAGGTCCCCGCGAGCGCCAACGGTCGCGGGCTGCGCGAGGCGGGCGTGCTGCCGAATGCGGGGCCGGGCTATGGCGCGCTGCCCGGCGCCGGCCTCGGCGCACGCGAGATCGCGGTGGCCGCGGCTGACGGCTCGCTCGCGGCGCTCTACCTCCTGCACGCCGACCCGATCCGCGATTACGCCGACGCGCCGCTGTGGCGCCGCGCGATGGCGCGCGCGTCCACGGTGATCGCGCACGCGTCGTTCCTCACGGACGAGCTGCGCGAGCACGCCACCGTCGTCTTCCCCGCCGAGTCCTACGCCGAGAAGGAAGGCACCATCACCCACCCCGACGGTCGCATCCAGCGTCTGCGCCCCGGCATCGGCCACCCCGGCTCCGTCCGCGCCGAGTGGTCGATCCTGGCGGAGCTGGAGCGACGTGTGTCCGACAGGGGGTCGTATAGACCCACAAATGGACACACATCGCCGCTCACGGGGCCGATGGCCACGCGGGAACTCATGGAGGCCGTTCCGTTCTATGCCGGTCTGACGTTGGAGGAGATCGGCGGCCGCGGGGTGCGCTGGCAGGAGCGCGCGGCGGCCGAGGCCGTGCCGCAAGGGCCGGCGACGTTCGAGACCGGCACCCCGGCGACGGCGCCGAGCGCCGACGGCGCCCTGCGTCTCGGCGCGTTCCGCTCGATCTGGGCGGCGCCCGAGGTCGAGAATGCGCCGGCGCTGAAATTCCTGGCGCGCCGCGCCACCGTCGAGTTGAGTCCGGCCGACGCCGAACGGCTTGGCATCGAGAACGGAGAGCGCGTCACCGTGTCGGCTGAGGACCGCAGCGTGACGGCGACCGCGGCGCTGCGCGGCAACGCGCCCGCCGGGACCGCCTTCCTCGATGCCGGCCTGCCCCAAGGCGGGGCCGGCGAGCTGACGGACGGAACGCCGCAGACGGTGACGGTGGAGCGGGCAGGCGTGGCGGTGACGGCGTGAGTGCGGTGATGGCCACCGTCGGCTACTCCGAGGCCTGGTGGATCCAGATCCTGAAGTCGCTGATCATCTTCATCGTCGGCTTCAGCATGGTCCCGCTCGCGCTGATGATGGACCGCAAGCTGATGGGCCGCTTCCAGAACCGCTACGGCCCGAACCGCGTCGGCCCGTTCGGGGCGCTTCAGCCGATGGCGGACATCTTCAAGCTGCTCGTCAAGGAGGAGTTCCGCCCGCGCACGGCGACCGGCTTCCTGTTCGCGATCGCGCCGGCGATCTCGATCGTCACGGCCTGCGTCGCGTTCGCGATCGTGCCGTTCGGCAACACGGTGGACATCTTCGGCACGCAGGTCGGCCTCTACGGCGTCGACCCGTCGATCGGCGTGCTGTTCGCGTTCGCCTTCAGCGCGATCGCGGTCTACGGGCTGATGCTCGGCGGCTGGGCGTCGGGCTCGAAGTACAGCTTCCTCGGCGCGATGCGCTCCGCCGCGCAGCTCATCTCGTACGAGGTCTCGATGGGCCTCTCGCTCGTCGGCGTGATCATCACCTGCGGGACGCTGTCGCTGACCGGGATCGTCGCCCACCAGGACGGCGCCGGCATCTGGCTGTTCATCCCGCAGTTCGTCGGCTTCGTCGTCTTCATGGTGGCCGCGTTCGCCGAGACGAGCCGGCCGCCGTTCGATCTTCCCGAGGCCGACGCGGAGCTGGTCGCCGGCTACAACACCGAGTACGGCGGCGGGCGCTTCGCGCTCTACTACGCGGCCGAGTACTTCCACATGGTGATCGCGTCGGGGATCGCGGTGACGATGTTCTTCGGCGGCTGGCTGCTGCCGTTCGGCATCGATCCCCCGACGTGGGTCGACCCGCTCGTGGTGCTCGTGAAGATCACGCTCGTGATCGCGATCTTCGTGTGGGTGCGCGCGACGCTGCCGCGCCTGCGCTACGACCAGCTCATGTCGCTCGGCTGGAAGGTCCTGCTGCCGCTCGCGACCGCGAACGCGCTCGTGACCGCGGTGATCGTGACGGCGACGAGCTGATGAGCGCCTTGGAGATCAGACGCTGGACCCCGCCCGGCGCCGACGTGATCGCCGTGCAGCGCGGCCCCGAGCCCGGCGGCGCCGGCGGCCTCTACCGCGCCTTCGGCGAGACGCTGCGCGGGTTGAAGACGACGTTCGGCCGGTTGGTCGAGGGACCGGTCGTCTACCAGTACCCGGAGCAGAAGATCCCCGTCTACCCGCGCTTCCGCGGGCGCCACAAGCTCCACCGCTTCGAGGACACCGGCCTGGAGAAGTGCGTCGGCTGCTCGCTCTGCGCGGCCGCGTGCCCGGCCGACTGCATCCGCGTCGTCGCGGCCGAGAACACGCCCGAGCAGCGGGTGTCGGCGGGCGAGCGCTACGCCGCCGTCTACGAGATCAACATGTCGCGCTGCATCTTCTGCGGCTACTGCGAGGTCGCGTGCCCGTTCGACGCGATCACGATGGGCCACGACTTCGAGCTGTCCGACTACAACCGCGACGACCTCATCTTCACCAAGGAGATGCTGCTCGCCGAGCCGCTCGAGCGCACGCCGCTGCGCACGGAGGACGAGTAGCCGCCATGTCCGCGGTCATCTTCTTCATCGCGGCGATCGGCGCGATCGCCGGGGCGATCGGCGTCGTCGCGCTGCGCAACCCCTTCTACAGCGTGCTCGCGCTCGTCGGGCACCTGCTCGCGCTCGCCGCGCTGTTCCTGCTGCTGCGCGCGGAGTTCGTCGCCGCCGCGCAGGTCGTCGTCTACGCCGGCGCGGTGATGGTGCTCTACCTGTTCGTCGTCTCCTACATCGGCGGCGGGGCGCGGCCGCTGACGCCGGGCGGCGCGTCGCTGCGCGCCGTCGCCGGCTTCGCGATGCTCGCGCTGTTCGTCGAGCTGGCGATCGCGGTGCTCGGCTCCGGCCTGAAGGCGATCTCCGGCGACGGCGCGCCGTACGTGTCCGGCTTCGGCACGCCCGCGCAGATCGGCGAGGCGCTGCTGACGAAGTTCCTGTTCCCGTTCGAGGTCGCCTCGCTGCTGCTGCTCGTGGCCGCCGTCGGCGCGGTGGTGCTCGCGCGGCGGCGCGGGGGCACCACGCTCGAGGACGAGGCGCGCGACCAGACGCACTGGATCACGCCGCGCTCGCTGTTCAGCGGGACGATGGCCGAGGCGGTCGGCGCGATCCGCGACCCCGCGGCCGAGCCCGAGCAGGTCGAGCGCTGATGGCGATCGACTGGTACCTCGTCGTCTCCGCGCTGATCTTCTGCATCGGCGCCGGCGGCGTGCTCGTGCGGCGCAACCCGCTCGTGATCCTCCTGTGCCTGGAGCTGATGCTGAACGCGGCGAACCTCGCGCTGATCGCCTTCGCGCGCATGCACGGCAACAGCGACGGCCAGGTCTTCGCGCTGATCGTGCTTGTCGTCGCCGCGTGCGAGGTGACGGTCGGCCTCGGCCTGATCGTCGCGATCTTCCGCCGCCGCCTGCCGATCGACGTCGACGAGCTGAGGGAGCTGCAAGGGTGAGCCAGACGGTCCGCGCGCCGAGGGAGGCGCGCTCGTGAGCACGACGACCTGGGCCTGGCTGGTCCTCGCCTTCCCGCTCGCCGGGACGATCGTCAACGGGCTCGGCTACCGCACGCTCGGCCGGCGCGGGGCGGGCGCGATCGGCACGGCCGCGATCGGGCTCGCGTTCGTGTGCGCGGTTGGCGCGTTGATCAGCCTCCAGGGCCACGCGACCGACCATCGCCAGCTCGTCTCCTCGCTGTGGGACTACGCGGTCACCGGACCCGGCGTGGACGCGAAGCTGTCGATCCTCGTCGACCCGCTGTCCGTCTACATGATCCTCGTGGTGACGGGCGTCTCGACGCTGATCCACCTCTACAGCGTCAGCTACATGAAGGGCGACCGCGGCTACGCGCGCTACTTCGCCTACCTCAACTTCTTCGTCTTCTCGATGCTGCTGCTGGTCCTCGGCGGCAACTTCCTGATGCTGATCGTCGGGTGGGCGTTCGTCGGCGCGGCCTCCTACCTGCTGATCAGCTTCTGGTACCGCCGCGGCACCGCGACGCAGGCCGGCATCAAGGCGTTCGTGATCAACGTCGTCGGCGACGTCGGCCTCGTGCTCGGGACGTTCTTCATCCTGCGCTGGAGCGGCACGCTCGACCTGCTCGGCACGTTCAGAGCGGTCGACGGCGGCGCGTTCGCCGGGCACCAGGGCGCGCTCACGGCCGGCTGCCTGCTGCTGCTCGTCGGCGCGTTCGCCAAGAGCGCCCAGATCCCGCTGCACACGTGGCTCCCGGACGCGATGGAGGGCCCGACGCCGGTGTCCTCGCTGATCCACGCGGCGACGATGGTGACCGCCGGCGTCTACCTGATCGCGCGCATGCACCCGCTGTTCGAGCGCGCCCCGGCCGCCGCCGACACGGCCGCGATCGTCGGCTGCGTGACGCTGCTCGTCGCCGGCACGATCGGCCTCGTCGTGACCGATATCAAGCGCGTGATCGCCTACTCGACGATGTCGCAGATCGGCTACATGATCATGGCCGTCGGCTGCGGCGCCTATGCGGCCGGCCTCTTCCACCTGATGACGCACGCCTTCTTCAAGGCGCTGCTGTTCATGGCGGCCGGCTCGATCATCGGCGCGATGGCGGGCGGGCAGTCGCTCGACAAGATGAGCGGCTTCCGCAGAGCGATGCCGTTCACGTTCGGCTGCTTCGTCGTCGGCGGCCTCGCGCTGTCCGGCATCCCGCCCTTCTCCGGCTTCTTCTCGAAGGACGAGATCCTCGCGACCGTCGGCGCGCGCGGCGGCTGGCACGACGCGCTCTACGTCGTTGGCTACCTCGGCGCGTTCCTGACCGCGGTCTACACCTGGCGGATGATCTTCCGCGCCTTCTTCGGCGCGCCGTGCGCGGAGGCGCGCGAGCTGGAGCACGGCCACCTCGCGCACGCCGAGGTGCCGACCAATCCTGCGACGGGCGAGGAGGAGGACACCGACGTCGGCTTCCCCGGCCCCGAGCACACGATCGCCGAACGGGCGCTGCCGATGAAGGTCTCGATGACGCTGCTGGCGATCGGCGCGACCGTCGCCGGGTTCGTGCAGGTGCCGTTCGTCGACGACGTCGTGACGAGATTCCTCGACCCGACGTTCGCGGACTCGAAGTACATCCACCTCCAGCCGAGCGACAGCCTGATCGCGGTCGGTCTGATCCTCGGCACGCTGCTCGGGCTCGCGGGCATCGCGCTCGCGTACCGGGTGTGGGTGCTGAAGCCGGGCAGCGCCGCCGCCTGGCGCGCGCGCTTCGCGCCGGCGTATGAGCTGTTCGTCAACAAGTGGTGGTTCGACGAGGCGATCGACCTGCTTGTCGTGCGGCCGTTCGCGGCGTTCGGGAACTTCTCGCGCCGTACGTTCGAGCGCGTCGTCGTGGAGGGAACCCTCGTGGACGGCACGACCTCGGTCGTGCGCGCCGGCTCCGCGGCGGTCCGCGCGATCCAGACCGGCTTCCTGCGCTACTACGCCGCGCTGCTGCTGCTCGGCGGCGCCGCGGTCCTCCTCTACTTCCTGATCGCGGCGGGCTAGGTGACGCGATGACGCTCTCGGTCCTCATCTGGCTGCCGCTCGTCGTCGCGATCGTCGCGGCGGTCGTCGGCGGACGCACCGCCGGGCGCGTGTCGCTCGTCGGCGCGCTCGCCACGCTCGGCGTCGCGATCTCGTTCGTCGCCCGCTTCAAGACGGGCGGCGGGATGCAGTTCGTGACCGACCGCGCGTGGATCTCCTCGCTCGGCGTGCACTACTCGCTCGGGCTCGACGGGCTGAACGTCGTGCTCGTGCTGCTGTCGGCGCTGCTGTTCGCCGGGGCGATCCTCGCCGCCAACCTGCGCGAGTGGGAGCGGCCGGGGCAGCTCTACCTGTGGCTCGGCATCGGCGAGACGGCGGTGCTGGGCGCCTTCTGCGCGCAGGATCTGATCCTGTTCGTCGCCTTCTTCGACCTGATGCTGATCCCGTTCTACTTCCTCACCGGGATCTGGGGCGCGGGCGAGCGGCCCGAGCGCGTGCGCGCGACGACGAAGCTCGTGATCTACACGCTCGTCGGCTCGCTGCTGATGCTCGTCGCGGCGGTGGCGACCGGCGTGCTGGCGTCGCAGCAGCACGGCACGCCGCTCACCTACTCGCTCGCCGCGCTCGCGAGACTGCCGCTCGCGCGCGGCTCGCAGGAGTGGATCTTCCTCTGCTTCGCCGCCGCCTTCCTCGTGAAGATGCCGGCGTTTCCGCTGCACGGCTGGCTCCCCGACGGCTACCGCACGATGCCGCTCCCGGCGCTGTCCGCCTTCTCCGGCGTGGTTTCCAAGGTCGCCGCGTACGGCTTCCTGCGGATCGTGCTGCCGACCTTCCCGATCGCCTCGGTGCACTTCCAGACGCTGCTGCTGCTGATCGCGCTGGCGTCGATCCTCTACGGCTCGGCGATGGCGTTCAGCACGACGAACACGCGACTCGTCGTCGGCTTCTCGTCGGTCGCCCAGATGGGCTTCATCACGCTCGGGATCTTCGCCCTGAACCAGGACGGGGTGCAGGGCGCGCTGCTCCAGATGGTCAACCACGGGCTCGTGACGCTGCCGCTGTTCTTCATCGTCGGCCTGCTGGCCGCGCGCGCCGGCGGCAGCGAGGACCTGCGCGACATGGGCGGGATCGCGTTCCGCGCGCCGGTGCTGGCGTCGATCTTCCTGATCGTCGCGCTCGCGACGCTCGCGATGCCCGGCAGCGCGAACTTCGTCGGCGAGTTCCTGATCCTGCTCGGCGTCTTCAGAGCGAAGATCGTGTTCGCGTTCGTCGCCTCGGTCGGCGTCGCGATGGCGGCCGTGTACATGCTGCGCGCGTTCATCCGCTCGATGCACAACCGCGTCGCGCCCAGCGCGGACTCGCGCGAGCTGACGTTCGGCGACCTGTGGGTGCTCGCGCCGATGGTGCTCGCGATCCTCGCGCTCGCGCTGTATCCGCAGTTCGGACTGAAGCGCAGCGAACCCGCGGCGAAGGCGAGCGTGGCGGCCGTGTCCACCCAGTCGGCGCTCGCCGACGCGACCGCCGGGAGCACGAAGTGACCGCCCTGCTCGCCGCCGCCCACGTCAAGGCGCCGTACATCGACTACGCCGGGCTCTCGCCGTTCATCGCGCTGACCGCCGGCGCGGTGCTGACGCTGCTGCTCGGGCTCGCGCGCGGGCGCTGGGTCCGGCACGCCACGCCGCTGCTGTCGATCGCGACGCTCGGCGCCGCGATCGGCCTCGGCGTCTGGCAGTTCGGGCGCACGCGCTCGCTCGTCGCCGGCGCGCTGGTCTCCGACGACCTCACGCTCACGCTGCTGTTCGCGTTCGCCGCCGCCGGCATCGGCGCGACGCTGCTCGCGTGGCGCTCGCAGGCGGCGCGGGAGGCCAGCCCCGGCGAGCTGTTCAGCCTGCTGCTGTTCAGCATCCTCGGTATGGCGACGCTCGTCGCCGCGACGAACCTCGTGACGCTGTTCCTCGGCTTCGAGCTGCTGTCGATCCCGCTCTACGTGCTGTGCGCGACCGAGCTGCGCCGCGAGCGCTCGCTCGAGTCGGGCCTCAAGTACCTGATCGTCGGCTCGGTCGGCTCGGCGACGCTCGTCTACGGGCTCGCGCTGATCTACGGCGCGACCGGCTCGACCGACTACGCCGGCATCAGCGCCGCGATCATGAACGGCGCCGGGATCGGCAGCGACGTGCTGCTGCTCTCCGGGATCGGCCTCGCGCTCGTCGGGCTCGCCTTCAAGGCGTCGGTCGCGCCGTTCCACCAGTGGACGCCGGACGTCTACGAGGGCGCCCCGACGCCGATCACTGCGTTCATGGCGGTCGCGACGAAGGCCGCCGCGCTCGGCGTGCTGCTGCGCCTGTTCGACTCCGCGCTCGTCGGCGCGCAGAGCGACTGGCAGCCGATGCTCGCCGCGCTCGCCGCGATCACGATCGTCGTCGGCAACGTCGGCGCGCTCGGGCAGACCTCGCTCAAGCGCCTGCTCGCCTACTCGGGCGTCGCGCAGGCCGGCTACCTGCTCGCGGGCGTGGTCGTCGCGACGCAGCTCGGCGCGCAGGCGACCGTCTTCTACCTCGTCGTCTACCTCGCGATGAACCTCGCCGCGTTCGGCGTCGTCGTCGTGCGCGAGCGCGCGAACCCCGTCGACGGGGACGATCTCGCCTCGTTCGCCGGCCTCGGCCGCATCGCCCCGCTGCTCGCCTGGCCGCTGACGATCGCGATGCTCGCGCTCGCCGGCATCCCCGCGACGGCCGGCTTCATCGGCAAGGTCTACCTGATCGACGCGCTCGTCAACGGCGGCTACACGTGGCTCGCGATCGTGCTCGTCGTCGGCTCGATGATCTCGCTCGGCTACTACCTGCGCGTGGTCGCGGCGATGTGGATGCGCGACGCGCCGGCGCCGAGCGGTCTGCCCGCGCTCGCCGGGGGCTCGCAGGAGGCCGACGCGCTGCTCGCGGGCGACGGCGACGCGGCCGAGCGCCCGCAGCCGGAGGTCGTGCTCGTCGCGTGGCTGGCGGCGGCCGCGACGGTCGTGCTCGGGATTGTGCCGCAGCCGCTGTTCAACCTCGCGGCGCATGCCGGCCACGCCTTGACTGGGATCTTTTAGGCGTCCGCCATGTGGATCGCCGTCCGCTGGCTGCATCTCGTCGCGATGGGCTTCTTCGTCGGCGGCCAGCTCTTCCTCGCCGCGGTCGTCGTGCCGTCCATGCGCGGAGCGGAGACAAGACCGGCGTTGCGCACGATCGCGCGGCGCTTCGGCGGCGGCACGCTGATCGCGATCGGCGTGCTGCTGCTCACCGGCGCCGCGATGGCCTCGCACTACCACGTCTGGGGCGAGGCGAAGCTGCACGTCAAGCTCGCGCTCGTCGCGCTCGTCGCCGGCCTCGTCGTCTGGCACATGCGCCGCCCCGCGCTGCACGCGCTCGAGGGCCTGATCTTCCTCGGCTCGCTCGCGATCGTCTGGCTCGGCATCGCGATCGCGCACTGACGGCGGCGGGGCGCTCCGCAGGAGCGCTGCTAGGTTCGACCGCAATGGACGAGGCGAGCGGGACGGCGGCGGATGGGCTGCGCGCGGGCGGGGTGCGCGGCGGGCGCGAGGCGGCGCTGCTGCTGGCGGCGATCGTGCTCGTCTCGCTCAACCTGCGCTCCGCTCTCACGGTCATCGGCCCGCTGACGCGCGACCTGCGCGCCGGCGAGGGCCTGTCCGGCACGGCGATCGGGCTGCTCGCCGCGGCGCCGCTGCTGGGGTTCGGGCTGATCTCGCCGCTCGGCCCGCGGCTCGCGGCGCGCTTCGGGATCGAGCGCGCGCTCGTCGGCTGCATGCTCGTCCTGTGCGCGAGCCTCGCGCTGCGCCCGCTGCCGTCCGTGGTCCTGCTGTTCGCCGGGACGGTCGCGGCCGGCGGGGGGATCGCGGTCGCGAACGTGCTGCTGCCCGCGCTCGTGAAGCGGCGCTTCGGCGAGCACGCGACGTTCGTGACCGGCCTCTACTCGGTCGCGCTCGGCGTCGGCGCGGCGCTCGGCGCCGGGCTGGCCGTGCCGAGCGAGGCGTGGTTCGGCGGCTCGTTCCGCGGCGCGCTCGTGCTGTGGGCGCCGATCGCGCTCGCCTCGGCGCTGATCTGGCTGCCGCTGCTGCGCGGGGCGCCGCGGCGGGCTCCCGCCGCGGAGCGCGTGCGCGTGAGCCTGTGGAGCGACCGCCGCGCGTGGCAGGTCACCGGCTACATGGCGCTGCTGGCCGTCCTGTTCTATTCGATGGTCGCGTGGCTGCCGGAGATTTACCGCCACGAGGGGATGAGCAAGGGCGCCGCCGGCGCGCTGCTGTCGCTGGCGCTGATCGTCGGGATCCCGTTCGGCTTCGTCGTCGGCTGGCTCGCCGGGCGGCTGCCCGACCAGCGCTCGATCGCGCTCGGCGGCAACCTGTGCGTGCTGACCGGCTGGCTCGGCGTGCTGCTCGCCCCGCGCGCCGCGCCGGGGCTGTGGGCGATCCTGCTCGGCATCGGCTTCGGCGTCGGCTTCACGCTCGTGCTCGCGCTGTTCGTGCTGCGCGCGGGCGACGCGCCGCACGCGGTGGCGCTGTCGGGCATGGCGCAGTCGGTCGGCTACACGCTGGCGGCGATCGGCCCGATCGCCGTCGGCGCGCTGCACGACGCGACCGGCGGCTGGCGTACGCCGCTTGTCGTGCTGATCGCGATCGCGGTTGGCGACCTGGTCGTTGCGCTGGCGGCGAGCCGTCGCGGGTACGTCCGGGGGCATGACGTGGAGACTGCTGAGGCGGCGCCGGACGCGGTCCGCGCGAGCGCCGGCGCCGGCGCCGGGGCGGCGCGGTAGCCACACTTCACGCATGCCCGCCCGCCTTCCCGACGGCGATTCCGCGCCGGCCGACGGCGCGCTGCCGGAGCCGGCGCTCGCAGAGCTGCGCGAGCGGCCGTTCGGCGTCTATGTCCACGTCCCGTTCTGCGCGACGCGCTGCGGCTACTGCGACTTCAACACCTACACCGCCGCTGAGCTGACGGACGACGCTGCGCGCGGCGGGTACGTGCAGGCGGCGCTTGCCGAGCTGGCGCTGGCGCGGCGCGTGCTCGGCGATGCCGCGCCTCCCGTCGCGACCGTCTTCTTCGGCGGCGGGACGCCGACGCTGCTCGGGGCCGGCGAGCTGGCGAAGCTGCTGGCCGGGATCTCGCGGACGTTCGGGCTCGCGGCCGGCGCGGAGGTGACGACGGAGGCGAACCCCGAGAGCGTCGACGCGGCGTCGCTCGCGGCGCTGCGCGCCGCCGGCTTCACGCGCATTTCGCTCGGGATGCAGAGCGCGGTCCCGCACGTGCTCGCGACGCTCGACCGCGTCCACACGCCGGGCCGCCCGGCGCAGGCGGCGCGCGAGGCGCGCGCGGCCGGCTTCGAGCACGTCAGCCTCGACCTGATCTACGGCGCGCCGGGAGAGTCCGACGACGACTGGCGCGCCTCGCTCGACGCGGCGCTCGCGGCCGAGCCCGACCACGTCTCCGCCTACGCGCTGATCGTCGAGCCGGGCACGCGGCTGGCGGCGCGGATCGCGCGCGGCGCGCTGCCCGCGCCCGACGACGACGTGCTCGCCGAGCGCTACGAGCTGGCCGACGCGGCGCTGAGCGCGGCCGGCCTGCGCTGGTACGAGGTGTCGAACTGGGCGGCGGGCGAGGACGCCCGCTGCGCCCACAACGTCGGCTACTGGCGCGGCGGGAGCTGGTGGGGGATCGGACCGGGCGCGCACAGCCACGTCGGCGGCGTGCGCTGGTGGAACGTGCTGCACCCCGCGACGTACGCCGGCCGCCTCGCCGGCGGCATCTCGCCCGGCGCCGGCCGCGAGCTGCTCGATCCTGAGACGCGCCGCGTCGAGCGGATCATGCTCGAGCTGCGCCTCGCCGAGGGCCTCGACGCGGCGATCCTCGACGACGCCGGCCGCGCCGCTGCGGCGCGGGCGGTCGCGGACGGCCTCGCCGACCGCGACGCGCTCGCGCGCGAGGACCGCGTGCGCCTCACGCCGCGCGGCCGCTTGCTCGCCGACGCGGTCGTGCGCTCGTTGGTCTGAGCCGCACCTCGTACGCGCACGCGTGCGCGCCGGTGAGGATGTGCGAGACGCGCGTGACGTCGGCGTCGGGCAGCGCCTCGCGCAGGAACGACAGCTCGGCGCCGCAGGCGTGGCCGTAGCGCTGGGCGACCGCGAGGATCGCGCAGTTGTGCTCCAGGATCCGCCAGCCGCCGCGGCCGTCCGCGTCGTCTGGCAGCCGCTCGATCTCCGCCAGGTAGCCGTCCTCGTCGAGCACGCGCGCGACCTCGGCGACGCGGGCGTCGAAGTCGAGCCCGGCGAGCCGCTCGCGCGTCCGCTCGACGCGCGCGCGGCGGCGGCGCTCGAACGCGCGCGCGACCAGCTCAGGGTCCTCGTCGCCGATGTAGTCGAGCAGCTCGACCGTCAGCTCGCCGTAGGCGCGCGGGAAGAGCGCCTCGGCCGCCGGCGCGAGCCGGTAGACGTGGCGCGGGCGCCCCGGTCCCGAGCGCTCCTCGCGGTGCGCGACGAGGTCCGCGGCGGCGAGCCCGTGCAGGTGCTGGCGCACCGCGCCGACCGTGATCCCCAACGCGTCCGCGAGCTCCTCGGCGCGCGCCTCGCCGCGCTTGCGCAGGCTTACCAGCAGCTCGCGCCGGGTCGGCGGCAGCTCGGCGAGCGCCGGGCCGAGATGGCGTGCCATCATGTTTGGACAGTAGCGACTGTCTTTACCTCGAAGAAGCGAAGCGAAAGGGATCCCGCATGGCCTACGAGCTTCCGGACCTGCCGTACGCATACGACGCGCTCGAGCCGCACATCGACAAGGCGACGATGGAGTTCCACCACGACAAGCACCACGCGACCTACGTCAGCAGAGCGAACGAGGCGCTGGACGGCACCGAGTGGGCGGACAAGCCGGTCGAGGAGGTCCTCAAGAGCCTTCCCAGCTTGCCCGACAACATCCGGACGGTCGTGCGCAACAACGCCGGCGGGCACTACAACCACACGCTGTTCTGGGAGAGCATGTCGCCGAACGGCGGCGGCGCGCCCACCGGCGACCTCGCCGCCGCGATCGACAGCGCGTTCGGCTCGTTCGACGAGCTGAAGGCGAAGATCAGAGCGACCGGCGCCGGTCAGTTCGGCTCCGGCTGGGCGTGGCTCGTGCTCGACGGCGGCAGCCTCGCGGTCGTCGGCTCCGCCAACCAGGACAACCCGATCAGCGACGGCAAGGTCCCGCTCGTCGGCGTCGACGTGTGGGAGCACGCGTACTACCTCAAGTACCAGAACCTGCGGCCCGTCTACATCGACGCATGGTTCAACGTCGTCGACTGGAACGTCGTCGCCGAGCGCTTCGCGGCGGCCTCGTAAGCGCCATGGCCTACGTCATCGCAGAGCCCTGCATCAACGAGAAGGACGCCTCCTGCGTCGAGGTCTGCCCGGTCGACTGCATCCACCCGACCCCCGACGAGGCCGGGTTCGCGGACGCCAGACAGCTCTTCATCGACCCGGAGGAGTGCATCGACTGCGACGCCTGCGTTGAGGCGTGCCCGGTCGACGCGATCTTCCCCGAGGACCTGCTGCCCGAGCAGTGGGCTGACTACACGAAGAAGAACGCGGAGCACTTCGCCAACGCGTGAGGACCGCGAACGGCCGCCCGCGCGCGAGAGATCGCTTTCGTGCTCCGGCGGCCGGGACCGGCCGCCTGCGCGCGACGTCACCGGGGCGTGCGCTCCTCCTCCAGCATCGCGCGCAGGCGCCGCAGGGCGCTCGCGGTGCGCGACTTGACCGTTCCGAGCGGCAGCCCAGTGTGCGCCGAGATCTGCCGCTGGCTGAGGCCGAGGTGCCAGCGCAGGCGCACGACCTGCGCCTCTTCGGGCGGGATCCGTTCCAGCACCTGCTCCAGCGTCATGCGGTCGACGAGCTGCGCGACCGGCTCCCATGCCCCGTCGAGCTCGCGGCCGGCGAAGCTGTCCGACGGGTCGTGCGGCTCCGGCACGCGCCGGCGCAGATGGTCGATCGCGCGCGAGCGGGCGATCGTCGCCAGCCACGTGCGCAACGAGGCGCGCGCCGGATCGAACGATCGTCCACGCTGCCACGCCTCGAGCAGCACCTGCTGATAGACGTCCTCGACGGCCGCGCGATCGTGGATCGTGTCGTGCAGCAGCGCGAGCGCCCCGGGCCCGTACTCCGCGTAGAGGGCTCGCACCGCGTCCGGGTCGCGCCGCCGCAGTCCGGCGGCGATCCGGAGCTCGGTGGACGATGGAGCGGAACGGCGCATCGCGTGCACGCACTGTGGCATGCCCGCGTGCCCGCGAGGTATGGCGACGGTAGGGATTTTTTGGGTACGAGGAAGTTTTTTATGCCTGCTCGCCGCGTCTGCTCGCCAATGCGATCGTGGTGGAAATCCCCGCTATACCGGGGAAGCCGTTTGAGCAATGCCGCGGGCGGACGAGCGGCGGGGAATGCGGCCGGCGCCCATATCCCGGCAAGAGCGCGAACGCGCCAAATGAGTGGTGGAGCGCCGTGCATTGCTCAGCTCGCGCGCGTCTGGCGCCGCAACAGCAGGAACGCGACGCCGCCGAGCAGCGTGCGGGTCCAGAACATCAGCGCGTGGTAGACGAGCACCGCCGCGGCCGCCGTCGCCGCCGCCTCGCCGTAGACGAGCAGCATGCCGATCATGCCGCCGTCGAGCGCGCCGACCGCTCCCGGGATCGGCACCCATGTCGCGAGCTGGGCGATCTGGTAGGAGAGCGACACGGGCGCCCACGTGAGCCCGTCGCCGATCCCGCGCGCGCACGCCCACAGCACGCCGATGTCGCACAGCAGGTAGGCGAACGCGCCGAGCAGGCCCCAGCTCCGGCGGAACGTCAGCCGCACCGTCTCGCGCAGCGCGCGCGCGTAGCTCTCCAGCGTCGCCGACAGGCGCGGGCCGACGTGCGGCGCGAGCACGGCCGCGAGCGGCCCGGCGAGCAGCACGAGCAGCACCGCCGCGCCGGCGACCGCGGCCGGGATCAGCCACAGCGTCAGGTCGCGCGGCCCCGACAGCAGGCCGAGCCCCAGCGCGCCCGCCGTCGCCAGCAGCACGAGCGCGTTGACGCCGCTCGTCAGCAGGAACAGCACGGTCGAGCGCTCGGCCAGCTCGCGCGTGTTCATCCCCTCGCGCCGCAGCACCCACGCGCCGAACGCGAGGCCGCCGACGCCGCCGAACGGCAGCGCCGCGCCGAACGCGAGCTGCGCGAGCGCGAGCCGGTTCGCGAGCCGCGGCGCGACGGTCGGGAACGTGAGCCGGAAGACGAGCACGTAGCCGACGCACGAGAGCAGCTCCAGGCCGAGCGCCACCGCGAGCCAGCGCGCGTCCATGTGCGTGATGCGGTGGCCGACTCTGCGCAGGTCGGGCACGGCGAACAGCAGCGCGACGACGAGCGCGCCCGCCACGAGCACCCAGACGATCGCGGTCCTGAGGCGGCGCCCTTCCGCGAGCGCCGGAGTCGGTTCAGGCGCGGGGGGCGGCAGCGGCAAGCTCCTCGAGCATCTCGAGCATCTTGCGGTGGTAGGCGGTTCCGGCGATCAGCGAGCGCTCCGGGCCAGCGGGGCCGTCGACCTCGCGCACGAGCGCGAGGTAGCCCTCGAGCTCGGCCAGCTTCGCCTCGTGCCAGGCGCGGCGCGCGGGCAGCAGCGGCTCCGGGTCGGCGCCGGCGAACACCTTCAGCATCACCTCGTCGCGGAGCTGCGGCGGGGCCGCGACCGGCTCGGCGAGCCATGCGCGCAGCGCCTCGCGGCCGAGCTCGGTGAGCGCGTAGAGCTTGCGGCGGCGACCGCCGGCCTCCTGGCGGACGCTCAGGTAGCCGCCGCTCGCGAGCCGCGCCGGCTCGTCGTAGGCGGTCGTGTGCGGGACCTGCCAGAAGTTCTCGATCGAGCGCTCGATCGCCTGCTTGAGGTCGTAGGAGGTCGCCTCGCCGAGGTGCTGGAAAAGCGCGAGCACCGCATAGGAGGTCTGCGTGAGACGGATCGACTCGCGTTTCATGGTTCGCCTCGTATAGTACGCCCCGAATGGTTTCCCGCAGGCCGACGACGCAGGGGGTCGAGATGCAGGACACGAGCCATGACCAGGCCATCATCTCCGCCGGCGCGGACTACGACGCGGTCATCGTAGGCGCGAGCCTCGCCGGCTGCGCGACCGCTATCGCACTGGGGCGCGCCGGGGCGCGCGTCGCGCTCGTCGAGAAGCAGCCGGACCCACAGGCGTTCAAGCGCATCTGCTCGCACTTCATCCAGTCCTCGGCCGTGCCCTCGCTCGAGCGGCTCGAGCTGATGGAGCCGATCCTCGCGGCCGGCGGCGTGCGCACCCGCCTGCGCGCGTGGAGTCGGTGGGGCTGGATCGCCGCGCCGCCCGAGCGCGTGCCGGCGGCGGTGAACCTGCGGCGCGAGAAGCTCGACCCGCTCGTGCGCGAGATCGCGCGCGCGACGCCCGGCGTCGAGCTGCTGCTCGGCCGTGCGGTCGAGCAGCTCGTGCAGGAGGGCGGCGTCGTGCGCGGCGTCGTGGCGAGCGACCGGGCCGGAACGGAGATCGAGCTGCGCGGACGCCTCACGATCGGCGCCGACGGGCGCGACTCGCGCGTCGCCGAGCTGAGCGGCGTGCCGGAGAAGCGCACGCCGCACGGCCGCTTCGCCTACGGCGGCTACTTCGACGGCCCGCTCCCGCGGTGGGGGACGGACGGCACGATCTGGATCCTGGACCCCCAGTGGGCGGCCGCGTTCCCGACCGACGACGGGCAGGTGTTCTACGCGGCGATGGGCACGAAGGACCGCCTGCCCGAGTTCAAGGCCGATCCCGAGGCGGCGCTGCGCCGCTGGGTGGCCGACGTGCCGGAGGCGCCCCCGATCCGCGAGTCGACGCTCGCGGAGCCGGTGATGGGGAAGATCGACATGGGGAACCGCCTGCGGCGACCGGTGGCCCCGGGGCTCGCGCTCGTCGGCGACGCGGCGATGGCGATCGACCCGTTGTGGGGCGTCGGCTGCGGCTTCGCGTTCCAGACGGCCGAGTGGCTGTGCGACAGCGTGGCGCCGGCGCTGCTGCGCGGCGAGCCGCTCGACGACAGCCTCGAGCGCTATCGCCGCCGCTATCTGCGCGGGCTGCGCGGGCACGCGCAGATGATGATCGGCTTCGCGACCGGCCGGAAGCTCAACGCCGGCGAGCGCCTGATCTTCTCCGCCACCGCGCGCGACGCCAAGCTCGCGGTGGAGTTCGACGCGCTCGGCTCGCGGCGGATCACGCCCGAGCGCTCGCTCGCGCGGACGCTCCCGCGGGCGCTGCTCGTGAACGCGCGCCATGCGCTGCGGCAGCGAGCGTCGGCCGGGACGCCCGCCGGCGCTGCCGCGGCGCCCGAGCGCGAGCGCGTGACGGCATGAGCACGCCGGCGGCGGCCGCGCCGGTCGACGTGCGCCGTGCGCGGGCGCGCGTCGGCGGGACGCAGCCGCGCGTGCTCGAGGCCGGTCCGGCGGGCGCGCGCGAGGCGGTCGTGTTCGTGCACGGCAATCCCGGCTCGTGCGACGACTGGGAGCGGCTCGCGGGCGCCGTCGGCGCGGCCGGGGTGCGCGCCGTCGCGTTGGATCTGCCGGACTTCGGCGAGACGATCGCGCCGGAGGGGTTCAAGCATGACGTCCCCACGTACGCCGGCTTCCTCGACGAGGCGCTCGGCGTGCTCGGCGTCGAGCGCGTGCAGCTCGTGGTCCACGACTTCGGCGGTCCGATCGGGCTCGTGTGGGCGGCGATGCACGTCGAGCGGGTCGCGAGCGTGACGCTGATCGACACGGGGATCCTGCCCGGCTACAGATGGCACAGACTCGCGCGCGTCTGGCGCACGCCGGTGCTCGGCGAGCTGTTTCAGGCGATCTCGCCGCCGAGCGTGATGCGGCGCATGATCGGCCGCGAGGAGCCGCGCGGGCTGCCGTGCGAGTTCCTGGAGAAGCTCCATTACAGCCGGCGCACGCGTCGCGCGGTGCTGGCGCTGTACCGCGCGACGGACGACCCGGGCGCGGCCGCCACCGAGTTCGCCGCCTGGATGGCGCAGCAGGACATCCCCGCCCTGGTGATCTGGGGCGAGCACGATGTGTACCTGCCGTCGACGTACGCGGCTCGCCAGCGCGACGCGTTCCCCTCGGCCGACGTGCACGTGCTGCCGGTCAGCGGCCATTGGCCGTATGCGGACGCGCCCGAGACGGTGGAGCGGCTGCTGGTCGAGTTCGTCGGGCGGGTGGCGGGGGCGGCCGACGAGACTCCGGCAGCCTAGGCCGCGAGCGGGAGCGGCGCCTCGGGCGCCTCGCCCGGCAGCGGCACGATCGGCCAGGCCGCTTCGATGCGCTCGTCTCTGCCCTGCCGGCGCAGCCAGTCCTCGAACGAGGCGGCTTGCTCGGCGGCCCAGGCGATCTGCTCGCGGTGGAGGGTCGGCAGGTCGAGCGCCCGCAGCTCTTCGAAGGCCTGGCCGAGGCGCCACGCGACGCGCGCGGCGGCGAGCGCGTCGGCATGCGAGGCGTGCGCCTCGTCGAGCGGCACGTTGTAGTGCGCGCAGACGGCGCCGAGCGTGCGCTTGCCCTTGCGGAAGCGGTCGACCTGCTTGTCGAGCACGTAGGGGTCGATGACGAGCATGGCGTCGGGGCCGCCGACGCGGTCGACCAGCGGCTCTATGTCGTTGCGGCGCGCCTCGCGGTCGAGGCAGGTGAGGTCGAAGCGCGCGTTGAAGGCGACGACCGGCACGCCTTGGAGGAGCTGCTGCGCGAGGAGCGCGACGATCTCTTCGACCGCTTCGCGCGGCGGGCGGCCTTCCGCACGGGCGCGCTCGGTCGTGATGCCGTGGACGGCGGAGGCGCCGGCCGGGATCGGGATGCCGGGGTCCAGCAGCCAGGCGTGGAAGACGGACGGCCGGCCGTCGCCGACGACGCTGACCGCGGCCGTGACGATGCGGTCCGACTCGCTGTCGATTCCCGTCGTCTCCAGGTCAAAAGCGGCCAGGCGGCGCTCGTGCCAGCTCATGCCGCGGAAGCATGAAGACGGGTCCGGACGGTGCTTCGCGCACCGACCCGTAGTTCCGCCAGGCCGCCGGTCCGCGAGGAGCAGGTCGCGCGCGGCTGCTTGTCTACAACCCGCCTACAGGCCGTTCAGAATCCGGCTCCGCGCCTCTGCTCCCTCCGCATCGGTGATGGACCCATTGCGCACGAGGATCTCAATGTGGGCCAACCGCGCCTCCGTACTGTTCGGCCCCATCTGCGAGAGATCGGCGGGCGGATTTTCAGGACGAGCAGCCGGACCGATCGGAACGTACTCACCCGACAGCGGGTTGTAGACAGCGTCGCCGCTGAAAACCTGCTTGGTCCCATCCCATTCCTTCTTCAACCGGTCCCAGTCGAATCGCAAGCCCATCTCAGCCCCCCTAACCCGGCGTTTCGGTTCTTCATAGCCGGAATGGAGGAGCTTCGCAAGTAGCGTGGCCCGTCCTGGCCAGGAGCCGGGACGCCTGCCCCGAAACAGAACACGGCCCCGGCTTCTTCGGGACCGTGTTCGAACTTCGACAAGATGGCGGAGGGGGAGGGATTCGAACCCTCGATGGACTCTCGCCCATGCCGGTTTTCAAGACCGGTGCATTCAACCGCTCTGCCACCCCTCCAGCGTGGCGCTCCGATGCTAACCGGTTCGGGTGCGGGCGCGGCGGCGCGGGGAAGACTGTCGCTCGCGGTGGGCGTGGCATGTCGCAACCCCGCGCGGCGTGGCGCCGACCGCGCGTCCCCGAGCCCGAGCCTCTAGACTGGCCCTTCCGCCCGGAGAGGTGGCCGAGTGGCTGAAGGCACTCGCCTGCTAAGCGAGTATGGGGCGGCAAGCTCCATCGAGGGTTCGAATCCCTCCCTCTCCGCTGTAAGGCTCTTATCGGAACCCGCGCCGAAAAAGAGCCCCTGCCGAGTTTCGGCGCGCAGCCGTTTCGGCGTGTCGCGGGCCGTCAGGCTGGCGACGGCTGCCGCCAGTGGTGCGTCGGCGATGTCGTCGTCTCCGACCTTGAAGCCGTCGAAGAACGCCTGGTTGAGCTGGCGGCGGTAGGTGGGGTCCAGCCGCGCATAGGCGTCCTCGCAGTCGCGGGCGAGATCGAGGACCTCGTGCAGCACGCTTCGCAGCTCGATGCCGTCCTGCTCGGCGAGGGCCAGCAGGTGCTCGGCGCTGGCCAGCTCGACGCGCAGCTCGGCCTGTTTCTCGGCAAGCAGATCATGCGAGAGGTTGTCGTCGAGGAAGGCATCGAGGAGCTTGGACTGTTGGGCCTTGATCGCGGCGATCCGGCGCTCTTGGCGTCGGATCTCGGCCTGGCTCTGCCGTCTCATGGAGTCGATCGTCAGGTCGAGCGCGGCGCGGATGTCCTCGATGTGGACGGTCCAGCGCCGGTGAGTAGCCGAGCCAAGCTGCTGGACCTTCACGTTGGCGTAGGCGCCGGCGACGCGATCCTCGATCTCGGCGGCTGGCAGGTAGGGCAGGGTGCAGCCGGTGCGCTTGGCGCGGCCGAGGCAGGCGAAGTAGAAGTAGATCCCGCCCTTCTTGCCTCTGGCTCGTACGAAGGTCAGCGGCGAGTCGCAGCGCTCGCAGATGAGGCTGCCCTTGAGGTAGTGGTGATGCTTGCGGTCGCGCTCCTTCGCGTGGCTGTGCGCATCGAGGATCGCCTGCACCCGCGAGAAGGTGTCCTTGTCGATCAGCGGTTGGTGTCGGCCCTCGTACTCGACTCCGCCGTAGCGGACGATGCCGATGTAGTAGAGGTTCCGGAGCAGTCGGGCGAGATGGGAGCGCGAAATGGGCTTCGCGCGGTACTTGGCCGTCTGCCGGGTGACGAAACCGCGCTCTCGGAGCGCCGCGTGCAGCGTGTCGAGTGTGTAGGCGCCGGTCGCAAACGCGGTGAACGCCCAGGTGAGATGTGGGGCACGGTCGGGGTCAGGCTCGACCAAGCGCACATGGATGCCCTCGATGGTGCGGTGGACGTTGAGGTAGCCGATCGGTGCCGGGCCGGGCGTACCGCCGTGGCGGGCCTTCTTGTGCAGACCGCCCTTTGCCTTCACCGACAGATCCTCGGAGTAGAACTCGGCATCGGCGGCGAGATAGCGGCGCATCCGCTTGCCGAACGGCGAGTCGTCAAAGTGCTCGGTCGCCGACAGCACCGAGACGCCGAGCCGTTCCAGCTCGACGGTGAGCGTCACGTCGTCGTACATGTTGCGGGCGAAGCGGGAGACGTTGAACACGATCACCGCGTCCACGTCCTGCGCGGTGCGGATGCGCGTCAGCAGCTCTTGGAAGAGCGGACGGTTGGCCGCCCGCGCCGACTGCCCGTAGTCCACGTACTCGCCGACGATCTCGTACTCCAGCTCACGCGCCCGCCGCTGGCACGTCTCGCGCTGCATCTCGATGGAGTAGCCCTCGGTCGAGAAAGCCCGCCCGACTTGGCCGCTGCTCGATACCCGCAGGTAGATGGTGGCGCGCTTCATCAGTGCCTCCCGACGGCGCAGCGGACGGTCCCCTCGACCATGCCGAGCGAGGCGAGCCGGACCCGCATGGCGGCCTGGGAGACACCGAAGCGGAGCGCCAAGCGCCGGGTGTCGGTGATGCCGTAGTTGTAGAAGGCGCGGCGCACCCACAGCTTCGGCATCAGGAGACAGGCGGCGAAGTGGTCGGCAACGTGCTCGGCCCGCTCGGCGGTGGACAGCCCGCGCCAGCCGGGGTAGAGGGTGTCGCCGAAGGGCGCATCGAGGATATGCTTGGCCTCATGGGCCAGGGAGAAGCGCTGCCGGACGGCAGGCTCGTGGCGGTTGAGAACGATCACCCAGCGGCCCTTGCTCCAGCCGACGCAGCCGGAGTCCTGCATCCAGCCGGCCCGCTCGACCTGCACTCTCGGCAGGTTCGCGATCACCGCCTCGGGAACGGGCGGCTCGGCGACTTCCTGCGCGGCCAGCAGGCGGGTGGCTTGCAGTTCGGCCACGCGCAGAGACTCGGCGATGGTCAACGGCCGGTGCGGGGTGAGCTGGCGCAAATCGGCGATCACGCTCACGGCTGCTCCTTTCGTGGTGGGTGTTTGGCGATGCGGGCGACGTAGCGCTCAACGCGGGCGGCTTCGTCCTCGGAGAGTCCGACCTTCTGCCGCAGGTAGACCGGCAGGCCCGGCAGGCCCTCCGGCGTGGCGTAGCCCGCCAGCGCGAACAGGTCCTCGAAGCTGACTCCCAAGGCGGTGGCGAGCTTCTGCAGGTTGGGCGGCTTCGGCAGCTTGTCGCCTCGCTCCCAATACAAGACGAGGCTCTTGGCGACGCCGATCCGCTCGGCCAGTTCCCCGATCGACAGACCGAGCGCTTCGCGCCGCTGCCGGATGAAGGTGCCAAGGTCGTTGGTTTGAGGAGTCATACGTTTGCCCTAGTTACTTACATGTATAATTATACTCCTGCCGTTCTTAAAAGAGAACGAATCAACCATTGGAGCAGCCCGACTTGGAAGTGGGAGCGGGCAGCCTGAATGGGTGTTGGTTGATCCAGGCTGCCCGCGTATCCATCTAGGAGTTGCCTCCGGTGAGGGCGGCGATCTTGGCTTCGATGGCCTGCTTGCGCTCGGTGGCGGAAGCCTCCATCGCCTCGTACTCCGCTCGTGCCTCTCTGGCGCGTTCCTCGGCGGTGGCGACCTCGTCGTCAATCCGCTCGATGGAGCGCCGGAGCAGGGCGACGGCGTCCTCGACTGCATCGGCCGGCGTCGTCTCGCGACGGCGGGGTCGGCTCGTCCGACCGTTCCCGCTGCTGCCTCCGTCCAGCTTTCTGCTGTGCTGGTAGTAGGCGCCGCGGATCGAGTTGACCGGCTGGTCGAACTCTCTGGCGAGCTGCTTGAAGGCGTCCGCCTTCGTGACACCCGAGGCCACCAGTGCCTCGACACGCTCGTAGACCTGCTGGGCCTTCGTCATGGCCCGTCCCTCCTGGTAGTGGATGGTTGTGGCGGCAGGCAGAAAGGCCGTCTGACCCTTCCGCCCACCGTGCAGCCGTCCACCACCCGCACCGATCCACCGGCCGCCGTGATCCGCTCCATTGCCAGCGGCACGAACGCACGGTTGACCTCGATCCCGAGCCAGTCGCGGCCGAGCCGGGTAGCCACCGCGCCGACCGTTCCCGTCCCGAAGAACGGATCAAGGACAATGCCGCGCCGGACCCGTCCGCCGCCCGTGCAGACGCGCTCCGGCACGGTGGCGAGGATCGGCCGTTCGATGAGCGCAGGCGGGAAGGTGGCGAAGTGCGCGCCCCGGTATCCGCCCTTGCTGAGGCGCCACACGTCGCCGGGGTTCTTGCCGCGCGGGTGTCCGTATCGGCCAGCAGCTTTGAGGCGGGTAAGGCCGGAGTGTCCGCCGCCGTATCGGCGGTTCGGTTCGACAGCGGCGCGCGTTCGTCCCCGATGCGGGACGCGGATCGCGTCCAGCTCGAAGTGGTAACGGGGCGAGCGCGTGAGGAAGTAGATCGGCTCCCAAGTGGTCGAGAGCCGATCGCGCACCGACTCCGGCAGCGGATTCGACTTCGCCCAGATGACCTTGTTTCTGACGAGCCAGCCATCGGCAGCGAGCGCCAGTAGCAGCCGCTCGGGAGCCAGTACCAGGCTCTTGCGCGGGGCACCCATCGCCGGACCCTTCGAGTACGTGTCGCCGAGATTGAGCCAGAGTGAGCCGGCCGGCGTGAGCACGCGGGCGACCTCGGCGAACACGGCCCGCAGCTCCCCGACCCACGCGTCAACGCTCCGCTCGAGGCCGATCTGTCCGGCGGCGTCGTAGTCACGGAGCCGAAAATACGGCGGGCTGGTGACAACCGCATCGACGGCATCACTCGGCAGCGTCCGCAGGATGGCGCGGGCATCGCCGGTCAAGATCGTGTTCACCGGCATCATGCAACCCCCTGGGTGAACAGGTGCGGTGCATCTGACGCCAGCGCAACGGCCGCGAAGCGCTGGACCTCGGCGGACTGCTTGGCGATCAGGGCAGCCACGGCATCGCGGCGAGCCTCACTCGGCACGAGGAACATCACCGCCGGGAAGGCACCCGCCCGGCCCTGCTCGCGGCCGGTGGCGTAGTAGCGGCGGTAGACGGTGAGCTTGCGGACGAGCGCCGGCAGGGACTCCGTCGCCTGGTCTACCTCGATGAAGTAGCGGTCCTCGAACTCGCCGAGTCCGAGGCGCACGAAGGCATCGGGTTTGAGGATGGTGCGCGCGCCGCCGAGTCCGGCGAAGGCCCGCCAGCTAAGCGGCTCGGCGTCGAAGTCGAGGAGCGTAAGCCTCCCGGCCCGCTCGGCTTCGCGCAGCCCGACGTAGACCTCGGCGACGCCCAGCTGATGAGTCACGAACAACAGGCCGGGCGTCCAGGGTCGCCGCAGGCGCCGCCCACCGGCCGGGCCGCAGGCCGAGGCGAGCCGCTGCCCGAGCGTGTCGAGCGCATACACCTGCCCGGCCGAGCCAGAGCGGACGCCGCCGACCCGACGCTCCAGGCGGGTGACGACACCCAGGCGGACGAGGCGAGCCAGCAGCGCTTGGGTCCGGCGCAGCGTGGACGGTTCGGGTGCCATCACGAGCAGCCGGTGGAGCTGCACGGTCGTAGCCAGGCGGACGCGGTCGAGGGCACCGATCACGAGCTGGTCGCGTGCTCCGAGCTGCGGTTCGACGTACGCGAGTCGCTGCGCGATGGTTCGGCCGCGGTTCATGGATGCCTCCGCTGTGGTGCATCAGTCGTTGGCCGTGCGAGTACGTGTGCCCCGCCACGCCTGGGATCAGGCAGGCGTGAACTCGACGCGAGGCGACGGGCGAAGTGACGCCTCACGACGGCCTCCGCGTGCGCTTGATGGCGGCCTTCGGGGGCAGTCCTTCGGCACGCTCCCGAAGGGCACGCTCGACCTCGGTGGCGTCTCTGCCGTACCGGGCGCGGGAGCGGGCACGGATCTGCTCGGCGTGCCCGACGACGGGCGCGGGCGGCGGCGTGGTGATCGTGACCGGAGCCGAGACACGCGGACCGACCGCTACCGCCGCGACCGCCTCGAAGGGACCGAGCGCACCGAGATCGTCGGGCGTGACGTCGGGGCCGAACTCGCGAGCCAGCGTCACCGCATCGGTGTGGCCGACTTGGAAGGCGACGCGGCTTCGCGCGTTGGTGAGGACGGCCTGTTTGAGATCGCCGGGGAGCTGGGCGGCCATGCCCTGATGTGCCAGGGTCAGCCCGAAGCCAAAGCCGCGCGCTCGGGCGAGCATGTCGGCAAACGACGTCGGGACGCCGAGGTACTGCTGGAACTCGTCGACGAAGGCGAACACGGGGTGGCGGGCATCCGCCGGAAGCGCGGCGCGAGCCTGCACCGCCTGCCAGAGCTGGGCCAGGAGCGCCGAGCCGAGAAGTCTGGCGGCGTCCTCACCGAGCCGACCCGTTGCCAGGTTGCAGAGCAGGACCTTCCGCTCGGCGATCACGTCGGCCAGCGAGAAGGTGGACTGGCTCTGGCCGATCACGTTCCGCAGCCGCTTGCGGAGGAGAAACGTCCGCATCTTGTTGAGGACGGGGCCGAGCGCCTGCGCACGCTCGCCGACCGACAGCGCCTCGAACCAGCCCCAAAACTGCTCGAGTACGTAGTCATCGAGGTTGGCCGTCAGCCGATGGCGGAATCCCTCGTCGGTCAGAAGCGGCGGGACCTCGGCCAGTGTCATGCCGGGCTGGCGCATGAGCGTGAGGAGTGCGGCGCGGAGGATGTCGTCGGTGCGCGGTCCCCAAAATGCGCTGAAAAGGCCCCGGAACAGTGAGACGACCTGATCGGCCACCAGCTCGGCCGCATCACCGGAGCCGCTAAGCAGGTTGAAGCCGACCGGGGCCGCGTCGAGCGGATCGAACACGATCACGTCGCGGCCTGGGTCGAGCCGATCGAGGACGGCGGCGACCAGATCGCCCTGCGGATCAAGGAGCACCACGCCATGCCCGGCAGATGCGTCGGCGACGATGAGGTTCGCCAAGAGCGTGGACTTGCCCGAGCCGGTGGGTCCGATGACGTGCAGGTGCCGGAGCGAGCCGGTCGGCGAGATCGCGATGGGCCGCTCTGCACCGGGGAAGGTCGCGCGACCGAGTACCCGGCCCTCGTGCGGGATCACGGCCGCCGGCGGAAGCTGCGGCGACGCCCCAAGGGTCAAGCCCGCGATCCGCGGCTCGCCGATGGGGATGCCGACGAAGGCGGCCAGCTCGGCCGCGTTGACAACGCCTGCCCAACCCAAGAGCGGCACGTCCGCCCGCGTGATCCGTCTCGCCGTGAGGCCGTCCGGCAGGAGCCGCACCCGGAAGCGCGCCCACGGCGACGTTGCCAGGTGGAAGGCACCGAGTACCCGACGCAGCAGCACGCGATCACGACCGCCGCCTGCCTGCACCCCGATCCGCACCACCGAGAACAGCCCCGGCTCGGCGCGCTTGTCCCGCTCGCTTCGGACGAGCTCGGCCGGCAGGCGCACCGGCTCCCGCATTGCCGTAAAGGTCAGCCAGTCGCGCCACCCATCCCGCACCGTCACCACATCCGGCACCGAGGCGGGCGACGTCGGCGAGGCAACCCACTGGACGACGACCCGCTCGGACTCCCGCAGCGGGGCCAGCGTCGCCAGAAGCGCCGCCGCACTCTCCGCCGGTCGGTCAGAGCGCAGGGCGCGATCGGCGTTCGATGTCCGCAGCTCCACCGCGCGCGTGAAGGCGACTGGCGGGGCGTCGGCCGTCTCCTCGATCCGCACACCGGGGAGCGCCACCCGCAGCTGGGCCAGGACGTACTCCGCGACACCTGCCGGCAGCCGGAGCCGGTGACTGATCCCGGCCGCATCGGCGACTGTCTCGACCACCACGGCCGGGCTACCTATCGCGATACGTCGGAGACGCGGCGCGAGCAGTCCCGCCAGGCTCCGCGTGAAGGCAAGTACCTGATCCGGTGTTGCTCCACGCGGGTACGTGACGGCGAGAACCTGCCGACTTGCCGCCTCGGCCCGAAGGGCGACCCGCCGCACACCGAGGACGCCGCCCGCCAGCAGCGCGCCGACCAGTACCAGCCCCAGCGCGTTAGTCACGGTCGGCGTCCTCCCGCGCCGCGCGCTCCTTCGCCTCGGCTTCCCGCCGAGCCAACACGAAGGCCAGCAAAGCAGCCACAAAGCGCTCCAAGTCTGGAATCTCTTTGGGAACCGGAGTAACACGAATTTGACGCTTCATATGGCTCGCTTCTTACTGTTCTCTTTTGAGAACGTCTTACTTCCAGTGTGCGTTCTCTTTCGAGAACGGCACAAGCGAGCAACAGGCGCATTGGTAACGGGGTGCATTAGAGGCGCCCCTTCGGCACAACCACCGTCCGCCCGAGGCCCGACTCGGAAGCGGCGAGCGCACACGGCAGGCCGTACGCGAGCAAGAGCGACGGCGCGCCGGCCGGACCGGAGATCGCGCCGGAGGCCGAGACGAACCGCAGCCGACGCCGGATGAAGCAGGCGGCAGTAGCCGCCGTGAAGGCACGGTGAAACCAAGCGGTGTCCGTACGCGCGAATACCAATGCCAGGCCGTCGCCGTGCGCGGCGAGGCGATCCAGCCAGTGATGGATGTCGCGACCGTATGGCGGGTTCAGCCAGACACGGCCGTACCACGGCTGCGCCAAGCCGTCGTCGGCGCGGCTCAACGCGCGGGCGGCCGGTATCCAGGGGACACCGCCGGGCGGCGCGGCAGGATCAAGGTCGAACGAGATCCCCAGCGCCGCAAAGACTTCGGGCGGCGTGTACCACTCGACGGTCGCGCCCGTCGAGGCTTCGTGCTGAAAGCCGGACGTCATCGCCGCCTCCCCCGGCTCGGCCAGAGAAGCTGCGCGATGACCAGCAAGACGAGCAGTCCAGCCAGAACCGGCACGACGGCCTGGGCGGCCCGCGCGATCGCTGGCAGCATGAGGCAGACGACGAGCGCCAGGGCAACGAGGCGGATCAGCGGTCCCATGACGCCTCCAGGGACACGACGGTCCCCTCTGCGTCGGCGTACCGTGCCGCCTCGGCGTTCATCGCGCGTTCCGCATCGAAGGCAGCGCGTGCCACGCGGAGCATCGCGGCCACCGTCTCGCTCTCGGTGGCGACCGTCGCCTCGGACTGCTGCGGCTCGGCCCAGCCGATGCCGACGCCGACGCCGAAGGCCACGGCGGCGATCAGGACGGCGAGGGCCGCTCCTATCTCTACGGGCGTCATCGGAGCAACCTCTGCGGAGACGACAGGGCCAGAATCTCGGTTGACGCCTTGGCGGTGAAGGCTTCGCAGATGGCGGCAAAGCGATGCTCCGCCGCCGGGGCGAACAGCCGCAGGCGGCTCTCGTGGATGGCGAGGCGGCCCGCTTCGAGCAAGGCCAGCTCGGTCAGGGCCGATGCGCCCTGGATGCGCGTGGCGGCGACGACCACATCGCCGCGGACTTCGTCAACGCGGCGGACCAGCGCGCGGTCAGCGCGTGAGAGGCCCACCCGGCGGGGAGCCGGGCTGAATTGGGGCACGACTGCTCCTTTCGTATTGCCGAACAACAAACAGCTATGTTGCGGCGGTGGTTAGGCCATATCGGTGGGCGGCCTAACTACTTGAAAGGAGCGTCAGATCCCGGTTGCCCATTCCGCCGAGGGTTGGCGGCGGGCCTGCACACGGCAGGAAGGGACGCTCTATGTCATGCGCAGCAGACGGCCTGCGCGGGACTACTTCTTGGCGGTCGTGAACCGTACAGCACGAAAACATCCAAACGCAAGCTGGGTACGCCGGTTTGTAGGTCAGGACGAGAACATTGAAATGTGAGCGAATCCGTGACAGATTTCCGAGGTTCGCCCGATTGGGGCGTTTTCTCTTGCGTAACTATTCCTACCGGGTTACGCTAGTTCATACCTTCACAACTTCCGTTCCCGGCGGGGATCAGCGCGGCGCACGGCGTCGTAGCAGTTCCTTCTGGCTACTTCTTGGCAGAATCACCAGAACCGCCCGGAACGGTAGAGCGGGGGCCTTCCCGCCCCGCACCCCTTGCTCCCCCGTGGATCGCCCTTTCGGTGATGCGTTGGAAACCCACCAGAAGGACAACACGCGATCCGCTCTCTCGGGAGCAGGCGAGCGGACGGCTCCCGGCAGATCGCTTCATGCGTGACGCCGGGGGTCCCCGCCGCTCAACTTCCATCATCTGAAACAGCCCCTTTGCTTTAGCTCAGATGATTCAGACGACCTAGCACCCGCCACGACACTTCCCCCCTCCCCGTCGTTCCCAGCTAGGTCTTTTTCTTATGCCCGCGTTCGCCTCATCCGCCGGTGATGCCAGGCGGGAAGGTGCAGAGCCGGGCAGCGCCAAGGACGAGCGTGCAGGTTGGCCGCGTGGTCGGCCGCCAGGGATAGGCGGTGCGGCGGACGCGGGAGCGCGTGCGGCCACTCGTGGCGGTGGTGGTCACGACGACGCGGAAGCGGACGCCGTGACGGATCGCCTGCCGGATCGCGGCGAGCTTGTTCACGAGGTTCAAGTAGGTGGCGCCGGTGTCCACGTTGAACGGGTCGAGGACGTGGTGGACGCCGGAGTCGGCCTGCTTGGACGGATACCAGCGCTTCCCGCTTCGGTGGTCGAGCTCCACGACCGTTCGCCAGGCGACGGGCGCCTGCGTGGTGGAGAGGAACTGCGTGTAGGCGACGAGGTAGGGGCTGCCCACGACTTCTTGCCCGAAGCGGAGCGTCTGCTGGATCAGCGTGGGCGGATAGAGCTTGAAGCCGTGGAAGCGGCTGCTCGCGACCTGCACGGAGACGGTCGCCTGCGCGGTGCCGTAGTCGGGCGGTCCGTTCGGGCTGTTCAGGTTGAGGTCGAACGTCCCGAGCGGGGCGGCTTCCAGGCGCATGAAGTGGTGGTACATGCCGGAGCTGTCGCGCGCGCGGCGGATCTCCATGGCGAAGTCCTGGACGAACTGCCCGCTTGGCGTGATCGGCCGCAAGATGCCCGGCGACGGTTCCCCCGGCGCGGGCGGGCTGAGCCAGGCGGTGAACTGATCCTTGCCGGCGGTCACGACTTCGAGCGTCGCGGGCAGCCGGAGCGTGGTGGAGCCGACGAGCCGAGGCGGGGGTACGTCGGCAGCGGCCGGAACGGAGAGCGCGAGCCCGGCGAGGCAAACGAGGACGGCACGGCAGGCGAGGCGCTTCCAAGCTCCGGGCACGGGCAGCTCTCCAATCGGCGGGGTATCCTCACCCAAGGGCGGGAACTTTAGACCGGGGAACTCTAGACCGTGGCTATGTAGGCCGCAAGCCTCAAGGCTCCCGGCATGCCGCTCTCTCCGGCCGAAGCCTTCGGGCACGCCATCCGCGAAGTCCGTAGAGAACGCGGCCTAAGCCAAGAGGACGCCGCACTGGCGAGCGGCATCGACCGCGCGTACTACGGCCACGTTGAGCGAGCAACCAAGACGCCGACGCTCACGACGATCTGGAAGATCGCCAGAGCCTTGGACACCCGACCGTCCGAACTGCTGCGGCGAACCGAACGAATCCTCGGCTTGTAGCCGAGGGGAGCGGAGCAGCGGCCGGGCGCCGAGAAACCCGCGCGAGATGACAGCGAGGGCTTTTGGCTGACTAGTGGATTGTCCGCCCTGTCTGTCGCATACTAAAAAGCGGAGCCGACCGCCGATGCCCCGTAAGCAGCTCAGCAGCGTAGACCGCGCCCAAGCAGCGAAACGAGAGTCGAAGACCCTCGACTTCAAGGAGAGCTTCGATCCCGGCACGAACGCGGAGTGGCCTGAGCTGCTCAAGGACTTCGTGGCTATGGCGAATAGCGGCGGCGGACTCATCGTGTTCGGCGTCTGCAACAACGGCGAGCCTTCGCAAGCTGACATTGCGTCCATCCTGACGCTCGATGCAGCGAAGATCACTGACAAGATCGCGAAGTACACGGGCCTCCAGTTTTCAGACTTCGACATCCACGAAGCCAAGCGTGGCCGAAAGACGGTCGCCGTGGTCGAGATCGGCCCCGCCGTCGAGGCGCCAATCGTCTTCACGCAGGTGGGAAGCTATGCCGTTGATGGTGCTTCACAGCAGAAAGTCGCATTCTCGAAAGGCACCGTGTATTTCCGCCACGGAGCCAAGAGCGAGCCGGGCACCACAGCCGACTTCCGAGCATTCATCGAGCGTCGCCTGGACCGTATTCGTGAGCAGTGGTTGGGCGGCATCCGCCAGGTGGTCGAGGCGCCCGAAGGCGCGCACGTCGCGATGGTGGAGGCGTCGGCTACGGACGAAGCTGGTACCCCCACTGAGATCAGGTTGACTGACAATCCTCAAGCGCCTGTCTACGGCAAGCTGACGCCCGACCTGACACACCCCTGGCGACAGAAGGAGCTGATCGCGGAGGTCAACCGTCGCTTGCCGTCCGGCGTTGAGGTCAATACCCATGACATGCTGAGCGTCCGTCGCGTCTACGGAATTACGGAAGCGACCCACCCTCAGTTCGCGCACGAGCCTCGGTGGGGCTCATCGCAGTACAGCCCAGCCTTGGCAGATTGGCTGGCCGAGCAGTATCGACGTGACTCTCGCTTCTTCGAGAAGGCGAAAGTGGATTACTACAGGAAACAGCAACGACGGCAGTAAGCAGCCTTCGACAGCAGAGAGATTCGCCCGCCAGAAGCATCTCGGCCGGGTCCTGCTTCAGTCGGTCGATGCCGTTCATGGAACTTCCCGCAACTTGCGCGATGGGCCAGGTTGCGGAGCCCAAAGAAGTCATAGTACGCTATAGGCACCAAAAAAAGGATTACTGAGAAATGGGCCTGCGCTACTACCATCTGGATGACCCCGACGTCCGTACCAACATGGTCGGCGCTTGGACCGACGAGTGGCAGATGCTCGCTTCCGACTACACGCGAGATGCGTGCTACGGAAAGCAACTCACGGATGCCGGCTGGGAGGCGTTCGCGAAGGCTATGCCCTCGGCTCTTGCTGAGCACGACGACGAATGGCTCCTCGGTGAGATGGACCAAGCGGAGTATTGGAGCGATGCTTGGCCGCGTCGCAATCCCAGCGGAACCGTGACCATGGTTCGATACAACAAGGAAGACGCGCTCAAGCGCCTGTGCTACGGCGAGTTCAACATCGCCTATATCAGGGGTGTAGCTATGGCGCTCCAAGCACGCGGGGATCAGATGTGCGTGATCTATCGCGCTGGCGACGCTGCGGAGCCGAGGTCGGAGTGCTCTGAATGGGAGGGGTTGGAGGTGCCAGTCGCTCAGGTCTTGGCTGGCCATCGCGCTAGGTACTTTCCGCCGCCTGGTGATCGCTCCGTGTGGTCGTTGCCGACAGGACCGAACTGCCACCACAGCATTCGCAAGACTAACGCCGTGTAGCTTTCGGCGACGCGGCCCGCGCGAGGATTCCTACGTCGCAGCTTCGGACGCTGCCTCACCAATCCAACACCTTGAGTCCGGCGGACGGGCACCCCTACCGTCCTGGCCTTCCTTATTCAAGAAGTGCCCCGGACGACGATTGCAGCGCCGCCCGGGGCCGTGAGCACAGGAGGCAGAAGCTCCCATGCCCGACGAGAAGCCTACGCCGAAAAGCCGCGCATTCGAGCCAGGCGAGATCGAGAGCGAGCTGTTTCGTCTCATCTCTGAGCGGTATCCCGCGCTCGTGCCCCTGGACGAGCTGATCCGCGAGTACCGATTCCCGCCCGACTGCCACCGCGACGCGCCGGCGATCTTCGTCAGCGAGGCGGTCGAGCGGCTCTACCACGACGGACTGGTCCACCGCATCGAGGGCTTCGTGTTCGCCACGCGAGCCGGCGTTCGCGCGCTCGAACTGTGGGCGTGATCCCTGGGAGCACTCGCATAATCCCTCTGGCTGATCGGATCGAACGACGCGCGCGATCCGCGGGAGGCGGACTTATCACCGAGCGTCTCTGGGCAAGGGACGCTCGCGCCGACGCTGATAAGTCAGGGTCCGGCTAGCCGAGGAACGCGAGGCGCTCCAAGAGCGCTACGGCCTGCGGCGAGAATCCCGCCTTCAGGCCCAGGTCGCGCACGTAGCCAACCATCAGTGCCAAGAGCACCAGTCCGATGAAGAACGCGACGTGTCGTTGCACGCTCACGAAAATATCACGCCACGAGCCGTCGTCAGCACGCGCGCCCCTGCCGACGGCCTGTCGGTCACGCGCGGTCGTCGAGGTAGGCGGCGAGGGAACGCACGAACCACTCGGTCGTGCCCTCGACGTCCTCGGCCGTCAGCGCCACCATGTCCTCCTCGTCGTGCGGTCCGAGCTGGAGCGGCGCTGCGTCCGCGTGCGCCTCCGGCGTCCAGAAGGGAAGCAGGCCCGGCTCGCCTTCTGGACTGCGCGCATGCCACCCGCCGTCTGCGACCGCGCAGAGCCGCGGGCGTCCGCTGCGCACGACGGGCGGAGGGACGGGCGACAGCGGGAAGCTGGCGTGCGAGAACATCACGACCCCGTTCGTGCGCACGACGACGCTTTGGGCCGCGTGAGCGTCCTCGCCATAGACCCGCGACCAGCTGAAGACGAGGTGCGCGCGCTCGTAGACCGGCTCTCGATAGGTCTCGATCGTGATGGGGACGAACCGGCGTCTGGTCACGCTGCCGACCTGGACCGTGTGATCCGGTTCGATGCCCTCGACGCGGGCAAGGAACGCTTCGACGGCCTTGCGCGTCTGCTCGTCCTGGCGGCGGAGTGCATCCTCGACCACGCGGAGCCGATCCGCCCGCCGCGTCGCCTCAGCCGCTTCGCGTTGGCGGCTCCGGGCCTGCTGCTCACGACGCTGGCGGCGCAACTCGCCGAACGCCTGCCCGAGTCCGCCGTCCTCCGGGTCCGCGGTGCCGTCACCCATCGTCCATGAACGCTACTCCCGTGCTCCAGCGTCCGCGCCTCCCGTCGAGCCGCCGCGCCCTGGGATGAGGCATCCGACCCCGTCTTCATTTTTTTCACTGCATCTGCGAGCGGACCGCCCGATGCAGGTTCGCGATCCCCCGTCTGACGGTCGGGTTCAGGTAGTGTCTCGCCCAGCCCGCCATCTTGTCGAAGTTTGAACCCGGCCCCGAGAAATCGGGGCCGTGTTCTTCGCGGCCCGATCGCCGCGCGGCGGATCGCGGTGCGGCGGATCGCGGCGCGGCCCGATCGCGGCGCGGCCCGATCGCGGCGCGGCCCGATCGCGGCGCGGGTCATCCCACGCGGCCGCCGGCTACAATCCCCAGCTCAACCTGCGCCCCTAGCTCAGCTGGATAGAGCGTCGGTCTACGGAACCGAAGGTCAGAGGTTCGAATCCTCTGGGGCGCGCTACGAGATTCCTGCACGGCACGGACGTTCCTTGGGCTCATGAGCCACGGAGCCGCAGGAACGCCAGCAGACTCCTCGCTGACCTGGCACAGTGACGTTGCATGTACGCAGAGTGGTGCGACTTCAATGGGGCGGCGGAGTACTTCGCTGGAGCGGGGGCGCCGGAATGGCGTGACATCGCACAGGTCGTCGAGGATCTGCCGACGTGCTTCCAGGCATCGGACCAGGCCGGGATTCGAGGGACGCCGATCTTCGATCCGAAGGCGACCAACCTTGCGCTGACGATGATGGCCGCGGAACGCGGCTGGCGGTCGATTCCCGTGCCGGCCGAGCTGCGGGCGTTCGGGGACGACTGGGACGGCGGAAAGCGGCGAACGCTCGCGGAGTGGCAGTTCTCGAACTATCCGTTCCTCTGGAACAACGTCATTCGGACCGATGCGGTCTTCAAGCAGGGTCGCGGCCTTGGTCCGGTCGAGCGGGTGGACGCGCTGATCTTCGTGACGAAGAGCGGCGTTCTCCCGTCCTCCAACAGCAGCCTCTACTACGAGCAGGGCAGGGCGCAACTGGACGTCGTGACGACGCTCGACGTCTTCGACGTTCCGATTCGCTTCGTCGGCCTCGGCGTCCGGCCGGGGGCGACCGAGATCGAAGCCGCCTGGACGACGTATGAGGCCCGGACCAGTCGCACGGTGCGATCAACCGAGCGTCGGACGATGCGGGTGATCTGGGGCGGACGCGCGAGCAAGTACGGTGTTCCGCGCGCGACATTTCATCTCGTCTGATTCCCCCGTCGAGTCAGAGCAGCGCCTCGGCGATGACACCGTTCCCGTTCAGGGCCTCGGGTGGAACGAAGTCCTTGCTGTCCGGTCGCGACTCGCCGCGACGGTCAGCCGCCCAGCAGTCCTGCTCGTAGGCGAGCCGGCTCTCCAGCTCCTCGAGATGATGCTCCTCGGGAAAGCTCTTGGCCCTGGACCGGTCCGTCGCGGCTCTGCCGACCTGCATCGCGAAGCGGTACTCCGCCGCCGAGGTCCCGGTTCGCTCGGCGTGGTCGCGCAAGGTCTTCAGGTTCGGGAACACGCCATCGTCGTCGGGAAGCCCTTCGATGCGCTGTCGGGCGACCGCGTGGTAGCGCTTGTCGATCTCCGCGCCGAGGTAATGCCGTCGGGTATCGCGCGCGACGACCGCGACAGTGCCGGTGCCCATGTACGGGTCGAGGACGACGTCACCCGGCTCGGTGGTTGAGAGAACGATGCGAGCGATCAGATCCTCCGGGAACTGGCACGGGTGGATCGTCTGCTCCTCGTGGTTGTGCTTCACGTTGCGGAAGACCCAGATGTCACCGGGGTTCTTGCCGTCCGGGTTGCAGGTGAGCTGACCCTTCTTGTCGCCGGTCCACGCCTTCTTGTTCTGATACTTCTGCGGGACGCGGATCGCGTCGAGATCGAAGACGTAGTCGTCCGTCTTGGTGAACCACAGGATCGACTCGTGGCGCGCGGAGAACTTCCTTCGGCCGTGCAGTCCGTGCTGTCGAACCCAGACGATGCGATTCCGCGGGATCAGGTCGAGGTCCTCGAGGATGGGGAAGAAGCGGACGTCCAGGGGGATGAGGACGCCCCGGTTCGAATAGGCGCCGACCTGCCAGAACAGCGACCCCTTGTCGGAGAGGGCCCGCGCGCACTCCGCCAGGACGGCTCGCTGCTCTTCCAGGTACGCGGCGAGCTCGCGGCGATCCTCGTATTCCTTGCCCAGGTTGTAGGGAGGAGACGAGACGACCAGGTCGACGGAGCCGTCCGGTATGGACGTGAGCAGATCGAGGCAGTCGCCGAGGTAGATCGAGTCGAGCGGCGTCAGCATGACCCCCGATCCTACGGTCCGCTGAGGATGGTCGCCGTCGGCTTGCGCACCGCCCCCGGGGTTGCCGCTTGCGCCGTAGCCGACCGAAGGGTAGGTTTTCGCCGAACTGACTTAGTGTCAATCGGGGGTCGCCTTGACGAGCAATCCGGCGGAGCGGAGAGCGCAGGGATGCGCGTGACGTTGCTTGCGCTCGAGCACGTGACGAAGCGCTACACGAGCGGCCAGCGGGAGACCGTCGCGCTCGACGACGTCTCGCTGGAGGTGGACGCCGGCGAGTGCGTCGCCGTCCACGGCCTGCGGCGCTCCGGGCGCACGACGCTGCTGCGCATCGCCGCCGGCATCCTGCCGCTCGACGAGGGCGAGGCGCGCTTCGACGGGCGCCGGCTGCGCGACGCGGCGGCGCATGCGCTCGGCGTCGAGATCGGCTGGTGCAGCCCGCGCTTCGACCCCGCCCACGGCGGCAGCGTCCTCGACCACGTCGCGGTCGCGCTGCTCGCGCGCGGCGCCGGCCGCACCCGCGCCCGCGGGCAGGCGCTGGCGTCGCTCGAGCGCGCCGGGGCGAGCGGCCTCGCGGGCTACGATCCGCGCGAGCTGCACGCCGACGAGCTGATCCGCGCCGGCATCGCGCGCGCGCTCGTCACCAGCCCGCGGCTGCTGCTGCTCGACGAGCCGACGACCGGCGTGGAGGTGCGTCAGCGCGACGCGCTGCTCGCGCTGCTGCGCACGCTCGCGGGGGCGGGCACGGCCGTGCTGATGACCGTCGGGGAAGCGGTCGCCGGCCCCGATCGCGTGCTTGCGCTCGACGCCGGACGCCTGCGCGCCGACGGCGCGCGGGGGCGGCCGCTCGTCCTGCCGCTGCGCGCCCGCCGTGCGGAGCCGGTCGCGTGAGCGGGCTCGAGCTGCGCGACGTCGTCAAGCACTACCCGAGCGGGGAGGAGACGGTGCGCGCCGTCGACGGCGTCACGCTCGCGGTCGCGCCCGGCGAGCTCGTCGCGCTCTACGGCCCGAGCGGCTCCGGCAAGACGACGCTGCTGCTGCTCGCCGCCGGCCTGCTCGCGCCCGACCGCGGCGCCGTCCGCTTCGGCGGTCGCGATCTCGCCGTGCTCTCCCAGCGCGAGGCGGCGGAGTACCAGCGCCGCGAGGTCGGCTTCGTCTCGCAGTCGTTCGACCTGCTGCCCGGCGTGCCGGCGCTCGACAACGCCGCCGTCAAGCTGCTCGCGGATCGCGTCCCGCTCGCGGCGGCGCGGCGCGAGGCGCGTCCGTGGCTCGAGCATGTCGGCCTCGGCCATCGCGCGCAGCACCTGCCCGCGCACCTCTCCGGCGGCGAGCGCCAGCGCGTCGCGCTCGCGCGCGCGCTCGCGAACGGGCCGCGGCTCGTGCTCGCCGACGAGCCGACGGGGAACCTCGACTCGCGCCGCGGCGCCGAGGTGCTCGCGCTGCTCCTGCGCGTGAGCCGCGAACAGCAGGTCGCCGTGCTGCTCGTCACGCACGACCCGCAGGCGGCCGAGGTCGCCGACCGCGTGCTCACGCTGCGCGACGGCAGGCTCGAAGCCGCTGCGCCCTCACAGCCGGCGCACGTCGGCGCCGGCGCCGTCGCGCTCGCGCGGCGGGGGTGAGCGGTGCGCGTCCAGACGCTCCTCTACTTCTACGGCCGGCGCCTGCGCACGCACCCGATCCAGGAGCTGCTCGCCGGATTCGGGATCGCGATCGGCGTCGCGCTCGCGTTCGCGGTGCTCGTCGCCAACGGCTCGATCACGAGCTCCGCCCGGCAGATCGTGCGCGCGGTCGTCGGCCAGGCCGATCTCCAGCTCGAGGCGCGCGACGCGCATGGATTCGACGCGCGCGTGCTCGACGAGGCCGCGCGGATCCCCGGCGTCCGGCGCGCGGCGCCGCTGCTCGAAGCGCGCGCGGTGCTCACCGGTCCGAACGGGCGGGCAATCGCGGTCGAGCTGGCGAGCCTCGACCCGCGGCTCGCGGCGCTGTCGGGACGGATCGCCGGCTCGTTCGTCGCCGGCGGCCTGCGGCTCGTCCACGGGGTGATGCTGCCGAGCGGGACGGCGCGCGCGCTCGGCCTGCCGAATCCCGCCGACCAGCCGGTCCTCGCGCCGCTGGCGCCGGTGCGCGTGGCGCTGGGCGGGAGCGCCGGCACGCTGCCGGTGGCCGCCGTGCTCGGGCGCGAAACGATCGGGCCGGTGTCCGGCGCGCGCGTCGCGATGCTGTCGCTGCCGCGGCTTCAGCGGCTGGCCGGGATGCCGGGGCGCCTCACGCGCGTGCTGCTGGAGACGGAGCCCGGTCGCGCGGCGCAGGCGCGCGCCGGCCTCGCGGCGCTGGCGCGGCGCGAGCACCTCGAGCTCGCGCCCGCGACCGCCGACGCGGCGCTGCTGGAGCAGGCGCTCGGCCCGAGCGACCAGGCGACCGGCTTCTTCGCCGCGATCAGCGCGCTGCTCGGCTTCCTGCTCGCGTTCAACGCGATGCTGCTGACCGCGCCCGAGCGGCGGCGCATGCTCGCCGAGCTGCGCATCCAGGGCTTCAAGCCGCGCCAGCTCGTCGGCCTGCTGCTGTTCCAGGCGCTCGTGCTCGGCACCGTCTTCTCCGTGCTCGGCACGCTCGCGGGCGGCGTGCTCTCGCGCGGGCTCTTCAAGGCGACGCCCGACTACCTCGCGCCCGCGTTCACGCTCGGGACGAGCACCGTCGTCGGCACGTGGCCGATCGTGCTCGCGCTGGCCGGGGGGACGCTCGCCTGCTGCCTGGCGGCCGCGCCGCCGCTGCTCGACCTGCGCCGCGGCCGCGCCGTCGATGCGGTCTTCCAGTCCAACGGCGCGCCCGGGCACGCGCTCGAGCCGCGCACGCGCCGGCGCATGTTCGCGGCGGCGCTGCTGCTGCTCGCGCTCGCGACGACGGTCGTGCTGGCGGCGCCGTCGGCGGCGCTGCTCGCCTGCGGCCTGCTCGCGTTCGCGACCGTGCTCGCGATCCCGGCGGCGTTCGCCGCGGTCGTGCGCGTCGCCGAAGCGCTGACGGCGCGCTTCGACTGGCTCAACATGCTGAGCGTCGCGCTGCTCGCGCTGCGCGCGACGACGGTGCGGTCGCTCGCACTCGCCGCGACCGGCGCCGTCGCCGTCTTCGGCAGCGTCGCGATCGGCGGCGCGCGCCACGACCTGCTGCACGGGATCGGGCGCTACGCCGAGGACTACGTCGCGACCGCGGACCTGTGGGTCGTCAACCCGCTCGACAACCAGGCGACGAACGAAATCGCCAGGCCCGGGCTGGCGCGACGGATCGCGGCCGTGCCGGGCGTCGCCGCCGTGCGCGGCTACCAAGGCGGCTTCCTCGACATCGGCGACCGGCGCGTGTGGGTGATCGCGCGCGCGCCGGGGGATCGCACGCTGGCGCCGCCGAGCCAGCTCGTGCACGGGCGGCTCGAAGTCGCCGACGCGCGGCTGCGCGCGGGCGGCTGGGTCGTCGTCTCCGACCAGCTCGCGCGGGCCGAGCGCGCCGGCCTCGGCGATCCGCTCGCGCTCCCGACGCCGACCGGGACGCTGCGGCTGCGCGTCGCGGCGACGACGACGAACCTCGGCTGGAGCCCCGGGGCGATCCTGATGGGGCAGGCGGACTACCGCCGCGGCTGGGCGACCGCGACGCCGACTGCGCTGGAGATCGACGTCGCGGCAAACGCCGATCGCGATGCGGTGCGGCAGGCGGTGGAGCACGCCGTCGGCGGCCCGCACGCTGGCCTGCTCGTGCAGACGGCGGCGGCGCGAGCCGCCGGCATCGACGCCTCGGCGAGCGAGGCGCTTGCGCGCCTCGGCCAGATCTCGGCGCTGCTGCTGCTCGCCGCCGTGCTGGCGATGGCGGCGGCGATGGGAGCCGCGATCTGGCAGCGGCGCACGTCGCTCGCCGCGCTGCGGATCCAGAGCTTCACGCCGCGGCAGCTCTGGCGCGTGCTGCTGCTGGAGAGCGGCGTCGTGCTCGGCGCGGGATGCCTGACGGGCGCGCTCGTCGGGATCGGCGGCCAGGTCGTGATCGATCGCTATCTGACCGTCGTGACCGGCTTTCCGGTGGCGGTGACGCTCGCCGGACGGGGAACGGCGCAGATCGTCGCGCTGGTGGTGCTGGCGGCGCTGCTCGCGGTCGCGATCCCCGGCTGGTTCGCCGCCCGCGTGCCGCCGCACCTGGGGCTGCAAGACCGGTAATCGATCGAGAACGTGGTCAGAATTAAAACGAGCTTTCGCATGTAAGTGTAACTCCATAATTTAGAGCCAAGCACCATCGCTTGCATGCAGCGGGAGGTGCTCGGGGGGCGCATTCGGGGGACGCCGGCGATCGCCCTGCTGCGCGCGAACGCCCGCTTCTGGCCGACGGTGCTGCCGGACGTCCGCCGCGAGCTGCGCCGCTGGGACCGGCGCGCCGCCGCCATCCCCGATCCCGCCCTGCGGGCGCAGGCGCTCGCGAAGCTGCGCCAGGAGCGCTGCAACGCGGAGGTCGCCGCGACACTCGCGACGCTCGTGCCGCCGCCGCGGCGGCGTCGCGCCGTGGAGGCGATCGTCGCGCTTCAGGTGATGTACGACTACCTCGACGGCCTCACGGAGCAGCCGAGCGCGGACCCGCTCGCCGGCGCGCGCCGCCTGCACCGCGCCTTCGTCGACGCGTTCACGCTCGTCGGGCCACGGGCCGGCTACTACGCCAGCGGCGCGGGCGCGGGCGCGGGCGGGAGCGGGAACGACGACGACGGCGGCTACCTCGCGGCGCTCGTGGAGACGTGCCGCCACGGGCTGCGGGCGCTGCCCGCGGCGCCGGTGATCGCGCCCGTCGCGCGCGGCGTGGTGACGCGCTGCGGCGAGGCGCAGGCGCGCACGCACGCGGTCGCCCATGCCGGCGTCGAGCAGTTGCGCGCCTGGGCGCGGGCGCAGCCGGAGGCGCGCGCGCTGCAGTGGCACGAGGTCGCGGCCGGCGCCGCCGCGTCGGTGCTCGCGGCGCACGCCCTGATCGCGCTCGCCGGCGACGCGCGGACGACGACGGCGCACGCGCAGGCGGTCGCGGACGCCTACCTGGCGACGTGCGCGCTCACGACGCTGCTCGACAGCCTGATCGACGCGGACGCCGACGCGGCCAGCGGCGGACACGCCTATCTCGCCTACTACCGCGACGAGGCTGAGGCGGCGGCGCGGCTGCGCGTGCTCGCGCGCACCGCCCTCGCCGCGGCCGCCGAGCTGCCGGGCGCGCCGCATCACCATATGACGGTCGGGGGCGCGGTCGCCTTCTACCTCTCGGCCCCCGCCGCCGGGGGAGCGCGGGCGCGGCGGCTGACCGCGCCGCTGATCGCCGAGCTGGGGCCGCTGCTCGGCCCGACGCTCGCGGTCTTCGCGCTCTGGCGCTGTGCGCGCGGACGCGCCCGCCCGCGGCGGGCGCGCGAGATCGGTAGGACGCGCAGGCGATTGTGCGGTGACATACGGAGGCGTGAAAGGCCCGATTCCGGGGAGCATGTGCCCATGCACACCGTCTCCGCCACCACCCCCCGCCACCGCCCCCGCACGCTCGGCTCGCAGCTCGAGCGCGACCGCCTCGAGCGGCGGGCCGCGCGCGTGCGCCAGGTGATCCGCGCGCTGCGCGAGCGCGCCGCCGCGCGCGACACCGCCGGCGGCGCTCCGCGCCCGCTGCGCGCCGCGATCGACGACTTCGGCCGCGAGCTGGCCGAGCTCGAGCGGCGCCTGCACCACCGCACCCCTGCCGCCGGCGGCCCAGGCCGCTAGCCATGTCCACGACCGCTCCGCCCCCGCAGCGTCGCACCGGCGCCGAGCGGACGGAGCGGCGGGTACCCGACGCGCCGCCGCTCGCCGGGGCGGGCGCGACCGAGAATCGGCGCATGGCCGGCACGATCCGCCTCGCGCGGATCGCCGGGATCGACGTCGAGGCGCACTGGAGCTGGCTGTTCATCGTCGCGCTGATCGTGTGGTCGCTCGCGGCCGGCGTCTTCCCCAGCTCGAACCCCGGCCTCGGCAGCGGCACCTACGTCGCGATGGGCGCCGTCGCCGCGCTGCTGCTGTTCGTCTCGCTCGGGCTGCACGAGCTCGGCCATTCGCTCGTCGCGCGGCGCGAAGGGATGGAGATCGAGGGCATCACGCTGTGGCTGCTCGGCGGCGTCTCGCGCTTCGGCGGCGGGGGCTTCCCGTCCGCGCCCGCCGAGCTGCGGATCGCGATCGCCGGCCCGCTCGTCTCGGTCGCGATCGGCGCCGTGCTGCTCGCGGTGGCGCTCGTGACGCCGCTGCCGAGCGCGGTCGACGGCGTCGTCTTCTGGCTCGGCTATGTCAACCTGCTGCTGGTCGTCTTCAACATGCTGCCGGCGCTGCCGCTCGACGGCGGCCGCGTGCTGCGCGCGATCCTGTGGCAGCGGCGCGGCGACCTCGCGGACGCCACGCGCACCGCGGCGAAGGTGGCGCGCGCGTTCGGGCGCGCGCTGATCGGCGGCGGGCTCGTGCTCGTGCTGTTCGGCTTCCTCGCCGGGGTCTGGTTCGCGCTGATCGGCTGGTTCCTGCTCAGCGCCGCCGCGCAGGAGGAGCTGGCGGCGCCGCAGGGACTGCTCGGGCGCCTGCGCGTGGCCGACGTGACGATCCGCGAGCTCGACGTCGTGCCGGAGGGGACGACGCTCGAGCGCTTCCTCGAGGACGACGTGCTGCGCACGCGTCACACCGTCTACCCGGTCGTGACGCCGACCGCCGAGCGGCGGATCGTCGGGCTCGTCTCCTTCCGCGACGCCCAGCGCGTGCCGCGCGCGGAGCGGGGCCGGCACCTCGTGACCGAGGTGATGACGCCGGTCGAGCGCGTGCGCGTGCTCGACGGCGACGCGCTGCTGGTCGAGCAGCTCAGCACGCTGCTGAGCTCACCGCAGCGCCGCGCGCTCGTGCGCGAGGACGGCCAGATCGTCGGGATGCTCTCGCCGACCGACGCGCTGCGCGTGGTCGACGTGCTGAAGCGCTGAATCAGCCGACGCCGGCGAGCTTGCGCAGCAGCAGCTCGAACTGTCTGCGCTCCGCGGCGGTGAGCGTGCCGAACAGCTCGTCGCCGAGCCGCTCGGCGAGCGCGCGCCCCCGTCTGAGCGCGGCCTCGCCGTCGGCGGTGAGGTGGATCGCGCGCTTGCGCCGGTCCCCGGGGTGGACGCGCCGCTCGGCGAGGCCGCGGCGCTCGAGCGCGTCGAGCGTGGCGACGAGCGTCGAGGCGTCGATCTCGGCGGCGGCGGCGAGCTCGTGCTGCGTGAGGCCCGGGCGCGTCGCGACGATCGTCAGCGCGGCGAACTCGCGCGGGTGGAGCTCCTCGCGGGCGAGCGCTTCGAAGAAGCGCTTGCGCGAGCGCTCGGCGACCCAGTTGAGCAGGAAGCCGGTGTAGGCGACCAGCGGCCCCGGCGGTCGGTCTCCCTCCATGAGTGTCATATGTCACATATTCTAGGCAAGGCAAATCGTTTGTGCTACAAACGACCTCATGACCGCTCTCACTCGCTGGGTACTCGCGCACCGCAAGCTCGTCGTCGCCTTCTGGCTGCTGCTCACGATCGTCGGGATCGCCACCGCCGGCCCCGCGACGAGAGCGATGAACCAGAAGTTCTCCGTCCCTGGCCGCGAGGGCTGGGAGGCCAACGTCCAGATCCAGCGCCTCTACCACGGTACCGGCGGCAACGCCGCGCCGCTGCTGCCGGTCGTGCAACTCCCCGTCGGCGCGAACGCCGCGCAGCCGGCCGTGCGCGCGCAGTTGCGCGCGGTGGAGGACAAGCTGCGCGCGTCGCTGCCCGGCGCGCGCGTGACCGGCTACGGCTCGACCGGGAGCCCGGCGTTCGTCTCCAGAGACGGTCGCACCGCGTTCGCGCTCGCGTTCGCGCGGCCCGACCCGGATCAGCCGTTCGGCGACAACCCGAGAGCGGAGAGAGCCGCGCGGGCGGCGCTCGCCGGCGTGACGGTCGCGGGGGCGCCGGTGCACCTCACCGGCTACGACGCGCTCCAGGCGCAGAGCGGCAGCTCGAACGGCCCGGGCGTGCTGGTCGAGGCGCTGCTCGGCGGCGTCGGCGCGCTCGTCGTGCTCGGCTTCGTGTTCGGCTCGCTGCTCGCGTTCGTCCCGATCATGATGGCCATCCCGGCGATCATGACCTCGTTCCTGGCGGTCTACGGGCTCACGCGCGTGACCGGCGTGACGCCGATCGTGCAGTTCCTGATCGCCCTGGTCGGCCTCGGCGTGGCGATCGACTTCTCGCTGCTGATCTGCATGCGCTGGCGTGAGGAGCGCGCGCACGGCCGCGAGGGCGACGAGGCGATCGTGCGCGCGATGGAGACGGCGGGGCGCGCCGTGCTGTTCTCCGGCACGACGGTCGCGATCGGCCTGCTCGCGCTGATCGCCCTGCCGCTGCCGTTCCTGCGCTCGATGGGCTACGGCGGGATGCTGATCCCGATCATGAGCGTCGCGGTCGCGCTGACGCTGCTGCCGGTCGTGCTGCACTCGCTCGGCAGACGACTCGACTGGCCGCACATCCGCACCGACGACCAGGCCTCGCGCTTCTGGACGCGCTGGGCGAGAGGGGTCGTGCGCAACCGCGCGCTCGCGGCCGGGACCGCGCTGGTGATCCTTGCCGCGCTCGTCGTCGCCGCGACGGCGATGCACCCGGGCATCTCCGACGTCAACACGATCGCGAAGGCGGGCGACGCGAAGGTCGGCCTCGTCGCGCTGGAGCGATCGGGCATTGGCCCGGGCGCGCTCGTGCCCGACGAGGTGCTCGTGCGCGGCGGCGCCTCGCCCGAGGGCGTCGCGACCGCGCTGGGCCGGATCGACGGCATCCACGGCGCGGTGGCGCCGGTGGACGCGTCGTGGCGCCGGCACGGCAGCGCGATCGTGCTCGCGTTCCCGACGCCGGGCGGCTCGACCCAGGTGAGCCGCGACCTGGTCGGCACCGTGCGGTCGGTCGCGCACGCCCAGGGCGACGTGCGCGTCGGCGGCCAGCCGTCGCAGAACAAGGACTTCATCGACGCCGTCTACGGCAACTTCCCGTTGATGCTCGCGCTGGTGGGGCTCGTCACGTTCCTGCTGCTCGCGCGCGCGTTCCGCTCGGTGCTGCTGCCGATCAAGGCGGTGTTGCTGAACGTGCTGAGCGTCGCCGCCGCGTGGGGCGTGCTGGTGCTCGTGTGGCAGGAGGGCCACGGCTCGAACGCGCTCTGGGGGATTCCGGCGACCGGCGCGATCGACTCGTGGATCCCGCTGATGGTATTCGCCTTCTTGTTCGGTCTTTCGATGGATTACGAGGTCTTCATCCTCTCGCGCATGCGCGAGGAGTACGACAAGACGGGCAACACGAACGAGTCGGTCGTGCGCGGCATCGGCCGCACGGGCCGGCTCGTCACGAGCGCGGCGCTGATCCTGTTCCTCGCGTTCACCTCGCTCGCCTCTGGACCGGAGACGCAGGTGAAGGTGCTGGCGACCGGCCTCGCCGCCGGCATCCTGCTCGACGCGACCGTGATCCGCGCACTGCTCGTGCCGGCCGTCGTCTCGCTGTTCGACCGCGCGAACTGGTGGCTGCCGAGCGGCGTCGCGCGCATCCTGCGCGTCGCGCCGTCGCGGGCGCGGGTGGCGGCGGCGGAAGCGGAGTAGCTCAGGCGGCGCTGTCTCGATCGGACGATCGAACGTCTCGACGATCGGGAGTTCGATCGTCCGATCGGATATGCGCATATTCGATTATTCGCGTATGCGCGTAACACATTGTTCCGAACACCGGTACACTGGCGGGCGTGACCGGGCATGAGCGTGTGAGCGAGGCGCCGCTGGCGCGGACGTCGGTGCCGGACCAGGTGTTCGGGCGGCTGTGCGAGGCGATCCTGGGCGGGCGCTACGCGCCGGGCGAGCGGCTGCCGACGCAGCGGGCGCTGGCGGCCGACCTCCAGGTCAACGTCGCGACGGTGCGCGAGGCGGTCAAGCGGCTCGAGCAGTTGCGGCTCGTCGAGGTGCGTCATGGCGACGCGATGCGCGTGCGCGACTGGCGCCGCTCGGGCGGCCTCGACGCGCTCGCGCTGCTGACGAGCGTCGACCGCGACGTCGTCGCCTCGCTGTTCGAGGCGCGCCGGCTGCTGCTGGGCGAGGCCGCGCGGCTCGCCGCGCGCCGGCGCGACGACGAGCAGGCGGCGGCGATCGAGCAGCTCGCGGACGCGATCGCGGTCGCCGCCGACGACCACTCCGCGCTGCTCGCCGACTGGCACTTCATGGCCGCGATCGTCGAGGCGGCCGGCAACCTCGTCTTCCGGCTGATCATGAACTCGGTCCGCGAGCTGTACCTGCCGCGCATCGGCGCGTTCGGCGGGATCGTCGCGCACCGCGACGCGTGGGCGCCGACCTACCGGCGCGCGGCGGTGGCGATCCGCGCGGGCGACGGCGACGGCGCCGCGACGGCGGTCGCGGAGCTGGCGCTGGCGCAGGAGCGGGCGATGATGGGAGAGCCGCCGGTACGCGCGCGGAGGACCGCGCGCGCGGGGAGACCGGCGTCGGTGCGGGGCGCGAGGCCGGCAACGTGAGCGCCGCCGCCGATCGCCGCGCCCTCGACGCCTTCCTCGCAGCGGCGCCGCAGCCGCAGCGCGCCGGCCTGCGGCTGCTGATCGCGCTCGAGCGTCGCCCGCTCGGCCGGCGCATGCTCGGCCGCCGCGCGCGCACGCTCGAGCAGCTCGCGAACGGGCTGCTCGCGATGGACCGCTACGACAAGCCGGCGCATGCGGTCGCGCTCGGCTGGGACGCCGACGCGGTCGCGGCGCGCGGCCGGGAGCTGCGGCGGACGGAAGGACGGCCGTGAGCACACGGCGCACGCTCCAGGCCGACGTGTGCGTGATCGGCGCCGGCGCGGGCGGCGCGGTCGCCGCCGCGGAGCTGGCGGAGGGCGGCGCGTCGGTCGTCGTGCTGGAGCAGGGTCCGCGCCACGACGCCGATCGCTTCAGCGCGCGCCCGCTTGAGATGCTCTCCCGCCTCTACCGCGACGGCGGCCAGACGATGACGCTCGGCACGCCGCCGATCGCGCTGCCGCTCGGCCGCGGCGTCGGCGGCACGACGCTCGTGAACTCGGGCACCTGCTTCCGCACGCCACCCCACGTGCTCGCCCGCTGGCGAGACGAGCTCGGCCTGGAGGCGCTCGCGGATCCGGCGATCCTCGATCCCTGCTTCGAGCGCGTCGAACGGGCGCTGTCGATCGCCGAGGTGACGCCGGAGCTGGCCGGCGCCAACGCCGCCGTCGCCCGCCGCGGGGCGCAGGCGCTCGGCTGGTCGCACGGCTTCCTCAGACGCAACGCCAGAGGCTGCGTCGGCTCGGGCGTGTGCGCGTTCGGCTGCCCGACCTCGGCCAAGCAGCACGTCGGCATCACGTACATCCCCCGCGCGGAGGCGGCAGGCGCGCGGGTCGTGACCGGCGCCGACGTGCGCCGCGTGCTGGTCGAGCGCGGACGGGCGCGCGGGGTGGAGGCGCGGTTGGCGAGCGGCGGCGGACGCCTGCGCGTCGAGGCGCCGGAGGTGATCGTCGCGGCCGGCACGATCCACACGCCGCTGCTGCTCGCGCGCAGCGGGCTCGGCGCCGGCTCGGGCCAGCTCGGCCGCAACCTCGCGCTGCACCCCGCGACCGGCGCGTTCGCGCTGATGGACGAGGTCGTCGACATGGCGAAGGGGGTCCCGCAGAGCTTCTACGTCGACGAGTTCGCGGCCGAGGGGATCATGTTCGAGGGCGTCGCGGGGCCGCCGTCCTACGTCGCGATGGCGCTGCCGCTCAGCGGCCGGCGCCACGCGGCGGCGATGGCCGAGTACCGCAGACTCGCGCAGTTCGGGCTGATGGTGAGCGACAGCTCGCGCGGCTCCGTGCGCGCGCTCGCGGGCAGGCCGCTGATCCGCTACTCGCTGGGCGAACAGGATCTCGCACGCTTCCGCACCGGCCTCGCGCGGATGGAGGAGCTGTTCCGCGCGGCCGGCGCGCGCGAGGTCTACCTGCCGCTGCCGCAGAGCGTCGCTCCGCACCGCGCGCGGGCGCGCGACCTCAAGCTGATGGCGTTCCACCCGCTCGGCACCGCCCGCGCCGACGCGCGCCCCGCGCACGGCGTCGTCGACGGCGACCTCCGCCTGCACGGCGTGCGCGGCGTCCACGTCGCTGACGGCTCGGTCGTCCCCAGTTCGCTCGGCGTCAATCCCCAGCTCACGATCATGGCGCTCGCCACCCGCCTTGCGTTCGGGTTGCTCGGGCGGCCGCTGCCCACCGCGACGACGCACGAGGAGGAGGAGATCCCATGTCCTTCCTGATCGACCCCGCCCTGCTGTACGCCGGCGGCCGCACGTACGCGGCGACGACGCCGGCCGAGGAGCGCACGCCCGCGAACGACCTGAAGGTCGCCGCGCAGACGATGGCCTTCTTCTACGCGGTCAGCGTCGGCCTCTACCTCGACCGCCCGTGGACGAAGCCGATCTGGCGCGCATGCCGCGCGCGGTCCGGCCGCGACTGGATGATCAACTCCGGCGTGACGAGATTCGACGCGAACGCCGCCGGTCCGCGCACGCACGCGCTTGCCGCGGCGATGTTCGCCACCTACCCGTTGTGGCTTTGGCTGGGGATGCGCGGGTAGGCCAGGGGTTGCACCCGACCCTGGAGGCATCACGTGTTCGAGCGACTCAACACCCCGCAGGAGGCCTACAACTACAAGCTCGGCGCCGCGTTGAAGATGGAGCAGACCGTCCTCGACATGCTCGACAAGAACTGCGAGGAGGCGCACGACGAGCACGTCCGCCAGCTCTTCCGCCATCACCAGACCGAGACGCGCCAGCAGATCGCGAATATCGAGCAGGCCTTCCGCGCCTTCGGCTGGGATCCCGACACCTCGCCGTGCCCGGCGATCGAGGGGCTGGAGAAGGAGGGCAAGGCGACCGCCAGAAAGAGCGACGACGCGCTCGTCGACGGCGTCCTGCTCCAGGGCGCGGCCGAGGTCGAGCACCACGAGATCGGCGTCTACCAGAACCTCATCATCAACGCCCGCGCGCTGGGGAGAAGCGACGTCGTCCGGTTGCTGGAGCAGAACCTCGAGCAGGAGCAGCACACCTTGAGAGAGGTGCTCCAGGCCGAGGAGCAGATGGCGTCGGCCGCGCCGCTGCTGTAGCCGCGACCCGATGGCCGGCGCGGGCGCGCGCTCTTGCGCTCGTGCTCGCGCCGGCCGGCTGTCCGTCTCCCGCACGCGCGCGGGTACGCCGCCCGCGCCGCCGCCGACTTGGTAGGCTCGCGCACGTCGGCCGGGCCGGGGGAGGCTGCGGACGACGGAGCGACGGGGATCGCGACCAAGGGGGAAGGATCCGGTGAGACGGGCAACCGCATGCGTGCTGCTGCTCCTGCTGCTGGCGTCGGCGCTGCTTGCCGCAGGGTGCGGCAGCGACGCGGCGAGGAGGAAGCGCCAGCAGGAGGCGCTCGCGGCGGCGCGCGCCCGCGCTCACGCTGCGCTCGTCGCGCGCCAGATCGCGACCGGGCGCGGCCTGTTCGCCAAGACGTGCGCGAGCTGTCACACGATCGAGGGCCACGTCGCCCACCCGACGTTCGTCGAGTCGCCGATCCCGAACCTCGACGAAGTGAAGCCGAGACAGGAATACGTCGTCGAGCGGATCCGCCAGGGCGGCTTCGACATGCCCACCTTCGAACGTGAATTGCAGGGCGAACAGGTCGAAGAAGTCGCCGCCTACGTGGCGAGCGTGAGCGGCGGCAGAATCGTCGACACGAGCAGCGGCGAAGCGAGCGCGCTGGCGCTCGGCCAGCAGGTCTTCGCCGCTAACTGCACGCGCTGTCATGGGATCGCCGGAGCGCCGCGCACGGAAAAGCCGAAGCCCGCGCCATGGCCCGGCACCGACTTCAACCGGGTGAAGCCGAGTCAGCGGATGGTGATCGAGCGCGTGACGAGAGGGATCAACGAAGAGATGCCCGCGTTCGGTCACAGGCTGACGGCGGCGCAGATTCACGCCGTGGCCGTCTACGTGACGGCGACCGCGGGCAGATAGGCGGCGGCTGGTCTGGGGCTCGTGGCGACGCGCGCCTCGGCGTAGAAGGCGAAGCCGTCGCCGCCGGCGGCCTTCGCGTCGTACATCGCGAGGTCGGCGGCCGCCAGCGCGCTCGCGGGCATGGTGGCGGGCTGCTGGCACTCGCGCTCGAAGGTGAGGACGCCGACGCTGATCGTCACCGTGCGGGCGTCGGCGGTCGGGACCGCGGCGCGCACCGTCTCGACGAGGCTTCTGGCGACGACCGCCGCGCCGGCGCGATCGACGCGCGGCAGCAGCACCGCGAACTCGTCACCGCCGAGGCGGGCGATGACGTCGGTCGCGCGCAGCCGCTCGTGCAGCACGGCGGCCACACGCGTGAGCAGGCGGTCGCCGGCGGCGTGGCCGAAGCGGTCGTTGACGGGCTTGAAGCAGTCAAGGTCGAGCACGAGCAGCGCGCCCTCGGGGCCATAGCGGCGCACATGCGCGAGGTGCCGCGCGAGCTCCTGCTCGAAGCGGCGGCGGTTGGGCAGCCCGGTGAGCGGATCGTGGTCGGCGAGGTGGCGCAACTCGGTCGTCGTGGCGCGCAGCGTGCGCAGGTCGCGCCGTGCACGAGCTGCGCCGCGCCGCAGCGCGACGAGCGCCAGCAGGCAGGCGCCGAGCGCGACCACCAGGACGACGTTCACGGTGCTCACGGCCCGGATGATCGGCCGCGGCGTGGCGGACTTGACCGGGTGCATGGGGGCGCCCGGCGCCTGCTGGCCGTGGTGATGTCCTGCGCGAACGCTTCATCCGAGCGGGAAAGGCTGTTGCGCGGCGAGTTCCTGGGCTGGTGGCGTCGGTGACGGACGTGCTTCGCTTGCCGCCCGTGCGCCGAGTGATTCGATCGCGGTGACCCATCTAGGGTTCATAATCTGCGAAAACTCTCAAACAAGCGAGGGGTCGCCCAAACTGGGCGACCCCCAACAGGTCCTACAGATGTAATGCTAGCTATATTAGCGTAATCTTCAGCTTAGCGGTGCGCGGTAGGTTACGAATTAACCCAATGCCGCCGAATTCGCCTTCGCCGGCAAATTCACAGAGGAAGCTGCCTCTGAGCGGTATCCTGCCATTTCTGTCCGCTATTATGTTTTCTGGTTCACCAGTTTCGAGTTCTTTTTCGGTAATGCCGATGCCGGGGTGGTTGGCTTCGGTTCTGGTTTCGCATGTGAGCCCGCCGGCTTCGCTGCGGAAGCGCGCGTTGAGAAGGCCGGTGCTGATACTGGTTATGTTTGGTAGCGACCCGGTGAAGCTGCGGTAGCGGAGGTTCCAGGGGAAGGTTTCAGCTCTGATGGTGGCTGAGCCGCCTTCGCATTCCCTGAGTTCGCCGTGGTTGATGCTACCCTGGTCTATGCCCGTGGCCTTGATTATCGTGTTTTCATTGAAGTGACCTAACAGGGTGACCTTGCATTGGATGTTGACGCCTGCAGACCTGCCGATGAGTTCGAGCTTGGTTTTGCCAGCGAGGGCGTTGTCCCATATGAGCTCGAAGTTCCGTTCGTTGGTGCTGAAGCGTCCTGCGGAGGCGCTGCCGACGGCCAGGGCGAGGAGTGCGCTGGCTGCGAGCGCGGCAAGGATGAGCTTGCTGTAGGTTCGCATGCAGTGGTTCCTTTGCTAGTTGGTTGGCCCACGGTGGTGTTGCTGTGGGCGTGGGTCGTGTGTGTGCGCGTATTGGGCGCGCTGAGGTGCTCGGTACCGGTGAGTGGCGTCCCCCTTTCGCTTGGTGCGCGAGCGACGGCTAGGGCTCTGCTGGTTCGCAGACCGTGGCACCGTCCCCTCGGCGCCGATCGCTAGCGTGCAACCGCGCCTCCCGCACAGGAAAAAGGCTAGCGCACCAAAAACCAGTCTGTCAAGCACCCGCCTGGCAACCAGGTGCGTGCCGCGGGTTGAGAGAAGCGGGTAGACGCTTGCGTTTTTCGATGGGTAGGGTTACGGTGTATCGCCCGTCTGGAAAAAGGAGCGGCAGGGTGGAGCGTGTGGTGCTGTGTCGAGGCTGGTCGCGGGTCCTGCTGGTGTTGGGGGTTGTGCTGTGCTGCTTGGTCGCCGTGGCCTCGGATGCGTTCGCGTTGCCGGATGGGCGCGGGTATGAGTTGGTCTCGCCGGTCGCGAAAAATGGGACGGGGGTGGTCTCGGATTCGCAGCGCACGCGCGCGGCTGCGACTGGCGACGCCTTCCAGTTTCTGTCGTTGGGTGCGTTTGGGGATGCGATGGGGACGGGGATCGCGACGGAGTATGTGAGCGAGCGGACTGGGGTGCCGGGGTCGCAGGGGTGGTCGACGCATGCGATCACGCCGTTGCAGAGCGGCACGACGTTTGACGGGATCGCAGATGGATTGGAGTCGCGGTATGTGGGGGAGTTCACGCCGGATCTCTCGAAGGGTGTGTTTCTTGCGCAGAGTCCGGTGACAGGTGAGCCGTTTACGACGAGCGTGCCGAATTTGTATCGGCGCGATGATCTGCTGTCGGCGGGCGCAGGCAGCTATGATCTGGTCACGGCGTGTCCGTTGTGTGTGAGCGCGGGGGCGTTGCCGGCGCCGGGTTCTGCTGATGCCGCGGTCTCGATGGTGCCGTATTTGGCGTGGATGTCTCCTGATGCGTCGCGGATGCTGTTTGAGTCGCGGTTGAGATTGACGGCTGATGCATCGTCGTTGGGGCGTGTTGAGGCGTTTGAATGGAATAATGGGTCGGTGACGTTGGCCGGGCGCGTGCCGAGGAGCGGTGGTCGTTTGTGTGATGATGTGCATGGACCGGGGTGTGTGAGCGCCCTGTCCTCGATCGCGGGGGAGGGCGCAAGTAACTTTTCGCGAACGCCGCATACAATTTCGAATGGATCCGACGGGCATGTCCGGATGTTCTTCACGGTTCCGACGATGAGCGGCGGTCAGGCTGGACAGTTGTATATGCGGGTTGATGGGACGTTGACAGTGCAGCTCAACGTCTCCGAGCGCAGCACGCCGGACAGTAGTCACGTGTCGCCTGCGGGGTTTCTTGACGCGTCGGCGAATGGTGAGCGGGCGTTTTTTGAGACGCGGCAGGCGTTGACGGATGACACGCCGGCGGACGGGGCTTCGCACATCTACATGTATGATGCTAGTCTACCACCGTCAGCGCCCAGCCATCTGACATATCTCAATGCTGATCATGAGCCTGCCGATGGGACGTCGACCGACGGTCGCGGTATCGCGGGGTTGGGTAATGATGGTGACTATGTGTATTTCGCCAGCGATAGTCAGCTTGTGAGCGGGGGGCCGCTGGGCGTAGATCATGGCCTCTACCTTTGGCATGACGGGGCGGTGCAGTATATCGCGTCGCTTAACGATGTCAATATGCCGGCAATGACTACTGCGGGTCCTAGTTATGTGGCAAGTCCGTATCAGTCGCGAGTAAGTCCGGATGGCAGGTGGTTGTTGTATCGGGCGGTGACTGGGCCGGCGAGCCAGTTGTTTTTGTTTAGCGCTGAGGGCGGTGGCTCGGTGTGTGTATCGTGTGATCCGTCGGGTGCGCCGACGGTTGCGCCTGCGTCGGATGTGGTGCGAACTGACAATGGTGGGTCGAATACGAGTTGGCATGAGAATCATGCGCTTGCGGATGATGGTTCGCGGGTGTTCTTCAGTACCACGCAGCCTTTGGTGCCCGAAGATGTAAATGGGAGAGTCGATGCCTATGAGTGGACGGCGGCTGGCACGCATGGGTGTGTGAGCCAAAGTTCGGTGATCGATGGGTGTGTGGCGTTGCTCTCGAGTGGGACTGATGCTTCGGACTCGTGGTTCCTTGACGCGAGTCCGAGTGGGGATAATGTGTTTTTCAGCACGCGTCAGCAGTTGGTGGGCTGGGATGTCGATCAGGAGTACGATGTCTATGATGCGCGTGTGGGGGGCGGTGTTCCCGATCCGCCAGCGACAGTGCCGCCGTGCTCGGGAAGTGTCTGCCGTGGGCCACTCGCGTCGCCGCCGTTGGGTGGGTCTCCGGCGAGTGCGGTGTTTAGTGGTGCGGGTAACGCTGCTGGGAAACTGAAGCCGAGAACGAGATCATGCCGGAAAGGGTTTGTGCGTAAGCGTGTGAGAGGTCGGTTGCGGTGCGTGAAGAGACCAAAGAGAGCACGGAAGAGAGCTGTGAAGGCGCGGCGGACGCGCGGGCATGCGCACACTGTGGCCCGTAGGAGGACGGCATGATCTCGCCAGTATCTCGTGCGCTCACACGCGGACGCGGTGAGCGTGCGGTGCTCTTGGTGTTCGTGCTTGCCGGTGTGCTCTTGTTGGTCGGTGCGGCGGGTGCGGTTGCGGGGCCGGTGTGGTCGATCAGTTCTTTGGCAAATACGACGGTGGCGCCGGGCGGGACCTTGGACTATGTGGTAGAGACGCAGAATGTTGGTGATGCGAATACGGATGGCAGTCAGATCACTGTGGCGGCGAGATTGCCTGACGGGTTGACGGCGGTCTCAGCGAGTTTGAAGGATTTGAACGCGAATCGCGTCCGTTCGTGCTTTGACGGTAGTGATGGGGTATCGCCGGTGGCTGGTGCGAGAAGCGTGGTTTGTCCGACGACAGACGTCGTGTCGGCGACCAAAGATCCTAACGCGTTGCAGAAGCTGAGTTTGCGGGTGAGCGCTGATCCCTTGCCGTTGGCGAGTGTTCTGACTGCGGAATTCAGCGTCTCAGGCGGTGGTGCTGCGGCGGGTGCGAGCACGGTCGATCCGACGAGGGTTTCGGCTCTGCCGCCGGGGTTTGGTGTGGACGCGTTCGACGGTGTCTATGGGGATGGTGTTGGTGCTCCGGTTTCGCAGGCGGGTGGGCATCCGGCGGTGGCGTCGGTGTACCTCGATTTCAATACGCTTACGAATAGTCAGCCGTTTATCGGGTCGGTGTGGCCGGTGGAGCCGGTCAAGGATGTGCTGACGGATCTCCCGGCAGGTGTGGTGGGTAACCCATCGGTGGCGGATCGGTGTACGTTGACGCAGTTGGCGAATAATAATGGGCCGCTTGATCCGCGGCCGTTGTGTCCGGCGACTTCGCAGGTAGGTACGACGGTCGTGCGTGTCAAGGGCGTCGGCGGTGGTCTTGGCAGTACGGATAATTTCGGGCCGTTGCCGGTGTTCAATCTGGTGCCTCCGCCGGGTGTGCCGGCGGCGTTCGCGTTCAACGTGTCTGGGAGCATTGTCGTCCTTGACGCGACGGTTCGCACGACCGGGAGCGCGACGGACGGTGGGTATGCGGTCTCGGTCAATGGCGCGAACTTGCCGGAGGGGTTGGGGATCATTGGGACGACGGTGTCGTTCTGGGGCGTCCCGGCCGATCCGAGTCATGATGGTGAGCGTGCGTGTCCGGGAAATGAGCCGCCTGATGCTGGTGGTCCGTCGTGTGTGAGTGGTGCGCCGGTGCGGGCGTTTTTGCGGTTGCCGACGTCGTGTTCGGCGTCGGCGGGGGTAGGTTTGGCGACGACGGCTCGGGTGGATTCCTGGGTGCATCCTGGGGTGTATCAGAGTGCTTCGTGGTATACGCACGAGGCTCCGTTTTATCCATATCCGCCGGTAGAGCAGGGTCCGCAGGTGGGGATCGCGGGGTGTGAAAGAGTTCCGTTCGCGCCGTCGTTCGAGATGCAGCCTGAGCCTGGGCGGGCAGGTGGTCCGGTTGGGTTTAGCTTTGATATTGGGTTGCCGCAGAATGATGATCCCTCCAGTGTTGGGGAGTCGGATTTGAGAAGCGCGTCGGTCACGCTCCCTGTGGGAGTGCGGGTGAACGCGGCCTCTGCGAATGGTCTTATGGGCTGCAGTGCGTCGCAGGCCGGCCTTACTTCTATCAGATCGCAGCCGACGGCGCTTAACGACCGCGCGGCCGCTACTCCTAACGATACCGTCGCGTCTTGTCCGGATGCTTCCAAGATCGGCAGTGTGAGAATTGATACGCCGCTTCTGCCTGATCCGGTCACCGGGGGTGTGTATCTCGCGACGCCGTTTGATAATCCGTCGCACTCGCTGATTGCTCTCTATCTGATCGCGAGTGCGGATGGCGTGACGATCAGGCTGGCTGGTGAGGGGAGATTGAATCCGGATACGGGTCAGATCACGACGACGTTCGCCAATAATCCGCAGACGCCGTTTACGAGATTGCATCTGGAGCTTGACGGTGGTCCGTTGGCGGCGTTGTCGTTGCCGGAGCAGTGTGGGACGTATACGGGTGATGTGGTGTTGAGAGGGTGGAACGGCAGATCGGTTGAGTCGCATCCGAGCTTCACGGTGAGTCAGGACGCGAGTGGGCAGCCGTGTCCGGTGTCGTTCGCGCCTGGGTTCGGTGCGAGTACGTTGAGTAATCGGGCTGGGTCGTCGTCGTCATTCCTGTTGCGTTTGACGCGTGGTGATGTGGATCAGGAGTTGGGTGGGTTGTCGGTGTTGATGCCGTCGGGGTTGACGGGCAAGATCGCGAGCGTGCCGTTGTGTGGGGATGTGCAGGCGGTGGCGGGGTCGTGTCCTGAGAGTTCGCGGATTGGTGATGTGAGCACCGGGGCGGGTGCGGGTTCGGATCCGTTTTTCATTACGGCCGGTCGGGCGTATTTGACTGGTCCGTATAAGGGTGCGCCGTTTGGGGTTTCGATCGTGGTGCCGGCGGTTGCTGGCCCGTTCGATCTGGGGAATGTGGTGGTGCGTTCGGCGTTGTTCGTGGATAAGCACAGCGCGGATGTGAGTATTGTGAGTGATCCGTTGCCGACGATCTTGCAGGGGATTCCGTTGGATGTGCGTGATGTGCGGGTGGATGTGGATCGGCCTGGGTTTTTCTTGAATCCGACGAGTTGTGCGCCGAAGACGATCTTTGGGGTGGTGCAGTCGACTCTGGGTGCGATGGCGCATGTGAGTCAGCGGTTCCAGGCGGCGGAGTGCGCGAACCTTGGCTTCAAGCCGAGAATGGTGCTGACGGTTGGTGGGAGAGGGCATCTGACG
>Ga0207664_10000143_pt1 | contig 58667 bp, 51 predicted proteins | sample LARL83metaG_FD_184349 | JGI IMG/M metagenome (GOLD analysis project Ga0207664, IMG submission 184349) | Corn, switchgrass and miscanthus rhizosphere microbial communities from Kellogg Biological Station, Michigan, USA - LAR L8-3 metaG... | ecosystem: Host-associated > Plants > Roots >...
CGGGCAGGCGGCCGGGGCCGGTCTTGTCGTATCCGGTCTTTTCATACGCGAGCAGCAGGCCAGCGTTCTTGGCGCGGCGCTTCGAGGCGGGGAGTCCCCACTCGGGGTCGAGCAGGATGGCGGTCGCGTGCGGGGTGAGAACCTCGCTGACCAGGGTCTTGAATTCTTCCATCATGGCGTCATTGACTTCGCCGCCTTTCTCCTTGGCCAATGATTTCTGCAAGGAGCCGCGCTGGTCCATCGCAGCGGCGGCGATGATGCCGCGTTCGTTAGAGACTTTCTTGAGACCGGCTAGTTTGCCAGGGGTAAGCTTCATAGATTCCTCCGAATCAGTGCTGAAGGGATGAGTGCTTGGAACTGATTATTGTAAACCAAGGAAAGGAGAAAACGGCGGCGATCGTCAGACGCTGGGCGTCGGGGTTCCGGTTTAGGAACGCGCGCTAAGGAAGGCGACTGACGTAGCGAATACGGGATGGGTAAGCGTCGCAAGGCTCCCGATCATAATGAGCCGACATCGAATCCATCGATCGCAGGTACTTCGGAAAATCCGAACGCCAGAGCGCAATAGAAGCGATGCGCGCCGTGTGTCAGTCTGTACTTATAGACACTCCCTGCCGAAAGCGTGACGACCTCGACGGGCGGTATTGCTGCACCGGTGGTAAAACCGCGAAAGATCCTTACTACGCGGTCTCTTGCTGACAGCCCGGCCTGAGAATCGTTGTTGAAAACGCCATGACTGAGCTGTCTGGGGACCGGCTCGACCTCATCGATTAGAACTAAGTAGGTATTTCGACCCGGAAAGGCCGTAAGGTCGGCTTGATAAGAGTTTCCTGAGGGAAGGCTGTCGGCCAGACCAGCCTCTGCCCACCACTGATCGGGCACCTCGAATCTGAAATCATGATGAAAAAACCACATTGATTGTTGTCAGTTCAAATCGTGTCTGCCGAGTCGACGCTAGGCGGCCCAGTTCTGAATCTTCAATCCGCGGACCCGGCGGAATTCTTTTTCGTTGTTGGTGACGAGGATAAGGCCGGAGGCCATGGCATGGGCTGCGATCCAGAGATCGTGCATTCCGATAACCTGGCCCTTCGATTCCAACTCCGCACGAATCGCGCCGTAGGTCTCTGGCGTGTTTTCTGGCAAAGATAAGACAGGGATGAGATGGACCAGTTCGTTCAATTCCGAAAGTGCCTTTGCCCGTTGTGGGTGCTTGACAGCTCCATAGAACAATTCGCCGTGGGTGATGACCGAAATCGCCGCCTCCCCTGGGAGGAGTTTGCGGAAGTGATGGAGTACTTCCTCCGGCCTCCCTCGACGGATGTAGATGATGATGTTTGTGTCCAAGAGGTAGCGAGGTTCCATCTGCCGGTTCCTTGGATTACAGACCTTTGCGCATTGGCGGCAGGTCGTTTTCGCGATCGGAAGGCTCAAGGCCGTTCGACATTGAGGCGATCAGTTCGAAGGCCCGTGCCATGTCGTTGCTTTTTTCGCGCAGGACGATTTCCTTGCCGCGGCGGAAGATCTCGACTTCTTTGCTCTTGAACCGGAACTGTTTGGGCAGGCGGACTGCCTGGCTGTTCCCCGACTTGAATACTCGTGCCGTGCTCATGAGGGTCGCCTCCATGTATATACATGAAGTATATACGTGAGTCTGTGCCGCCGCAAGAGCCGAGCTTTGCTCGGCGGGGAGCCGGGGGCGGCTGTCGTGCGTGAAGTTGGGGGTGGTATAGTGGTATGACCGCTTTGTTTCTTCCTCCCGACTTGCGTCGGATGCGGAAAATCAATATCCAATTAGGGCATAAGCGGGGAGTCGGGTGCGGATGCGTCCGGCTCGCGAAAGGGACCTGTCATCATGGCGATTGCGACCATTAATCCTGCCACCGGCGAAGTAATCAAGACATTCAAGCCGCTATCGGACTCCGAGATCGAGAAGAAGGTGCAGCTGGCGGTCAACACTTTCAAGGGAGAGCGTAAGACTCCATTTGCGGTGCGCGCCAAACACATGGTGAGGGCGGCCGAGATTCTTGAGCGTGACAAGGACAAGTTCGCGCACCTCATGACGCTTGAGATGGGCAAGCCGTTCAAGGCTGCCGTGGCCGAAGCGGTGAAGTGCACGACCGCCTGCCGCTACTACGCGGAGAACACCGAGCGCTTCATGGCTGACGAAGTCGTCGAGACCGGGGCGAAGAAAAGCTTTATTCGCTATCTCCCGATCGGGCCGATTCTGGCGGTGATGCCGTGGAATTTCCCCTTCTGGCAGGTGATCCGATTTGCGGCTCCGGCGCTCATGGCGGGCAACGTTGGGCTGCTGAAGCATGCCTCGAACGTGCCGCAGTGCGCGCTGGCAATTGAAAGCCTATTCCTCGAAGCCGGATTCCCGGAAGGTGCGTTCCAGACCTTGTTGATTGGATCGGGGCAGGTCGATGCGCTGTTGAATGATCCTCGGATCGTTGCTGCGACATTGACGGGCAGCGAACAGGCGGGGATTCAGGTGGGCGTGGGCGCTGCGAAGCGCATCAAGAAAGTTGTGTTGGAGTTGGGCGGGAGCGATCCCTTCATCGTGATGCCCTCGGCCGATCTCGATGCGGCAGTGACCACAGCAGTGCAGGCGCGTGTGCAGAACAACGGGCAGTCGTGCATCGCGGCGAAACGATTCATCGTGGCGGATTCGATTGCGGCAGAGTTCGAGCGCAAGTTTGTTGCGAAGATGGAAAGTCTGCAGATCGGCGATCCGTTTGACGAGAAGACGGAGTTGGGGCCGCTCGCGACGCCGGACGCAGTGAATGACATCGACCGCGATGTGCAGGCGACCGTGAAGGCGGGAGCGAAGTTGCTGACGGGTGGGCATCCTTTGAAGCGGGCAGGGAATTATTACGCGCCGACAGTGTTGACCAATGTTCCGAAAGGTTCGCCAGCGTATAGCGAGGAGTTCTTCGGGCCCGTGGCTTCGATTTTCCGCGTAAAAGATCAGGACGAGGCGATTCGCATTGCCAACGATGTCCGCTTCGGACTGGGTGCGAGCGCGTGGACCAATGACGACGCCGAGCGCGAGCGCTTCATCAACGAACTCGAGTCCGGAATGGTGTTCATCAACAAGATGGTTGCATCAGATCCGCGGATCCCGTTTGGCGGCGTCAAGGCTTCCGGGCATGGGCGCGAGATGGGGATGGTCGGCATCCGTGAGTTCTTGAACGCCAAGACGGTTTGGATCGCTTAAGAGCAGTTGCTGGTGTTTAGTGGCTAGTTGCTAGTAGCTACTCGCAAAGTGGCGTCCCAGAGCTGAAGGCTTCGTGCCATTGACAGTTTTTGCGAATTTCATATACTCCCGTGAGCGGCTATTGGGCAGGCTTCGGGCTGCTGCAGTCGCCGTCTCTCCCCCATTGATTATTCTGTTGTTCCCAATCGAGGTTGGTATGAAGAGATTTGCGTTCGTTTGCGCATGGGTTGTGGTGTTGGCCGTGGCGGCGTCAGCTCAGACGTATCATGCGTTTATTTGGTCCGAGAGCACGGGCATGCAGGATCTGGGCACGCTCGGTGGGAACAGTTACGCGACGGGAATCAATAGCAGCGGGACCGTGGTCGGCTACTACATTTCCGTGACGAGCGAACTGCGCCCGATTCTGTGGACGCAGAGCGGCGGTATGCAGGACATCGGCACCCTCGGAGGAAGCTCTGGCGTTGCTAACGCTATCAACGACTCCGGACAAGTTGCGGGGTGGGCGACGACGGCGGCGGGAACCGCTCATGCTTTCCTGTGGAGCGCGGCGACTGGGATGAAGGATCTGGGCACTCTCGGCGGAAACTCGAGTGGAGCGACCGCGATCAATAACTATGGACAAGTTGCCGGCACCTCGCTGAAGCCAGGCAATCACTACAACCATGCTTTTCTTTGGAACAAGAAAACCGGGATGACCGATCTGGGAGCGCTTGCGGGACGCAACAGTTATGCGTTCGGCTTGAATCTCTCAGGAGCGGTTGTGGGCGAATCGCTGCTGACCTCGAATCCCACACCCTATCACGCGTTTTATCGCACGCAGAGTGGCATGATTGATCTGGGTACCTTCGGCGGAATTGGCAGCAATGCAAACGCGGTAAACAACTCGGGAGTCGTGGTCGGCTTTGCGGATTTGGCCGGAGGAAACTGGGACGCATACCAGTGGACGCAGGCGGGAGGCATGCAGGATATCGCTCCCGCAGGATCGAATTACAGCTCTGCTACGGCGATCAACAGCACAGGCGTGATCGTGGGCAACTACCAACTTCCACAGTCGTCCGACAGCCACGCGGCGGTGTGGACGGGCCCAAATCAAGTACAGGATCTGGGTGTATTGGGTGGAACGTATTCGACGGCGACCGGCGTCAACGATGCGGGCCAAGTCGTAGGATACTCAACCCTTCAGTGATCGGCCGATGCGCTTCTACGGTATTTCGGGACTGACTGGTGGCGGAATGATCGCTGGATCTTCCGAAAGCAAAGCCCGCCAGGGGCATTCATCGGATGAGAAGCGATGGACTGCGGCTTGAATCTTCTTGTTAGTGCCACTGTAGCGAACCCACACGACGCGGTATCGCGCTTTCTTGCCCGCGTAGAGAATTCCAATCACATCGCCGGACCTGAGTTCGGCATCGAGTCCCGATAACAGCGCACCGCTAACGCTGATGTCACGGGCGCGAGCCTCTTGCAGGAATCGGTCGCCTTTGGTATCGACGCCCCACACCACGAGCGCCAGATCGGATTCAATGCGTGGTTCCCGGCGCCGATCGGTGGTTGAAGAATCAGTACCCCGGCCCACATTGATACCGCCATCAGTGCTCTGAGAGTGAATGGTGCGGAGGTCTCGCATGCGTCTCCCTCATTCAATGAAGAAAATTGCGTTGACTTGCTTGGTTGACGGTAGCGCTGGATGGAGATGCGGTAAAGATCGGAAGAGCAATTTAGAGAACGATGGTGGCAGGCGCGTGTCACGCTGGGAGTATTCCCGAATTGGGACCTACGGCAGACAGAGAAAAGCCCCATTTCTCGCTGATTCGCGCGAAACAGGGCTTTGTGACGTCAGGTGCGGTCTACTTCACCAGCAGAAGCGGCTTCACTCCCAGATTGACGGTGTTGTTCTGGATGTTTTGCTTCAGGCCCGTGGTGTCCTGCTGAATCAAGTACGACGGATCGGGATTATACGGAGCCGTGGTGCAGGTCCCGTTACTGCAGGTTTGCGATGTGTCCCAGACGATTTGTTTGAGCGGAGCGATCTGGCACGTGTAGATGTTGCCGGAAACGGTGCAGGCGGAAGGCTTCGTGCCCGTGAGCCACCCGAGCACAACGTTGTATGCCAGCCCTGCCGGAGTCGGTGTACCGGTTTTGGTTTCGATGGTTCCGGACTGCACGAATCCCCACGTGTACCAGGTCTGAAACGCGAGATTATTAGCCGCGGCGATTGTAGCCTGCAGGATCTCATAGTGCGTGATCCAGGCGATCTGTTGATCGGAATCGGCCACGCCGTTGGTGCCCCATCCGCCCTCAGTGGTAGCGATGGGTTTGCCGAGCAGCCCGTTGGCATCGGCGAGCGCGCGGAAGGTAGTGATCATCGTCGTGATCGGAGCGTTGGTAGAGAGCGGGCTCTCCGGCAGCGGAACTGGCACGGTGAAGCCGGGGCCGGTCTGGCTGGGATAGCCATGGAATGTGAGGCCGTCAGCGTAGAGATTGCCGCCCGCCTGAAGATATTTCGTCATATAGCTCACGCCGTTCAACCAGACGACGGACGGTGTGAAAACTGTGGAGTACGGATCAGTCTTCAGAATGGGATAGGCTGCCTGCGCGAGAGCAAGCATCTGGGTGGGAGTGCCGGTCCAGAACTTGCTGTTGCTCATCTCATTCCAGATTTCGTAGTACTTGACGTGCGGCGCGGTGACTCCGTTGTAGTGGTTGATGACGGTGGTGATGAAGTCAATCCAGTCCTGAATGTTGTCGGGAGGCGAGGTGCAGACCACCGTCCCGATCTTGCTGTTGCGGATGCAGTGCGTCTGATCGGCGACTGCCCATCCGGGAGTCCAGCCAAAGACGATGTCAATGAGGGCAACTCCGTTAGCGTCTTTAGGGGAGTTCTTCACGAACGCATCAATGGATTTGAAGTTGTATGTGCCACGGGCAGTGCCTTCGATGGCAGTCCAGGCGACGGCGGGGTGGCTTAACACCCCATAGGTCACTTTCGGCATATCGGTGGGGACGGCGGCGCCCATGCCGAACAAAGTTGATGGGACCTGCGCGTGGCTGACGAGTGTGAGTAGTACGAGGGCCCCTAACGCGAGTGCAGTTTTTCTCATCGAAGATCTCCGTCTTCTCGATTTGTCGCAAAGCAGAGCAACCGGGGCGGTGCTTTGAGGCAGAAGTCGAAACGCTTAGGCCGGTGCAGTGATTCCGTGCTGTCGTAGAAAAAATATCAACGACTAAGGTTCAGGGATCCTGGAAAAATCAGTGCACGGACCGAGTATTCGATCTGCTGGCGCACGCCGGAGGGAGGGAATTGCGAAACACGGCGGTGTCGCTCACAGCAGTCTGTCAAAGGACGAGGGGGGCTGTCAAGCGAATGTTCGAAGCCCGGGCGACTGGATGGGTTCTGCTGCCGGCCGGGGTCTAGACGAAAGATTCAAGTAGTGCAAGGAGGGCGATGGCGAGTCAGCCTCGATCAAACAGGGACTGCCACAGAATTTTTCGGTCCGGGAGCATGAAATCCAGGGCTCAACGGCATAGACCCTTTTCTGTCTCTCTAGTCTAAGGAGCCAGCTACTCCCAGGAGGATCGAAAATGAAAAGAGTGTTGTTGGCATTGCTGCTTTCGGCGGGTCTTGGCGCAACGGCGATTGGTGCATTCGCCCAAAATCCGGACGCATCTGCGGATCACACTGCACCCAGCTACGACATGAAGGCCCAGTCGCTACTTGATCTGGAGGCCGTACAGAAGAAGTTCGTGGCCCTCGCCAATGTGGTCCCGGCCGATAAGCTTACGTGGCGTCCCGCGGCGGATGCGCGCTCGTTTGCCGAGATGTTCTTGCATGTCGCGGGCGAACGCTATGGGATTCTGGGCCTGATGGGAGTGGAGCGTCCGGCGGGATTCGACGGGCAAGAGCTGGAAAAATCAACGACCGACCGGGCTCAAATTGTCGCCGAGTTGAACAAATCGTGGGAGTTTGCTCAGAAGACAATCAACGGCATGAGCAATGCAGATTTTGCGAAACTGCTGCCCAAGCTGGGTCCGCAGGCAAACGCGGGAGACGTGGTGTATATCCTGGTCGGCGACGCGCATGAACATCTTGGCCAGGCGATAGCTTACGCCCGCGAGAATGGTATTGTGCCGCCTTGGACGGCAGAGGCTAAGAAGAAGGCCGCGGAGAAAAAGGCGGAGCAGAAGTAAGACGTCGCGACTCTCTGCTCACCAGAAATCCCAAGCATTACAAGTCAGCGGAATCCCATCCTAACATCGCAAAGAACGCGCGTTAGCATGGGGAATCCAGATGCAGTTCCTTATTTTGTCATCGTCAACTTGCTCAGTACTGCTTGCTGTTTGGCGACCAACTGCTGCACGCCTTGCTTGGCGAAGGCGATCATCTTGGCTAACTGCTGGTCGTCGAAGGCCTGGTGCTCGGCTGTGGCCTGCACTTCGACCATCTTGTGGCCGGCTGTCATGACGAAGTTCATGTCGACGTCGGCGCGCGAGTCTTCTTCGTAGGCGAGGTCGAGAAGGATTTCTCCATCCACAATTCCCACACTGATCGCGGCGACAAAATCTTTGAGCGGGACGGTGGTCAGGGTTCCGGCTTCCACCAGTTTTTCGAGAGCCAGGCCGAGTGCAACGAATGCGCCGGTGATCGACGCGGTGCGCGTGCCCCCGTCGGCCTGGATGACGTCGCAATCGATCCAGATGGTGCGCTCGCCGAGACACGTGAGGTCGGTGACGGCGCGCAGCGAGCGGCCGATCAGGCGCTGAATTTCGTGAGTGCGTCCGCTCTGGCGGCCCTTCGAAACTTCACGTGGACTGCGGGTCAGGGTGGCCCGGGGAAGCATGCTGTATTCGCTGGAAATCCATCCTTTGCCACTGTTGCGCATGAATTGGGGGACTGTCTCCTCGATCGATGCAGTACAGATGACGCGGGTGTTGCCAACCTCAATGAGAACAGAACCCTCGGCAGTGGTGATGAAATCGGGCGTGAGAACGACCGGGCGGAGTTGGTCAGGAGAACGATTATCGGACCGATAGAACATGCTCCGGATTGTAAATCACGGCTTCCGTCGACAGGTGAGGCGCGGTAGTATTGCAAAATCACATTGCAACGGTGGTATCAGTATTCACAAGATAGGGAGACGTCGCAAACTGCGCCTCTACTGAGGCTGCAATTGCGTTGTAAGCTGGTCTACCGCGTTCACATCGAAGAACGAGGAGAGATCGGCGTGCCCCGCCAGCGTGTCGCGTTCCTTGCCATCTACCAGAATCTTCACTCTCAAAATTCCAGGGGTGTTTGCTGAGACCGTGTGAATCAAAGACGCTACCGTCAGTTCCTCGACGAGGACGCCGGAGCGGTGCGTGTCGGCAAAAGCTGAGTTCAGATCGATGACGGCGACGCCGGGGTCGACCAGGAAAACGCTGCGAACATCGGCGCCGGAGCCAAGCGCGTGTGGCGAGGACTTATCAAGGTATAGCGTGACCAGCGCACGCAGGAGTTCTTCGGCACGCTGCTGGCGGCCGGAGGGTAGGGGAATTTGCGCGGACTGAGGGCGCAGGGATCCGTCCTCATCGTGAGCGACGAAGAGCGTGACGTTCTCAGTCGGTCCGGTGATAGGTGGAGCGAGCAGCCGGGCGTCGGTCGATGGGGGAGCAGTCGCGACCACGGTCTTTCGCACGTGCCAAGCATAAATGCTCAGGCCGAGCACTGCGGCGAGCAGAATCGCAATCGCGATGACGAAATGTCGCGGAATCATCGTTCCCATCCCATGCTGCCCCGCCTCACTCTTCCTGGAATCATGGCGTGGCTCCGAGTTGGTCCCGCGTGGCGGCGATCGCGGTCGCGACCGCGCTGGTGATGAGTTGTTGGTAGTCAGGCGCGGTGAGTTGGGAGAGATCGGAGCCCTGCGGTGCGATTTCGACTGCGATTGCGGCTCCGGTCAGATTGTTTAGTGGACGAAGCGGCGCGCCCAGTGCGCGTACAGGAATCTGTCGCCTTTGCAACTCTGCCGCGACGGCAATGGCGGTCGTCCGACTGAGTTGCAAGGAGGCATGCTGTGCAGTGGTCCAGGAGCGGAACGGGCCGCGATCATCGTCGCCGAAGGGCAACAGGGACGTATAGACCCGCACTCCGCGGCCGATGGAAGCCGCGTGCAGCGCAATGTAAATCGCAGCGTGATCGGCATTGGCGAAGACGGCGCGCTGGTCGAGTGAGAGGTTGGCATCGGAGTCACGCAGCACGAGCGTCGTGATGCCGCGGCTTTCCAGTTCCTGACGCAGGCTGCGGGCGAGCGCGACGGTGATGTCTTTTTCAAGCAGCGTGTTGCTGAGAGTTTCTCCGTAATCGCCGCCACCGTGACTGGCGTCCACCACGGCGAAATAGCGGCGCGTGATCTGCGCCGGCGGATTCGGAGTTGCAGTGGGTGTTGGCGCGGGTGCGGTGGCCGGGGGCGCCTGAGTTCCCGGTGCCGCCGGCGGCAGATTCTGAGCGGTTGCGGCGGGCGGAGCGATGGTGATGGTGCGTCCGTCACTGCTGAAGGTAGCCATCACCGGGATGGAAGCAGTAACCGTGACCACGGCTGCTCCATTGTTCTCGCCGTAGTTGGCGGCCGAGATCGCTTTGTTTCCGAATGTAAGAGTCGGCGAGGCCGGCGCTACGAGTGGTTCGTGAGAGAAGGTCATGTGCAGTGCGCCAGGCTCAGTGGAAATCGTGGGATTCACCGGCGCAGTGAAATGAAAAACCAATCGCGGCGGATTGTCAGCAGCGAGCGAGGCTGTGAAGTGCGTGGCCACACTGCCGATGAACAGGCGGCCGGATTCCTCGTGCAGCGTGACCGGTCCGCCGAGAAAACGAGGCAGCAGGGAACCGAGCGCGCCGACGGGGACGAGTCCGCGTTTATTTTCCACCAAGAATTTCGCGTGGAGGTCGGAGTCAACACCCTGCACACGAACGTGACTCTTGCCCGCCTGGAAGTCACCTTCGACGTTGTTGTAGCGCAGACGCCAGCGGCCACCGTCAGCCTTGGCGCTCACCTTGCCAAGCGGTTCGAGCACCTCGAGCAAGCCTACATATTCATGGCCCTCGCGCTGCACAAGCGGGAGAGAGTAATTCGCAGCAACCGAGTAGACCGAGAGATGTTTGTCGGGGCCGGCTCCGGACAGAAGCAACGTAGAGAATAAGATCAGCGCAGACGTGAAGGCGTACAGGCAGCGCGGGTGCGACGCCCGCGCGACTGCCGACGGGACACTGGCGCTACGTGAGCGGCTAGTCCAGCGCATAGGCCGTCAATCCACTCAGCAGCTTGGGATAGAAATCGGTGGACTTTTGCGGCATGACTTCCCCTGCGAATGCTACATCACGCACCTGCTGTACGGGACACGGGTTCATCAGGAACGCGATGTTCGCCGCGCCCTTACGAACTTGTGCCAGAGCTTCCGATGCGTCGCGCAGATAAGAAAGGTTCTGCTGGTTGCGGATAGATTCCTCCGAGAGTTTTAGCACACCCTCCAACAGACACTTGTGCAACTGCACGACGTCGAGCCCTTGCTGGCGAGCTGAGAGACCTGCGAAGAATTTTGCACCCGCAGGTTTCGGAGAGTAGAGGACGAATGCGCGGTTAGCGGTAACGGCGAGCAGAGCAGTCCCGGCGCCGCCTCGCTCGCGCAGCAACGTCGTAGCGCGGGCAGCGTCGAGTGCGGAGTCGACTTCATCCACTTCAAAGAAGGCCCCACTGGCTTTCTGAAATTCCTCTGCCGAAAAACCCTGCAGCGAATGCACGACGCGATGCGTGGGCAACACTAACAGTCCAGGATTGTTCATGTTGACGAAGGTCATCATGACGAACTCATAGGAAGCCGTTGGATCGGAACCTGAACCTGCCGCGGCGCGGCACTCATTGCGGAAGTTGAGCGCGGTCTCGTAGCGATGATGGCCGTCGGCAATGACCAACTTCTTATCCTGCATCTTCTCCTGAACTGACGCAATCACGCCAGCATCCGATATTTGCCAAACCCGGTGGGCGACGCCGTATTCGTCGTTGACATCGATCGTCGGGGGAAGATTCGCCTTGGGCGTGAGCAGGGAATCGATCTCCCCGGAATCTTCATAAAGTAAAAAAAGTTGTTCGTAGTGGACTCGGGTGGCACGCAGCAAGTCAAGACGGTCGGCCTTGGGTTTGGCCAGTGTCTGCTCGTGCCGGTAGACGACCTTGGCAGAATAGTCCTCCACGCGGCCCAGCGCGATGAATCCCCGGCGCTCGAAACTCTCGCCCGACGGCGCGGTGAACGTCTGAGAATAGGCGTAAACCGAAGGATCGGAATCCTGCTTCAGAATTCCTTGAGCCCGCCAGTCGCGTCCATACGCTGCAGCCCGGCTATATACGTTCTGTACCGTATTGTCGTCAGGCTGGCGGCGTCCGAGAATGATTCGTACCAAGTTGTAGGGGCTGGACGCATAGTAGCGTTCCTGCATGGCAGGAGTGATCTTGTCGTAGGGTTGGGTGACGACCTGCGACGCGGAAACCCGCTGCAGGTCATAATGAAGCGCGCGAAAAGGAAGGATGTCAGCCATAGGAAACCTTTGATTGTAACAAGTTAGCGACGATCCCCGGGAACGCCCGCCAATCGGGCGATCTGGGCGACCGGTTCCAACTGGGTTGCAGTTCGGGAATTGTCACTAATTTTTGACAAAAACCCTACGCCGTGTGGCGAAAGCTGTGCTAACATCCGCGACATTGAGGTATTTATGGCCCGCCTGGTTGGTTGGCGTTGGTCATCTCGCCCGAAGGCCTTAGTTCGAAATGGCTATTCGGATCTCGCCCGGGATCTGACTGAAATTCGCCTGCGCCAAAATCCTTGCTTGGGGAATCTTATGCGGCAGTGCCTGGTGGTTGCTCTCTGTGTGTTCGTGTGCTTGGGCGTTTCAGCGTTCGGTCAGACGGATGTGAACGATGTGCACGTCATGCCGCGGGAGGTGGATAAAGAGAAAGACGCTCCCATGGAGCCCGCCGCCAAGAAGGAACTCATTTCCTCGGTTACTGGGTCAGGGTTAAATGCCCATGTACGTCCGCTGAAGGTGGATGTAGACCTGGTGCTGGTTCCTGTCACGATTACTGATCCGATGAACCGCCTGGTGACGGGGCTCGACAAAGAGAACTTCCAACTCTTCGAAGGCAACGCGGCGCAGGAGATTCGTTCGTTCTCAAGCGAAGACGCCCCAGTTTCATTGGGTGTGATCTTCGATTCGAGCGGCAGCATGAGCAGCAAGATGGACCGGGCAAAAGAGGCGGTCATCGAATTCTTCAAGACGGCGAACCCGCAGGATGAATTCTTCATGATCACTTTCTCCGATGAACCGGAGCAGGTGAGCGACTTCACCAGTTCCGTGGATGAGATCCAGAATAAGTTGGTGTTCGAAGTGCCGCGCAAAAGAACCGCGCTGCTCGATGCCATCTATATGGGCGTGAGCAAGATGCGGAAGGCCAAATACGCGAAGAAAGCACTGCTCATCATTTCGGATGGCGGTGACAATCATAGCCGCTACACCGAGAACGAGATCCGGTCGCTGGTGAAAGAAGCTGATGTGATGATCTATGCCATCGGCATCTACGATCGCTACGCGTCTGCGATCGAAGAGCGACTGGGACCGCAACTGCTGAGCGATATCACGGAACTGACCGGCGGGCGCGCTTTCACTATTGATAACCCGAATGACCTGGGCGACGTGGCGACCAAGATTGGCGTCGAACTGCGCAATCAATACGTCCTCGGTTACCGTCCTACCAAAATCGCTCGTGACGGCAAATGGCGTAAGATAAAAGTGAAGCTGTTGCCACCGAAAGGATTGCCGCCTCTACGGGTGTATGCCAGGACGGGATATTACGCGCCTGCGGAATAGGGCCTCAGGAGTTTTCTTTGTCTTCACGTTAGTGATCTTGGCTGGGCTGCAGCAGACTCCCGCCTGGTCGCAGCCTGCTCAGCCTCAGAGCGAAAGCAAGCCCGCCACGTCCCCGGCTCCTACTCAAGACGCCCCTAATCCTCCCCAGACTCAGGACGACAAGAAAGGGCAGGAAGACAAGAAACTCAATGATCAGGGAGTTTTCGTCTTTAAGAAAGACGTGGATGAAGTTCTGCTGCACGCCTCGGTGATCGATGACAAGCAGCATATCGTCACCAACCTCGATCGCGCCGCATTCACCGTGTTCGAAGACGGAAAGCAGCAAAACATCATCTCGTTTCACAACGAGGACATTCCTGTTTCGATGGGCATCATCATCGACAACTCCGGTTCGATGCGCGAAAAGCGCGCCAAGGTGAACCAGGCGGTCCTGAATCTGGTGCGGGCGAGCAATCCGCGCGATGAAGTCTTTATCGTCAACTTCAACGACGAATATTATCTCGATCAGGATTTCACCAACGATTTGCTGAAGTTGAAGGAAGCGCTGGAAAAGATAGATGCCCGCGGAGGCACTGCGCTCTACGATGCGGTCGTGGCCTCAGCCGATCATTTAAAGCGCAATGCGCGCCTGGAGAAAAAAGTTTTATTCGTCGTCACGGATGGCGAGGATAACGCCAGCAACGGAAACCTGGAGCAGGCGGTGAAGCAGTTGCAGGAAGAGAACGGCCCGTCGGTGTATGCCATCGGAATCCTGGGAGACGAGGAGCATCCCAAGCGGGCGAAGCGCGCGCTGGAAATCATTGCACAGCGGACTGGCGGAATCGCATTTTTTCCCAAGACGCTGGATGAAGTGGATGAAATCAGCCGCACCGTAGCGCATGACATCCGGACTCAGTATGCGATTGGCTATAAGCCGACGAATCCGCGTGGTGCGGGCGGCTTCCGCACAGTTCGGATCGAGGCCAAGGGCAAGGGACACGGCAAGATGGTCGTGCGCACCAAAAGCGGGTACTACGCGGGCGTGCAGCCCGCGTCCAGCGGATCTAAATAGGAATCAAGTCAAGGTCGTTCCAGCATTTGCGCCGCTGATTCAATCAGCGACGATTCCTCCTCCAACGCCTTCGCCACGCGCACGATTTCCTGATCGGCCTCTGCGTAGCGCTTCTGCTCGATGCCTTCCCGCACGCTGGGAACGGTCTTTACACCGTATCCGCTGTAGACCCCGGGAGCATAAATCAAGTGCTTGTACCAGGGACGACGTGGCAATCCGTCATCGTTGGTCAGTTTGCGTTCGCTTTCGATGAGGCGCTGGTTCAGTGCGCGCAGCGATTCCGCTTGCTCATCGCTCAATGCGGCCTGCTTGTGCGACAAAGCCTTGCGATAGTGCTCGGCACTGCGGGTCAGTGATTCGGCGGCATTTTGCATGGGAGCGAAATTCAGGTGTGGCGGAACATTCTCTTTCGCCGGAGCAACCGTGGGGCGTCTCGGATCGAGCGTGGCCTTGAAGACGCCTTCGTCCAACTCCTGGTTGCGCTCGCGAATCTCTTCCTGCTTGTCGGTCAGGAGCTTCTCGAGGTCCTTCGTGTATTTCTGAATCGTGTCGGCAAAATCCACGAAGTCAAAGGGTAGGACTTCAGCGTCGGCCAGGCGCATCACCGATGTTCCGATGGTCTGCGATAACGCGCGGCCGTATATGAATTCATAGTCGGAGAAATGCATGTACCAGTAGAAATCGTCGTAGATAGAGTGATAGATGCCCTGCTCGTCCTCGCTTCCATAACCCAGATTCATGGATGCGATCCCCAGATGATCGAGGAATCCAGTGAAGTCTGTACCGGAGCCGAGCGCGTCGATGCGCAGGTCCGCTCGCTGGCGCAGTTCCTTTTTTTCGTCGGCGGATTTAGCACCGGCGATCAAAGACAACTGCAGACGCTGCCACACCGTCATCTTGGTTTCAGGATCTTCGATGTCACGCGCAACCCCGTTAATAAACTGTTCGAGAGAGTGGGACCCGCCCATCTGGAAAAGGCCGCGATCATTGCCGTCGGTGTTGATGTATACCGCGGCATGCTGGCGCAACTCCTCGGCATGCGCTTCCACCCACTCAGTTGAACCAAGCAACATGGGTTCTTCTCCGTCCCAGGCGCAGTAGATGATGGTGCGGCGAGGCTTCCATCCTTCCTTGAGCAGCAGGCCCAGCGCGCGGGCTTCTTCGAGCAGCGGTCCCTGACCCGAGACCGGATCTTCCGCGCCGTTCACCCACGCATCGTGATGATTGCCACGAATGATCCACTCGTCGGGGGCGACGCTACCGGGAATCTTTGCGATGACGTCGTTCACCGGTTTGATGTCCCAGTTGAACTCAACTTTCAAATGCACTTTCGCCGGACCGGGCCCAACATGGTAGGGGATCGGCAGACTGCCGCGCCAGTCGTCGGGCGCCATCGGACCTTTGAGCGCGGCGAGAAGCGGCTGCGCATCGCCATAAGAGATCGGCAACACCGGAATCTTCGTGAGGCTCTTCGCTTCCTTCAGCGAGAGCCGCTTGGCATCGGGTGTTGCGCCTACGCCGGGAGTGAGCGGGTCCCCGGGACTCGCTGATGCAAAGTCCATGACGCTGCCGCGCTGCACACCATCGGGATTGCGCATCGGGCCCTGCGGGAATACGACGTCGCGAGTATAGCCATCATCTTTCGGTTCGGAATAGATGAGGCATCCGATCGCTCCGTGCTCGGCTGCGACTTTCGGCTTCACCCCGCGCCACGACTGGTAATACTTGGCGATTACGATCGCGCCCTTTACCGAGATGCCCAGGCGGTCGAGCTTTTCGTAGTCCTCGGGGAGTCCGTAGTTCACGAACACGAGGGGCGCTGTGACGTCTCCATCGATCGAATACGCGTTGTAGGTAGGAAGCTGCTCCGATTTCTGATTCGAAGTGGGATCGATCGCCAGCGCCGGCTCTTCGAGCTTGGCGGTGAACTTCGTGGGCTCAACCATTTCGAGTACGCGAACCTTCGGCGTGGGAAAGAGCACGTTGAAGGTTTCGATATGAGCGTCGAGCCCCCATTCCTTGAAGCGGGCAAGAATCCACTCGGCATTGTCTTTGTCGTATGGCGACCCGACGTGGTGAGGCCGCGCGCTCATGCGTTGCATGTAGTCGCGAAGATTCTTGGTATCAGGAATCGTGCGGAATTTGGTCTCCCAATCGCGCTCGGTCTGGCTGGAGCGTGGTGAGTATCCGGCCAACGGAGTGTCGTCAGCGGCAAATACCGTGGATGGAGAAACGAGCGTGAAGATCAACAGCACTGCGGCAAGACGTCGCATGCGATTCCTTTCGGGATTTTTTGGTGGACCGCAATTATAACTGCAAGCAGGAAATAAAAAGGGAATCGAGGTTGCTGGCGTCTCAGACAGAGCTCACCTTGCGCGGGAATCGCTCAGCGGTGTATGTCGAACGGGATCGTCACTTCCAGAGAAGTTTGCGTTGGTGACGGAGAGTAAACCCACTGTTTGACAGCCTTCCCGGCAGCTTCAGCCAGGATGGGATTTCCTCCGACCACTGCGACACTCTCGACCTCGCCCTTGCGCGAGATCGTGAGTCGCAGGCGCACGGTCCCGACGATGCCAAGTCGCTGTAGGGTTTCCGGATAGTCTGGTTCCACACGGGTCAACAAGACACGTTCCTGACTTCGTTTTTCCGATACCACGGTCAGTATCTTTACTCCTTCGATTTTCGTTGAACCGCTGACATATCCGATGGCCCCTTTTGTTTTGGCGACATATTCCACAACGTCGGCGTCGGAATTGAGTTCCTTCGGCATGAGACCCTTGCCGGTAAATACCAAGCCTTGATAGTAAGTGTGGATCTCCTCGCTGCCGCGGTCGAGGTACATCCGGAGGAAAGACTCGTGCGTAGCACCAGACTTTGCCAGCACAGGAACAACGGCCGATCCGTCGTCCAGGGTCTTTCGCTGCAGCAGGAACACATTCTTGAGATCGCGAGCCGAGATGGTGTCGGCCTTGACGGTGCTGTTGGCAATGACTTTCACATCGCCCGCGAAAACATTCAGCGTCGCGAACAGTATCAACCCGGCACTCATCAGCAGTCGGATCGGTGGTTTCATCGATTTGCCTTTCCTTCCCATGGCATCGGACCTCAGAAGTGGAAGCCGGTCTTTATGACCAGCGCATTTGTGTTCGTCCGAAAGCCCTGCGGATTTTGTTGAGGGTAGAAACCGTCCGGATACGTGCCCACTCCGTAGCCGTTGATGAAGTGGCCTTCGAGCTTCACATAGGTGTAGCGGTTCAGGTCAATGCGTGCGGCAGCTACCTTGTCGTAAACGTGGTTCTGGGGCAGATCGGTTTCTGTTTGGCTGGGAAACAGGCTTCCCAAAGGGCCGCCGACCACGTTCGTCACGGTGTAGTGAGAGTAGTAGGAACCAACCTCAATATGTTTGCGGATCCGATAGGCCCCCGAGACATACCACGCCCGAGTGTCGATTTCCACCTCTGTGCCAGCCACGTAAGGTTGCCGGCTGAAGTGGCGCCGGTACTCTGCGTCGATCCGCAACCCGTGAGCGATATATTCGCCGTAATACCCGTTGGTCCAATACGAGGTTGACGAGATTTCGTACGGAACAAGACCTGCCGAGGGATTCAGCGGATTGACGAATGTGCCTCTTCCGGTAATTTCCTCGTTCATTCGGGACGCACCGATCATCAATCCAGTCACTGGCGTATTCCACCGGAGGTCCCCGCCATACTGAAGACCACCCATGCTGCGGAAATAGACTTGAGAATTCGTAACCAAATAGGGATACCCACTGTAGATGCTGTCGCTGCGATGTCCGGCGTAGGCCGTGTAAGACACTTCCCCGAGATGGTGGCGGAGCGGAACGTTGCCATAGACGTCTCCACCGGCGTGCGCAATCATCGTGTCACGCAAATCGGTGGGATACACACTTTGAGGGAGTAGGGCAAAGACATGCAGAGAATCCAGGTCCTGAGAGTCGTTGTAAAGGCCTAGAGTGGTCTTGCCCTTTCCCGCGCGAATGCCGAGCCAGTTATTGAATCTGTAATCCGCGACCGCCCAATCAAGCGAGGGATGCCACTGTCCGAGTTCACCTAAGTTACGGTCGTAGATCTGCGCCCCCACGCGGAATTTGTCTGTCAGTTGCGACGACATATTGAGCCCCATATCGGTCATGGCACCGCTGACCTGACTGCTGTTCATGGTCAACCAGTTGTTCCTATCGGTGTAGACGAATCCTTGCGAGGCGAAGCCGTGGACCTGAACGGTGCGGTCCCAAACCTTGAACTCCTGTGCCGAGCAAATCTGAACTGCCAACAAGCAGATGAGTGCCGATTCCACGATTCGGTGATGCATAGGTCTCCTTCGGACGTGCTCAAATACTGAGATCGGCAACTGCGGACGATGACTTGAGTCTGTCGCGCACTGCGCCTGTGTATCCGTCACCAAGCAGTCTTGAAATCGATCTGATGGACGATTCCCCTAGCTGCTGAGAGGTTGTGCTGTCGCGCGGGCGGGGAAAGCGACTAAGGGTGCGGTTCGAAGGGGATGGCCACTTCGATATGGGTTTGAGTTGGCCACGGCGAATAAACCCACTGTTTCGCCGCTTTGGCGGCGGCTTCGCCGAGAATCGGATTGCCTCCAAGCACCGTGACGCTTTCGACTGCACCCTTCGCCGAGACAGTGACTTCCAGGCGCACGGTCCCGCCGATGCGGAGCTTCAAGAGCGTCTCCGGGTACTCGGGCTCAACTCGGGTTAGGAGCCTTCGTTCGCCTTTGCTTCCGTTCTGCAAGATGGTGAGAACCTTCACTCCTTCGGCCGGAGTACTAACGTCCACATATCCAATGGCGCCCTTGGTCTGAGCCACGTAGGTGACGATTTCAACATCGGAGGAGAGGACTTTGGGCATTAAACCGGTGCCGGTGAACACCAGAGTTCGGTAGTAGGTTTGCAGCGCATCGTCGCTCTTGCCGAGGTATCTTTTGAGGAAGGCTTCATGAGCGGTGCCACGTTTTGCAAGTACCGGTTCGATGTGCGAGCCGTCATTGAGTGATCTTTTCTCCCCGAGAAAGAGGCTTCTGAGTTCCGCTGCCGTGATCGAGTCCGGTCGCACGCTGGAGTTGGCGATTACCTTGACGTCGCCAGCATGGGCACGGACTAACCCAAACATTACGACGGTGGCAACGAGGGGAAGTAGCGTCCTGAGCTTCATCGGATTCTCCTGTCTACGGAACTTCATCGCCTCAGAAGTTCACGCTAGTACGGACCACCAGCGCATTCGTGTTGGGTTTGAACCCTTGTGCGTTGACCTGCGGATAGAATCCGTCCGGATATGTGCCGTTCCCGAACCCATCCATAAAATGACCTTCGACTTTTGCATTCCAGTACTTGTTAAGGTCAACCCGCGCAGTGACGACCTTGTCGTAGATGTGATTCTCCGGAAGGCTGGTATCGGTCTGTTGGGGAACCCCTAGAGTGGCGAGGGCCCCGCCCACGATGCTGGTGATTGCGTAGCGGGAATAGTACGTACCGACCTCCACTCGTTTGATCACACGGTAGCTTCCGGCGATGTACCAGCCACGCACATCGGTAAGGTTTACGGAAGAGCCGCCGAAAATGGCCTGGTCCCGCACGTAGCGACGGTATTCCGAGTCGACCCGCAATTTCCCTCGCGTATATTGGCCGTAGAATTGGTTCGTCCAGTCGGCCTTGGACCACTCCGAAAACAGAATTCTCCCTCCGCCCGGGTTGGCGGGATTGACACTGCTTCCATTGCCCGCGGTGTCCTGGTTCAGGCGGGAAGCGCCGATCAGCAGGCCCGGGAGTGGGGTATTCCAGCGGAGATCGGCCCCGTACTGCAGCCCGCCGAACGCTTTGAACTGCGTTCCGAACTGCGACAGAAGGTACGGATAACCACTGTGGATGCTATCCCAGCGATGCCCGGCATACACGGTGTAGGATACTGTGCCCAGACGACGGCGGAGAGAAACAGTTCCGTAAACATCGCCGCCGGTGTGACCGATGGTGGCGTCGCGAACATCCGTGGGATAAACACTTTGCGGAAGCAACGCGAAGGTATGGAGAAAGTCCAAATCCTGGGTGTTGTTGTAGAGGCCGAGAACGGTCTTCACTTTGCCAGCTCGCAGGCCGAACCAGGGTTTGACCCGGTAGTCGGCGAACGCCCAATCCAAGGAGGGATACCAATCTCCTAGGTGTCCCAGGTTGCGATCGTAAACCTGTGCTCCGATGCGCAACTTATCCGTCACCTGCATGGAGGCATTGGCTCCAAAATCTGTGAACTCGCCGCTGCCAACGTTGCTGGAATACATGGTCAGCCAGTTGTTGTGATCGGTGTGCACGAATCCCTGCGAGGCGAAGCCGTGGATCTGAACCGAACGGTCGAAGATTTTGAACTCCTGCGCCTGTATCGCGATGGGAGTTACATAAAAGCAGATCAGAGCCAGTTCGAAGAATCGTCGTGGCATGGGAACTCCTCAATAGAGGTCTACAATTTGAAGATCGGAAGGGTGGAAGAAAACTTGAATGTGAGAGCCTGATGCCGGTACGTCAGATCTGCCGCACGTAAGTCGATGCTCCATTGACGATTCCCCTCTCTCCCCGTACCCTGTAAGGTGCGCTCGAAAAGCTCTGAAATGTCCCGCCTGCGCGTAGCCGACGACATTACCCAACTGGTCGGTGAAACTCCCATGTTGCAATTGAAGCGGCTGGTTCCGGCTGGTTCGGCGGCCGTGTTTGCCAAGCTGGAATACTTAAATCCTGGCGGCAGCGTGAAAGACCGTGCCGCCATTGGAATCATCCGGCGAGCCGAGCAGGACGGGAAGCTTGCTGCTGGTGGCACAATCGTCGAGGCGACGGCCGGAAATACGGGCATCGGTCTGGCTCTGATCGGAGTAAACCGTGGCTACAAAGTCCGACTATTCGTACCGGAGAATTTCTCTCAGGAGAAAGTGATCATCATGCGGGCCCTCGGCGCGGAGGTGACACGCACTCCCGACGCCGAGGGCATGCAGGGCGCAATCAGTCGCGCGAAAGATCTGGTCGCCGGCGATCCCACCGCCTTTATGGCGGGCCAGTTCGAAAATCCCGCCAATCCCGATTACCACTACGAGACTACCGCCCACGAAATCTTCGAACAGATGGACGGCAAAGTTGACGCTGTCGTGCTCGGCTGCGGTACGTCGGGAACATTCTCTGGAATTGCGCGCTATCTGAAAGAGAAATCGCCGAAGGTTTTGGCGTTTGCCGTGGAGACGCAGGGCTCTGTGTTAGGCGGCGGAGAGCCGGGCCCGCACAAGGTGGAAGGAATCGGTGCGAGCTTCATCCCGAAGACGTTTGACCGCTCAGTCTGCGATGAAGTGATGATGGTGATGGACGACGACGCTTTCGATACGGTGAAGGCGCTGGCAGCCCAGGAAGGCGTGCTGGCTGGGTCGAGTGGCGGCGCCGCCGTGTTTGCATCGCTCCAAGTAGCGAAACGACTGGGAGCGGGGAAGCGGTTGGTCACGATCATTCCCGATTCAGCTGAACGATATTTGTCCAAGAAGATTTTTGAAGGCGGCCTCTAGCGCAAGTCGCACAGATTTCTCATAGATTCACACTCATGAAAAAAAATAAAGAACTTGGTTTTGCCACGCGCGCCATTCATGCGGGCCAGGAACCCGATCCGTTGACGGGTTCCGTGACGGTTCCCATTTATCCGACCTCGACGTATGTGCAGCAGGGCATCGGCGAGCACAAGGGATATGAATATTCTCGCGTGTCGAATCCGACGCGCGCGCGTCTCGAGGAAAATTTGGCGGCGCTCGAAAATGGCGTGGCGGCGCGGGTGTTCGGCAGCGGTATGGCGGCCATCAATGCCATCGCGAGCCTGCTGAAGACCGGGGACCACGTGGTCTGCGGAAACGACTTGTACGGCGGAACGCCGCGGTTGTTTAACCAAGTCCTGACGGGATTCGGCCTGGAGTTTTCCTATGTAGACACGTCTGACGCGGAGAATGTCGAACGCGCCATCCGCAAGAACACGCGCATGGTTTATGTGGAGACGCCGACAAATCCTCTAATGCGGTTGAGCGACCTCAACACGATCAGCGCGATCTGCCGGCGCAAGAAAATCTTGCTGGTGGTTGATAACACGTTCATGTCGCCGTATTTCCAGCAACCACTGGCGCTGGGCGCGGACATGGTTGTGCACTCCACCACAAAATTCTTGAATGGTCACAGTGATGGGCTCGGCGGGGTGGTGGTTTGTGCGAAGCAGGAGCATGCCGACCAGTTGGCCTTCCTGCAGAAGGCAGCGGGGGCGATTCTTTCTCCGTTCGAGTGTTGGCTCATCCTGCGCGGAGTGAAGACGCTGGCAGCGCGCATGGAGATTCATGACCGCAGCGGCCGCATCATCGCCGATTTCCTGGCGAAGCACAAGAAGGTGAGAGCTGTTTTCTATCCGGGCCTGGCCGACCATCCGCAACACGCCCTCGCGAGACGGCAGATGAGCGGCTTCGGTGCGATGATTACGTTTGAAACCGGGTCTTTGAAGAACGCGAACAAGATGCTGAAGACCCTCCGCGTGTGCTCGTTGGGAGAGTCTCTTGGCGGTGTGGAGACGTTGATCTCTCACCCCGCGACTATGACGCACGCCGCGCTAGGCGTCAAAGGGCGCAAGGCTATTGGCATCACTGACGGGCTCGTGCGGATTTCCGTGGGAATTGAAGACGTGGACGACATTCTCGACGATCTGGATCACGGGTTGACTGCAATCTAGATCACGGAATCACGCAGATCAACACGGATAAATTCAGAACTTCAAATCGTTCCAGCCATTTGCATTTGTGACTGACCAACGACAATCTCGCTCTCGCGAGTGGAATTCCGCCGCTTACCACCGGCTCTCTGGTCCGCAAGTGAGCTGGGGCAAGAAAGTTCTGTCGCGGTTGCACCTGCGCGGCGATGAAAAACTTCTCGACGCAGGATGTGGAACCGGCCGGCTGACCGCCGATCTGTTGGAAGCATTGCCGAGAGGTCACGTCGTTGGCGTCGATCTCTCCCAGAACATGCTAAGCTCCGCCCGCGCGCATCTTGCTCAGCAGTTTGGATCCCGCGTGACCTTGGTGGCGTGCGATTTTTTGCATCTACCGTTCGAGCGGGCCTTCGACGGCATCGTGAGCACCGCTGCTTTTCATTGGGTGCTCGACCACGATCAGTTATTTGCTAGCTTGCGCCGTGCGTTGATTCTCGGTGGGTGGCTGGAAGTGCAGTGCGGTGGTGGCCCGAATCTTGTTGCGTTGCGTGACCGGGCCGATGGTCTAGCCGCGAGACCGAAATTTGCTCGCTTCTTTGACGGCTTTCGTGAGCCGTGGCTTTTTCAAGAAGCGGAACCGGCAGCGGCGGCCCTGCGACGCGCGGGGTTTGTCGATGTCGAGACATCGATCGAGCCTGCGCCCACTGTCCTCGACAACGCCGAACAGTACCGCGAGTTTGTGCGCAACATTATCTTTCGACAGCACCTCGAGCGTCTTCCATCGGAAGATCTGCGCGCTGAGTTTATGAACACACTTACCGAGAAAGCTGCTGCTGACGATCCTGCATTCTCCCTCGATTACTGGCGGCTGAATCTGCGCGGCCGAACGAACTAGTACGAAACCCTTAAGGCCATTTCCGTAGCAGTCATTCTCCTGACTACAGTGTTGCGGAACGAGCTGCGCCGAGACTTTTCGACTACGAGGGGTTTTAATCTTACGAGCGGCTCCGTCATTTCGTCCATAATCCGAATCCACGGAGGTCAATTATGCGACGAAGTATCTTCATTGCGATCCTATTTGGTGTCGCGTCCCTGGCTGCTTTCGGCCGAACAGACAGCCCCACTGATGCCGAACAGGATCACAAAGATGTACGCCAGGATCAGCGCGAGGCTCGGCACGATATGCGTGATGCCCGTCCGGATCGAACGGATATCAGACAAGACCGCGCCGATTTGCGTCGAGATGAGAAAGATGGCAATACCGCTGGAGCGGCAAAAGAGCGCAAGGACATTCGTCAGGATCGGCGGGATGTCCGCCAGGATAAGAAAGACGCACACCGGGATCGCCGCGATGCTCGTCGTGACCGAAGTCAGACCAGGATGCCTTCAGCCCGACCAGCGCCACGGGCCGGCCGCCGGTAAGCGAAGATTTCTCCTCCAGCAGCCTACGGGCAACGAGACTTGTTCTCGCTGCCCTTTTTTCATTGCTAATCCACGGGACCAGCGTCGGCTCTCACCGAGCTCTCCAGCCACCGTAGGTACTCCGCGCTGCCGTCTTCAATGTTGATTGCAATGCATTCAGGCAGTTCATATGAGTGCATTGCACGAACCGCGTCGCGCACGGCCGGAAATTGATCGGCATTTGTCTTGATCAACAGTAACCATTCGCGGCTCGACTCCACCTTACCCTGCCAGCGGTAAACGGATTCAATCTGCGGGATGATGTTGACGCAGGCGGCGAGTCGGTGTTCAACGAGATGCTGCGCAATCTTGCGGGCCTCATCTTCGGATCCGCATGTCGAGAGGATTATTCGTTTGTCAGTCATACAGAATCAGCCGTCAGCTCTGGTTTTCGCCTGAAGGTTTAGCCAGCAGCTCTCGCTTGATTGACCACGAGATTAGCATCTTGGTGCGCTCGATGGCCTCCCATGCCGCGAGGCAGTGGCGCGACATGGCGAGTCCCTGGGCGAACAGTTGAAGACGATACGTAACCAAGTTGGTTCCTTCTTTCCTGAACGGCATAACTTCCGTTTGACCGCAGAGGTGAAGGAGAAGTTTACTGAAAGGTTAGTGCAAGATTCGAGGATTTCTATGGGTACAGCGGGAAAGGCCTGAAAAAGCTGAAACGGCCGCCAAGCATCAGATTTTCGACTAAGAATTTCGAGTGAGAATTTCGAGCGAAAGAGCTGCTTTGAAGCCCTTACCAAGAATCAGAAGATTTCCGCGCCCGGAAGACGGCCTGCGTGCCATGGTCGATCGCGCGCCTCAGGCGGAAGCCTTCGCCGCGTCATGGATCGAGCGCGTGCGTCCTCTTGCCGTGCGCGTTTATGCGCTGCGCCGCCGCATCGCGACTGTCGCTGTGGCCATTCTGGCCGCGTCGTTATTCGTCCACGTAATGTTCGGCGCCAACGGAATGGTGGTCTACAAGCAAAAGCGTGCCGAGTATCAGGCGCTGCGGAAACAGATTGTTCAGGTACAGCAGGAAAACGAGCTGTACACGCAACAGATCCAGGGACTGAAAAGCGATAAGAAGGCCGTCGAAAAAGAAGCGCGCGAACAGCTAGGTTACGCCAAGCCCGGTGAGTATGTGTATGTTGCTCCCGCTCCGGCAAAGCCCGCCCCGCCCGCCAATCGCTCGGCGAAGAAATAACTTCTACATTTTCCCGGCGTGCAACTTCCGAGTGCGCAGTGAGCCTGTCCGCTGACAAACCGCTTCGGCGCCTGTGATATATTTCCGGTGCCTCATTCACAATCGGACGGAGACCGTTGGCCCTGCTTGGGCTCCTTCTTCGACGCTGTGGGTTCTTGCGGTGTGGGGCCGCAACTGAATTTCAAAAGGAGAAAAACCGGCCATGAGAAAAGTGCTAGCGATTTGTCTCTTAGTATGTTTTGTCTTCGCTTTGTCCGCGTTAGCTTTCGACGATATGGGCAAGAGCGCAACGGTCAACGGATGGGTGAGCGATGCCAAGTGCGGTGCCAAGGGCGCTAACGCCGGTGCTGAGGCCTGCACCAAGAAATGCGTAGCCGCTGGCGAGAAGATGGTGATCGTCACCGATGGCGACAACAAGGTGCTTGCCGTGGACAACCAGGATGCCCTGAAGGGACACGAGGGCCATCACGTCACAGTGACCGGCACGATGGGGAAAGATTCCATGCATGTGGCCAGTGTCAAAATGATGTGAGCTTTGCTTCGATGGTAGGTTTGAGGGCGGCGTGCCAGCCGCCCTTTATTTTTGTGCGAATGAAGGTTTACCGCACGACCCCTTCCAGCGGAGAACTGGCCGTAGCGTATAGCTTCTTCGGCATGCGTCCAGAAAGATAAGCTTGCCGTCCGGCGAGCACCGCATGGTGCATGGCTTCTGCCATCAGCACGGGATCTTGCGCGGCAGCGATGCCTGTATTCATTAGTACTGCATCGGCACCGAGTTCCATCGCCAAGGCGGCGTCAGATGCCGTGCCTACTCCTGCATCCACGATCAGTGGGACGCCGGTGATCATCTCACGCAGAATGCGGATGTGAGCCTGGTTCTGGATACCCATCCCGCTGCCGATCGGCGCGCCTAGCGGCATGACGGTCGCTGCTCCGGCGTCGATCAGACGCTTGGCAAAAACGATGTCATCCGAGGTATAGGGCAGGACGGTGAAGCCCTCCTTCACCAGCACGCGTGTGGCTTCGAGCGTCGCCTGCACGTCCGGATAAAGAGTGGCCTGGTCTCCGATGACTTCGAGCTTCACCCAATCCGATAGCCCAACCTCGCGGCCGAGGCGCGCGGCGCGGATGGCCTCGTCGGCCGTGTAGCAACCCGCGGTGTTGGGCAGCAGAAAATATTTCTTCGAGTCAATGTAGTCGAGCAGCGATTCCTTGCTGCGATCGAGGTTCACGCGGCGCACCGCGACCGTGACCATCTCCGCGCCACTCGCCTCGAGGGCGCGCGCCGTTTCCTGAAAGGATTTGTACTTTCCCGTGCCTACAATCAGACGGGAGCGGAAAGAGCGTCCGGCAATCATCAATGAGTCCGACATAGGATTATTGTAATGAAAATGGAGAGCGGCGGGTTGGGAGAGATCGCTCTCATCAGGCTGTCCAGCGTTCTTTGCAATCATACCGATTGCTATAAACACTCCGGCAAGACCGAGGCCGAGAATTTCTCCGAGTATGTGATCGACATGGCCGAATTCCGCGATGGCACGTCCTCCCGCCAAAAACAGAAGACCTGCTATCGCGAACGCAAGCCGTGACAAGCCCCGAAAGAACGCCTTCACGGTTGCTTTGTAGGAAGCACTAATATCTCAGAGAAGAAGCGCCAGAATAGCCGATGGCAGCTATTTTACGGTACCGTCGTCGCCTCAGCCTGGGCGTACAGTTCGTCAATCTGCCTTCGGTAGCGGTCTTCGATCACCCGTCGCTTTAGCTTCATGGTCGGAGTCAGCACGCCGTTGTCGGCGGTGAATTCGTCGGCCACCAGCAGCACGCGCTTCAGTTTTTCGAAACGAGCCATGTTCTGGTTAATTCCTTCGACGATCCCTTCATAGAGCGCCTGAACCTTGGGATTGGACACCAGTTCCGCACGCGAAGCAAAAGGAACTTCATTCTCGCGCGCCCATTCCTCCAGCGACGCGAAATTCGGCGAGATGATTACCGCCGCAAATTTGCGCTTGTCCCCTAGAATCGCGGCGACCCCAACCAGCGGATTCAGCTTTAGCGAATTCTCCACCGGCTGCGGCGCAATAAATTTTCCGCCCGAAGTCTTGATCAAGTCCTTCTTGCGGTCCGTGACCGAAAGATATCCATCATCGTCAATGTTGCCGATGTCGCCAGTCTTGAACCAGCCATTCTCCAGGGCCGCCTTGGTTTCTTCGGGACGATTCCAGTAACCCTTGAAGACCGACGGCCCGCGCACCAGAATCTCGCCGTCCTCCGCGATCCTTACCTCAAGGTTCGGCAGAGTTTTTCCGACAGTCCCGATCCGGTGGTTGATCGGCGTATTGACCGCGATCACCGGCGATGTTTCGGTGAGTCCATAGCCTTCGTGAATGCGAATGCCGGCCGCCGCATACCACTCGGCTAGTTCGCGCCCCAGCGGCGCGCCCCCGGAGATAAAAGTCTCGACCTTGCCGCCCATGCCTTCGCGAATCTTTGAGAACACGAGTCTATTGGCCAACTTCCAACTGCGCGATGTCGGAGTCTCTCCGGCCAGAATCTCCGCCTTGTGGCTGCGCCCAACTGACAATGCCCAATCAAAGATCGCGCGCTTGGGCTGACCTTTGGCTTTCAATTCCGCCTGCGCATAGATCTTTTCGTAAACGCGCGGCACCGACACAAAAATGGAAGGCCGAACCTCCAACAGATTCGACGGCAGGTCTTGCAGAAACGGGCAATAGGCCAGGGTCACGCCGTGGTAAATCATGGCGAAATCCACGTGGCGCGCGGTGATGTGACATAGCGGTAGAAACGAAATGCTGATCAGCCCCGGCCGCATGTTGAAACCCTGTAGCGAGCACGAAATGTTCGAGGCGATATTGCCGTGGGTCAGCATCGCTCCCTTGGACGTGCCCGTGGTGCCGGACGTGTAGACAATCGTGGCCAGGGCATCGGGACTCATCCCCCGCGCCCGCGCTTCGATTTCAAAGCCAAGATCTCCCGGGCCCTGACGCGTGATCTGGCTCAAGTTCACGCACTGACTCGCGAACGGAGCGAGGTCGCCGTTAAATTCCACTGCATCCATGACCACGATCTTTTCGACCTGCGTCTGGGGAAGAATCGACAGAATCTTGTGAAGTTGATGGTCAGATGAAAGGAAAATCATCCGGCAGCCCGCGTCCTTCAACACAAACGCCGTTTGATCCGCCGTGAGTGTCGTATAGAGCGGGACTGTGACGGCCCCCAGCAGCAGGCTTGCCATGTCGGCCATGGGCCATTCCGGCCGGTTTTCGCTGAGCAGCGCAATGCGATCGCCGGGCTGGATGCCCCAGGCATGGAGCGTGCGTGCGGTGCGCGCGACGCCCTCGCCAAACTCGTGCGACGAAACGGGCCTCCACTTTCCGGCCTCGCGGTACATCAGCATGCGGTCGAGATTCCGTTCGACCGCGGCAAAGAAAATGTCATTCAGCGTGGCAATGCTCATTGCGTCTTTCGAGTCCCTGTCCGCGAGCGTACACACAATTCACAACGCCAACGGCTCCGAACAGAACTGTACTGTTTCGCCGGTGCTTTCAGCAATGCGTATGGTCACACTTCTAGGTACTGTCGTGCTTCCCCGGCTTGCGTATTTACCGAGAAGTCAAGCCGGGTTTATGCTGATGCGGTACTCAAGTGGGAGGGGTTCCAATGAAGAAGCACTCAGGAGTTCTGGCGGCGGGGTTGTTGCTGGCTGGTTTGCTGGCCATCAACGCATCCCCGTCGTTCGCGCAGAGTGAAAAGGCGGCCGCGCCCGAGATGCCCAAGGTGGGCGACACGGCGCCCGATTTCACGCTGAAATACCTCGACAGCAGCGGTGAGAAAGAAGCGAAGTTAAGTGACTACCGCGGCAAGAAGAACGTGGTGCTGGCGTTCTACATTTTCGCCTTCACCGGTGGTTGAACCAAGCAAATGAAAGCTTTCCAGGCGAACTTAAAAACCCTGGAAGCGACCGACACCCAGGTTCTGGGTGTGAGCATGGATAGCGCCTACGCCAACAAAGCCTTCGCCGACCAAATTGGAGTCACGTTCCCCCTGCTGAGCGATTGGGGCGGCAAAGTAACCCACCAGTACGGAATCTACAAGGACGAATACCAGGCCCCGCGTCGCGTGAACTTCCTGATCGGCAAAGATGGAAAGATCATGGAAGAACAAGTGGACAAGGATGCCATCGATCCCAAGAAGATCGTGGATGCCTGCGAGCGTCCGAAGCTGAAAAATTAAGAAAGGCACGGTTTCAAGGTTTCGAAGGTTTCAAAGTTTCAAGGGGGCGATCGGTTGAGCCCATCTCGAAACCTCCGAAACCTTGAAACTTTGAAACCTGTTCTTCCTCAAGCACTTCGCCCTCCCGGAAACTAAACCGTCTCTACTGTGTTTAATCCCTTGTGGGTAAGATCAACGTGTACGGATTGTTGCTCCGTCGAGGCGGACATATGAAAACACGCAAGCTCTGGACCTGGATGGTTCTTTTGGCAAGCGTCGCATTGCTCCTGCAGTTTTCGACCATCGCGAAAGCTCAAGATCAAGATCAAGATCAAGAAAATGACGATCAGGGTCAGGCGCAGGATCCCCCGGGCCGCGTCGCCCGCCTGAACTATTCGCAAGGTTCCATATCGTTTCGCCCGGCTGGCGAAGACGATTGGGTCAACGCCGTTCCCAACCGTCCCATGGTGACTGGTGACGACCTTTGGGCCGACGAAGATTCGCGCGCTGAAGTACACGTTGGTTCAGCTGCGATTCGGTTGGGCGCGAAAACTGGCATCACTTTCCTCGCGCTCGATGACCACACCACACAAATCCGTCTGGCTCAGGGATCGCTCATCCTCAAAGTGCGTCATGTTGACGACGATGATGCCTACGAAGTTGACACGCCGAACATCGCATTCAGCCTGCTGCAGCCCGGCGATTATCGCCTCGACGTCAGAGAAGACGGCAGTCAGACCATCACCACCGTCTGGCACGGCCGTGGCCGCGTGACGGGCGGCGGGTTCACCTACACGGTGATCGGAAATCAGTCCGCGACGTTTACCGGCACGAACGACCATCTGGACTACGACCTCGGCCAGATCCCTGCCCGCGATGACTTCGATAGCTGGGCCTTCGACCGCAATGATCGTGAAGATCACGCTGATTCTGCGAACTACGTTTCGCGCGAGATGACAGGCTACGAAGATCTCGACGAATACGGCGACTGGAGCTACGTCGCCGGCTACGGTCCGTGCTGGCGTCCGCGTGCCATCGCCGTGGGATGGGCTCCCTATCGCTTTGGACATTGGGTTTACGTCGGCCCGTGGGGCTGGACTTGGGTTGAAGACGAGCCTTGGGGATTTGCTCCGTTTCACTATGGTCGCTGGGCGACCGTGAATGGCGGGTGGTTCTGGGTTCCGGGACCAGTCGTCGTGCGGCCGGTGTGGGCTCCGGCACTCGTAGCATTCGTGGGCGGTGGACCGGGCTTCCGCTTCTCGGCTGGCGTTGGGGTGGGATGGTTCCCGCTTGCCCCCGGAGAAGTCTATGTTCCCGGATACCGCGTGAGCCGTGCGTACGTGAATAACGTGAACATCACCAATACAACCGTGAATGTCACGCGCGTTACGAACGTGTACAACACCGTGATCGTGAACAAAAGCACGACCGTCAACAATATTACTTACGTGAACCAGCGAACCAATGGCGTCACGGTCGTTTCGCACGACGCGTTTGTGAACGCGAGGCCCGTGGCGCAGAACATCATGAAGGTCGAACCGCGCGAGATCGCCGCAGCTCCTGTGTCTCACTTGGTGCGAGCCGAACCGATCCGCACCAGCGTAGTTGGCACCGGTCGTCCCGTATCGGTCCGTCCGCCAGCGGCTGTAATCAGCCGTCCGGTGGTTGCAGTTCGTACGCCTCCGGCTCCGCCGCGTCCGATCGATCAGCGGCAGGCGCAGGCTGGTGGACATCTTAACGAGCAGTCGCTAGTTCGTCCGGCTGGCCCGGCACAACCCGCGCAGATGACTCCAGGTGCGCGCCCGACTCAATCACAGAACGGATTCCGGCCTTTTACGCCGGCTAACAGCAACAATAACAATCAGGTTCGGCAAATGCCGCAGACGCAACCGCGAATCTACGAGCAACAGGGAACTCCGCAGCCGGAGAACCGCAACGTGCAGCCCTCGCAGAATCGCATGGCGCAGCCTGACCGCAATCAGGAGACCTACCGGCCCCCGCAACAGCAAGAGCCGTCCAGGTCTCCGATGCAGGAGACGCATCCCCTGGTGCGCCCCACGCCTCCGGTACAGGAGCGCAACCAGCAGCAAGAGCAGCAGCAAGCCGAGAAGTTCCACCAGTGGCAGCAAACGCGACCGACTCCTCCGCCTCCAGCACCGAGGCCGGAATCACGTCCGTCTCCGCCGCCGCGTTCTTCTCCGCCACCGAAGCAGGAGAAGCCGAAGGGGCATTGACGCTAACGGCTTGCTTGCGGTGTGATAGGGTTCGCATGAGATACGCTTGCGGACCAGACAACAAATAAACGGCGACGCCGGGAGCGCAACACCGCTTCCGGCGTAGTCTTTTTTGCAGAGCAATTTTGGCACGACAATGACAGAAACCAGGCGTCCCCACATCAACTGGATGGATATCCTGTGGTTGGTATTCCTCGCGGGACTGGCGCTCCTGCCGCCTGTTAAGGAGATCCATAAGCAGGGAATCCTGCTGGCCTTCGGGTTCCTGCAGTTGGGCGAAGGCTGGTTGATCGGACGTCTGCCCAAGCGCGGCGCGGCTTATCTCGTTCTCTTGAAGATTGCACTCGCGACGCTCCTGATCGACCACACCGGGGAAATCACCATCAACAGCAGTTACTGGCCAATCTATTTTCTGCCGGTAGTGACTGCCGCGGAATATTTTGGGCCGTGGGCGACGCTATTCTGGACCGCGCTCACCTCGGCCGCGTACTGCTCCTATCTCTATCTCGATCCCGCGATGCAAGACATCGAGATCACTCAGGAGAGCCTGGGTCTGCTGGCGATCCGCATCCTTTTTTTCTTTCTTCCCGCACTGTTGGTCAACCGCTTCGTGATCGAGAGCCGGCGCCAAACGCGGCGCTATCAGGAACTGGCGGAGACGCTCGCCGAAACCAACCGCCGTCTGGAGCAGGCGCAGGCCGAAGCGCGACGCTCTGAACGATTGGCGGCTCTTGGCCAGCTTTCTGCAGGCCTTGCACACGAAATTCGCAATCCGCTCGGCGTGATTAAAGGTTCAGCAGAAATGCTGACTCAAAAGCTGGGAGAGTCGAATCCCCTGGCAGCCGAGCTCGCGGGATACATCTCGAGCGAGACCAACCGTCTTGGCGCACTGGTCACTCGCTTTCTCGACTTCGCGCGCCCACTTCACGCTGACCTCGCGCCGCAGGACGTCACTGCGGTTCTGGATCGAGCACTGACTGATGTCGCAACACTGTGGAAGGGCGAACCGGTTCACGTGGAAAAAGACTATGCCGCCAACCTACCGCCGGTTGGACTCGATGAAAGCCTCTGTGAGCAGGCATTTATCAACATTGTCCAGAACGCTTACGATGCCATGGGGCCGGGTGGTGGTTCGCTGCGCGTGAAGGTTCGGGCGCTGGAGACCGGTGGGCGCAATGCCGACACCAACGGAGTCGAAATTCGCATCGAAGATTCGGGACCGGGGATTCCCCAGAACTTGCGGGAGCAGATTTTCAATCCATTCGTGACGACGAAGAAGAGCGGCGTGGGGCTAGGTCTCTCCATTGTCTCGAAAATTATTGACGGGCATCACGGGTACATTCGAATCGAAGATTCAAGTCATACCGCAGGCAACGGTGCGCCGGGATCGGGTGCTTGCTTTGTGATATTTTTCCCGGCTGCCAGCGAAACGTCGGAGACGGCACAACCTTCGCATCTGGTGATCTCGTGAGACTCAGTGAATCGAGGACGACGCATTTATGCCGGCAATTCTGATCGTCGAGGACGAAGCCAAGATGCGCCGCCTGCTCGAGTTGAATCTCGGCGAGGACGGCTTCACCACCTTTTCCGCCGGAGACGCCGAGGCGGGTATTAAGTTGCTTCGAGAAAATTCCATCGACCTGGTATTGACTGACCTGAAACTGCCCGGCATGAACGGCCTGGAGTTTCTGCAATCGGTCAAGCGGCAGAATGCGGCATTGCCCGTGGTCGTCATGACGGCCTTCGGTTCGGTTGAAACCGCGGTCGAGGCGATGAAAGCGGGCGCCAGCGACTACGTCCTGAAGCCGTTCTCGCTGACCGAGATGCGGATGGTGATCCACAAGGAGCTGGACGTCCGCAATCTGCGCGAAGAGAACCGGTCGTTGCGGGAAGCGTTGGGGAAGCGCTATGCGCATCCGAACGTTGTGGCGCGCAGTCCAAAGATGCAAGAAGTGCTGGCCACGGTGGAACGCGTCGCACCGACGAACTCGACGGTGCTGCTCGGGGGCGAGAGCGGCGTGGGCAAAGATTTGATCGCGCGCGCGATCCACGAGAAATCAAAGCGTGCCTCCGGCCCTTTTCTCAAGATCAACAGCACCGCCATCCCGGAGAATTTGCTGGAGAGCGAATTGTTCGGCTTCGAAAAAGGAGCCTTCACCGGGGCCGTTGCCAGTAAGCCCGGTAAGTTCGAACTGGCCGACAAAGGAACACTCTTCTTGGACGAGATCGGCGATGTGCCCCCAGTGACGCAGGTGAAACTATTGCGCGTGCTGCAGGAGCGCGAGTTCGAACGGCTCGGCGGGACACGCACCGTGAAAGTGGACGTCCGCCTGATTGCCGCCACGAATCGCGATCTGCGCGAGGCCCTTGAGCAGGGAACCTTCCGCGAGGATCTCTACTATCGCCTGAACGTGGTGCCCATCGACATCGCTCCGCTGCGCGAACGCAAAGAAGACATTCCGGACCTGGCCAATCTCTTTATCTCGCGCTTCGCCGGCGATTCCGGTAAGCCCATCGAAGGCATCACCCCTGATGCGATGCAGATTCTGGTGAACTATCACTGGCCGGGCAATGTCCGTGAACTGCAGAACATCATCGAACGCGCATGCGCGTTGGCTAAGGGCCCCGTCCTCGGCGCAGCGGACATTCATATGGATTCGCGTTCCTCGAAAGCAGTGAATGGTGCTACGGGATTTCTGCCCGACGGGATGACCCTTGAGCAATGGGAGGATGAAATGGTGCAGGAGGCGTTGCGCCGCGCCAACGGTAACAAGAGCCAGGCAGCGCGCTTGCTGGGCCTGTCGCGCAACGCCCTGCGCTACCGTCTCTCGAAGATCGGAATTAGCGACGAGGGCGAGAAGGAAGCGTAGCCAAAATCTGCATGTTAGACTCGTTCCACCGCCGATATAGAAGACATCTGGTCTGACTCAAGGAGAAATCTTATGAACTATTACGGAGCCAAGGAACTTGCCGCGAGCTTTCGCACCGTTCGTGCGAATACGATCACGGTTGCCGAGGAAATCCCTGAAGATAAATACGGTTTTCGAGCTGCCCCTGATACGCGCTCGGTCGGTGAATTGTTGATTCACATTTCGCACGGACCCACATTCCAATATCAGGTTCACGCCGAGGAGCGTCGCTCCACTCTTGATGGATTCGATTTTCCGGCGTTGATGCAGAAGTTGGTCGCCGATGAAAAAGTGAAGCGCAGCAAAGCTCAGACAATCGAGTTGCTCCGAAGCAGTGGTGAGAAATTTGCCGACTGGCTCGAAGGACTCAGCGATAGTTTCCTTGGTGAGCAGGTTGCCATGCGTCCCGGCATGACCCCCGCGGCCAAGAGCCGTTTCGAAATGATTCTCTCCGTCAAAGAACACGAAATGCACCATCGCGCCCAACTGATACTCATCGAACGGATGCTGGGCATCGTTCCGCATTTAACCCGCCAGATGCAGGCTCGGATGGCGACGGTTCTTGTGAAGAACTGAGGCGCCACGAGGTGGTCGGGAGCGAAATAAGTTCGGAGAAATTGTAAGATCGCGAATCTGATGTTGTTGCACGCCGATCCGCTGCGGACATTCATAACAAAATACAGAATTAATACCGAATACAGAATTAATACCGACTCCTCCGATTCGATTCTTGCCTGATTGACGTAAATCGAAGCCGCACCCTAGCATGGGGGCAGGAAGGGAATGCCCTGTGATTGGTGAAGTGCTCGGTCATTATCGTGTCGTCGCGAAAATCGGCGAAGGAGGCATGGGGGTCGTCTACCGCGCGTATGACGAAAAGCTCCATCGCGATGTCGCCCTGAAGGTTGTTAAGAAAGATTCCCGCCTCGATTCCTCCGCCAGTCAGAATCTGCTACACGAAGCGCGCGCTTCTTCCTCGCTCTCGCATCCCAACATTTGCACCATCCACGAAGTTGGAGAGACCGCCGGCGAACTCTACATCGTCATGGAGTTGGTCGAGGGCAAGTCCCTGCACGCCTTATGCGGCAATGCAGGACTGGCGCCCGAGTCCGTCCTGCGCTACGGCGGTCAGATTGCCAGCGCACTCGCTCGCGCGCACGACCGCGGCATCGTTCATCGGGATCTAAAGACGGCAAACATCGTCATCACTGATGAAGGCCTCGTCAAAGTCCTCGATTTCGGGTTAGCCAAAAAGTTGGGAAGTGGCCTTCTTGAGGGACCGACCCTGTCCTTTGCCACGATACAGGGCGCGTCCAGCGTAAGTGGAACCTTGCCTTACATGGCTCCGGAAATTCTTCGGCGATGCGGCTGATCATCGAGAAGTGATCTTTGGGCGCTTGGCGTCGTGCTCTATGAATCGGCTTCTGGACGCATTCCCTTTGAAGGGCGCACCGGATTTGAAATCAGCTCCGCGATCATGCGCGAACCTCCCAGCTTGCTCGGACCGCCAGTGCCACCTGGCCTGTGGGCGATCATCCAACGCTGCCTGGCCAAGGAGCCGGCGCAACGTTATCAACGCGCGGGTGAAGTACAAGCCGCCCTCGAAGCCGTTCAGTCTGGAGCCATCGTCTCCGCCGATCCCGGCGCCGAGCAAAGTGCACCGAGAACGACAGTCTTCCACAGCGTGCGACACGCACAGATCAAGAAGGGCGACTCTCTTCTGCTCGTGGGCACGACCAAGGGAGCGTTCCTGCTTCGCTCCAATGCCCAGCGCAACCGTTGGGACGTCGGTGGCCCGTACTTTCACGGGCAGGTTGTTTACGCAATGGCTTACGACGGACGCGGCGGCCAGCATCGCATCTGGGCATCAACGCACACGTATTGGGGAACGCTGCTGCGATCGAGCGACGACTTTGGCAAGAGCTGGACCAATCCGCAGCAAGCCCCGATTCGATTTCCGGCGGATACGGGTATCTCGCTCAAGAATATCTGGCAAATCACGCCCGGCCGGCCTGACGAGCCCAATGTCCTCTATTGCGGTGTTGAGCCTGCCGCGCTTTTCGAAACCCGCGACGCGGGAGAAACCTGGTCGCTGGTGCGTGGTCTGTTCGATCATCCTCATCGTCCGCGCTGGATGTCGGGCAACGGAGGTCTTGCTCTGCATACCATCGTGCTCGATCCAACCGAGCGTCAGCGAATATACGTCGCCATCTCGGCCGGTGGTGTTTACCGAACCGATGATGGTGGTTCTACCTGGACCGCGCAGAACCGCGGTGTTCGGGCGATGTTCATGCCAGACAAATATCCTGAGTTCGGCCAGTGCGTCCACAAAATCGCGCTGCATCCGGATCGTCCCGAGCGACTGTTCCTGCAAAATCATTGGGGACTTTACCGCTCCGACGATCGCGCGGAAAAATGGACTGACATTGCGAACGGCGTGCCCTCCGACTTCGGCTTTGCCATGGTCGTGCATCCAAGAAATCCTGACTGCGTTTATATCGTCCCGGTAGAGTCCGACGAGTTTCGTTGCGCTTGCGACGGCCGCCTGCGAGTCTATCGAACCCGCAACGGCGGCTCTTCCTGGGAACCTCTGTCGCGCGGTTTGCCGCAAAAAGGCGCGTACGAGACTGTCTTGCGCGATGCGATGACTGCGGATTCTCTCGATCCAGTTGGGATTTACTTTGGTACGCGCAGCGGTCAACTCTTTGGCTCGCGCGACGAAGGCAAGACATGGCAAAAGATTCTGGACGGCTTGCCATCTGTTGTTTGCGTGCGCAGTGCAGTCGTCGAGGACGCTGCCGCCGATTCACTGCCAACAATGATGAAGAAGACGCACGCGACTTCTCATAGAGCGACTTCTCGTTCGAAAAGTGTCACGAGAAGGTCAAAGAGATAATTCATGCCCGTCACCTTTTACATACCGGGCGCTCTCCGCGAATTCACCGCGGGAAAGAGCCGGGTCCATATCGAGCAATCGCCCCCAACTCTCTCCGATGCCCTGGCGGCGCTCTGGGCGCTCTATCCCGGTGTGCGCGATCGCATCGCCACCGAGCAAGGTCAGGTGCGCGAACATATCAACATCTTCATCGGGGATGAAAACGTCCGCTACACCGGCGGACTTGCCAGCCCCGTTCCCGCCGCATGCGACATATCGATCGTGCCGGCGGTTAGCGGCGGCTCGCGAAGTTGTCGCTGTGGAGGTGCGATTGTGAAGATGCCGTTAACCGCTTGACGCTAAACCTAAACTGGCCGAAAACCACCACCCTTGGTTGACGTTGGCCAATTCCACCAAATGCCGCCGTTCTGGCGGTGTTCTCAACTCCCTTTATTGTTGAAAACAAATAGGTTACAAAATCATGGTGCCCTCGCGTCTTTGGCATGGCAGTTGCCACTCCCTCTGTGTGATGAATTCGTTTTTATGTGGGTTTGTACGGGCAAGCGTTAGAAGAGGTTCCTTATGAAAAACAGACTCTTGGCAATTTTGGCGGTCTTAACCTTGGCGACAAGCGGCGCTTTTTCGATCAGCGTTTTGGCGCAGACCACGGACGAAGGTCCGGCACCATCGGACCAGCCTAGCGCGCCCATGGAGATGGGACAGCCTCAAGGTCCTGAAGCGCCTTCTTACGGTCAACCCAACGATGCTCAGCCAACCGAGGCTGAACCCGGCGGTCCCGAGGGCGAGGCTCCAGCAACGACAGACCAGGGCGTCGCGCGCATCAGCCTGATTCATGGCGATGTTTCAACGCAGCGTGGAGATTCGGGTGATTGGTCAGCGGCAACGTTGAATCAGCCCGTCATGGGCGGCGACAAAGTTTCGACAGCCGATGGCGCCCGCGCCGAATTGCAACTCGATTTCGCCAATCTCATTCGCCTCGGCCCCAATTCAAAGGCCAACATCGCAAACTTTACGAAAAAAGATATCCAGATTCAGTTGAGCGAAGGCATTTTGAACTACTCGGTTTCGAAGGACAGCGAAGTCGAGCCGGAGATTGATACGCCGAACGTATCTGTGCACCCTGCGCATCATGATGGCGTCTTCCGCATCGAAGTGCGTCCGGATGGCGATACAGTCGTGATTGTCCGCAAGGGAGAGGCGCAAATTGCCACGCCGCAAGGCAGCACCGAAGTTCAGGCAGGAGAAATGGCGACCGTGCGTGGCACGGCTGATACCGCGCAGTACAAGATTTCTGAAGCTCCAGATCGAGACGATTGGGATCAATGGAACAGCGATCGCGACCATGTGATCCAGAACGCGAATTCCTGGCGTCATACCAATGGCAATCATCGCTACACCGGAGCTCAGGATCTTGATGCCTACGGTCAGTGGAAGAACGTGCCCGACTACGGCGACGTTTGGGTCCCGAACGAGGGTTCTGATTGGGCTCCTTATCGCGACGGCAACTGGGTGTACGAGCCCTATTACGGTTGGACTTGGGTCGGCTACGAGCCTTGGGGATGGGCGCCCTATCACTATGGACGCTGGTTCCCCTACGGCGGTGCCTGGGCTTGGTGGCCTGGTCCGGCTTATGTCGGCTACAACCCGTTCTGGGCGCCTGCCTATGTCTCCTTCTGGGGATGGGGCGGCGGCTTTGGATTCGGAGTCGGTTTCGGCGGTTGGGGCGGTTTCGGCTGGCTCCCGATCGGTCCTTGCGACTATTTCCACCCATGGTGGGGTGGATACCGCGGTCGCTTCGGCGTAGTCGGTGGCCGCGGCTGGAACGGTGGCCGATTCGGTGGATTCCGTCCGCTACACGGCGGGAACCGCTTCTCGAATATTGCTAACTTCCATGACCCGCACGTCGGGCGCGGTATGTCCGCGATAGGAGCGGGAAAGTTTGGTGGAGGCCCTGCGAGACCTGTGGCCGTAACTCGTCAGCAATTGGGTGGCGCACGCATGATGGCCGGCAACCTGCCCGTGGTTCCCTCGCACGCCAGCCTATCGGCGAGTGGACGCGCCGCGGCACCGTCCACTGTGCGCAATGGCTCTCAGCGCTTCTTCGGATCGGTGCATAACAACATGGCGCGCCCTGTGTCGTTCCAGCAGCAGACCGCAAGTCTGCGGCAGACGATGCAGCGGAGTCATGTGGGTGCGATTCCGGCTGGTGGCCGCTTCGGCGGCGAGTCCGTAGCGCGCGGCACGCCTGCGAACGGCACCATGCAGAAGCCAAGCGCGGGCTCGTTCTCCAACCGTGAGACGAATTCCGCTGATAACAGAAGCGTTGGCACTCCGACGTCCGTACAAAACGGAAATCGCAGTGGATATCGACCATTAGATTCGGCGAGCAACAGCCCTGCGACTCGACCCACGGGATCGGCGAACGCCGGCACGAGCCGTGGAGCCGAGCCAGGGAACCGTGGCGGATTCCGGCCGTTTGCTCCACCGAGCAACAGCACACGTCCGGCGGGTTCGACGAACTCTATCGGCCCGGTCAATCGCGGTTCTGAAAATCTGGGATCGCGAAATTCCGGCTTCTCCGGTTCAGCACCGCAACGTGGCACCATGCAGCCTGCTCCGTCCGGCACACGCGATGGATTCCGGCCGTTCACGCCGCCATCCCAGAGCCAGATCTCACGCGGCCAGTCGGGTCAGCCTTCTTCTTCGGCGTCGCGCGGCAGCAGCGGAACCTACTGGAATCGCACTGCTCCGAGCAGCATGGGGTCGCGCCCAAGTTACGGCTCGTCCTCGGGTAGCTACAGTGCGCCATCGGGTAGCTACGGACGCGGAACACGGTCCGGGTCTACCCGTCCGCAACTCGACATGCGCCAACCGATCGTGCGGCCACCGTCTTACGGCGGTTCACGCGTTCCGTATAGTGGATCGCATGCTCCCAGCTACAATCCGCCGCGCAGTAGCGCGCCACGGAGCTACAGTGCACCGCCTAGCTATGGTGGATCGCATGGTACGCCGAGTTATGGTGGGTCGCATGGATCGCCGAGTTATGGCGGCGGGCACAGCGCACCCAGTGGCGGCGGGCACAGTGCGCCCAGCGGCGGCGGACACTCTTCCGGAGGTGGAGGTGGTCATTCCAGTGGTGGTGGCGGCAGTCACTCCAGCGGTGGTGGCAGCCATTCCAGTGGTGGACATCACTAAAGCCCGAGACGGTGACAATAACGTACGCAAAACAGGCAAGTTGATGTAAACGAAGTGAAGACAGAGGCGAGAAGGGCGTGCGAACCAGCACGCCCTTTCTCTTTGAAGTTCAGTTCTTCAGAGCTTCAATCATTGCAACCTTGAAACCTTGAAACCTTCCCTTAGGGTCTGGAGTATGCGGGACTATCCGGCTGCGGGCGATCATAATCGCGACCGTACTTGTTCTTGTGCGCGAGTACGATATCGGACTCGGTCAAGGTGAAGTTTCCGATCGAAGTGTCCGCTGACGATACCGTAATCTCACGGCTCAGAGTGCGAAGTACATCGGGTGCGACCGCTGAATGAAATACCTGCACCTCATAGCGACCCGGCGGAACACGCGGAAGGCTCAATTCTCCGCGCGCATCGGAGACCGCATAATAAGGGGTGGCCAGAGCGATCACGACCGCGCTCATCTGAGCGTGAATGTTGCAGAAGATGAATGAGATTCCTGGTTTGTCGAATTGCACGAAGCGCGTTGTTCCGCTTTCATACAACCCAAGGTCGAACCGCTTTCCCTCGAACAGCGAAAAAACATTGTGGAAGAAGGGATCGTGGTTGGGAAATTCCACCTTGCCCCCGACCGGTATCACCAGAAGCGAAGGCTGAAAACTCTTGTCCTTCTGCACCAGTTGCGGAATTTCCGACGCTGTCTGTTGCGGCTGTGCCAACGACCCGCCAACGGGAGTGAGCCAAACCACTGCCCTCGAAGCGTCTTTCAGACGATGGCCGTTTCTCATCAGTTCCACGTGCGCTTTGAGTGCGGGCTGCTGGGCTGTCGCACACACTGCGGCGAAGAGCAAGAAGCAAAGCGGCAATTGGTGATGAATGGAACGCGTCTTCAAAACAAAATCCCCATCGAAAGATTAACCTGATTGGTCACACTGCTGCTGTGATAGACGGGGAACGTACGCAATCGTCTGAGCTCCGCGGAAAACACAAGATCGGAACGCGGTCGAAAGACGAAATTCCCGAGAGTGCCGCGATTCCGCCCGAGGATCGGGCCAAAGTTATCCTGATCGGCGGCAAAGCCGCGTATCTCGCTGGTAAAGGCATCGTCCATCGCGAAAACGCCGTTCAACTCAAGCTTCGGAGTCAACTGAAATTTAAGCTGGCTCCAGCCTCCCGCAGTGTTGACGCCGCGAAGCGGACTGAAAGGCAACATCGGATCCCCGCCATATACGATCGAAGTCCCGATCGCGCCGCCGAGTCCACCAATGCCGCGCCCGCGATAGAACTCGCCCGACAGGCCGAGGCGCGGAAGAATCGGAACTTGCCAGTCTGCCATCGCTGACCATGCGTCCACAAAGCGGCCCCACGTCCAATTCTGGCGGCCATAATAACCCGCGACACCGAAGCCCATGGGATGCTCGTGCACCGGACGCGACCACGCAGTGCGGAAGGCATAGGCGGGCTGTCCGGAAAGTTCTCCAGCCTGTGCCGACCGGTAGAACGGGTCGCGGGGATACTCCCAATCAAGGTTGTCGAGAACTCCTGCCTGCATTGTGACGGACTGCTGATCGGCAATCGCGAAACGGTGTTCGACGCGCAATTGCGGCGTCCATCCCCAAAGGTTTCCCGCGAAGGCGAACGCGGGTGTGGCCAGCGACGCAAAGGACGTCGGTGAAAGCGGTGATATGAAGAGGGAATCCTGGCCAGCGACAACCGACGTCTTTTCCCAATCGAAGCGCAAATTGGCTGTCTGCAGGCGGACGATTCCGAAATTCACACCGTTCCCGGTTCCGGGAAATCCTCCTGAGAAATCCATCTGAACGTCGGCCGAGGTTTTGGCTCCGGCGAGATTCGGCCCAAAAATTTCCAGGCCGAGTTCCGACTGGCGCAACGTGGCGCCGAGAGTATTGCTGGGCCAACCCGCCCTGACTGGTTCGGAATAGCTTGGGAAATCCAGATTGTCAGAACTGCCCCTGTTGAGGAAGGAGTTCATCAGGACAATGCCGTGAAGACGCGCGCGATACTTGGAGGCGCTCTCGACTTTGGTCTGATATTGTTCGTCGATCTTCGAGCCGATGAGCGAGGTGGATTCTTCGAGCTTCTGAACACGCTCTTCGAGCGGAGTCGCCGAAGAGGGCGCGCCGGCTTGACCCGAAGCGATACCCGTTCCGTTGGCGGCCGAGGCCACCGCAGTTTCGGTCCTTTCTGGTCCTGCCGGGTGCTCGAGAACTGCGCGAGTGGCTTGCAAGTCCTGGCGTAGCTGGTGCATTTCGGCGCGGGACTGCGCATTCTCTTCGCGCATCTGTTCGATCAGGGTTCGAAGTTCGCGAACCTGATCCTGAAGGTCACGCACAGCGTCGGCTGATCCACCGGGCGCAGCGGCGGCAGCGATCGCGGGCGCTTGTTGCGCCCATCCGAGCGTGCTTAATAAGACGAAAGTGGCAACCGCAAATGCGGTTCCTCGAACTGCAGGGGCAAGGCTCTTCACACCGTCCTCCTACACCGTCCGGAATCGGGCACCGATGAAGAGGTGGATCGTGCCTATGAGTCCGGATGAGAAATCGAATTTCGACTGGCATCTTCCCGCTGTGCGGGCACAAGAGAAGGCAGGTCTACGGCTAACTCGCTGGCGGTGTGGAATGTCTCGTGCAACCGACTCGGCAGCACGATCCGAAAGACTGTCCTGTCTTGCGCTGTGCGTTCCACAGAAATCTCGCCCCCATGATCTTGAACGATTTTCTGCACAACCGCTAGTCCCAAACCAGTGCCGTTCTCCTTGCCATAGCTGACGAAGGGGTGAAACAGCCGGTCGCGAATAGATTCCGCGATGCCGGGACCGTTGTCGGAGACCGAGATTACGATGGAACCGGCCACTTCGGCAGCGGTGATTTCCACATGCCCCCCGAGGGCAGGAGCGGCTTCGCAGGCGTTCAAGAGCAGATTATAGAGCGCGCGTTCCAGCTTGCGCGGGTCAAACCATCCCGAGACCGGCCCCGTGCACAACACGTCTATGGTGCGGCCGTGATGTCTCGGGTGCAGGCGGACAGCTTGAATGGTGCGGTGGATGGTTTCCGAGACACTGGCGTACGCCGGACTAAGCGACTCGCGGGTCCGGGCGAACTCGAGCAGAGAATCGATGAGGTCGGTCATCAGATTCACGCCGCTCCGTACTTCCTGGTACAACTCCTCGCGCTGGTTCGGGGTGAGGTGGCTGTCGCAGAGAAATTCGGAGTTGGCGACGATGGCCGCAAGCGAATGCCGCAAATCGTGAGAAATCGAGCTAGCCATACGTCCGATGGTGGCCAACTGTTCAGACTCCAGCAAATCGCGCTGGCTCTTGAGCAAGCTGACGCGCATGCGGTCGAATGCGCGCGTTAATTCAGCGACTTCGTCACCGCCGCGCGGGTCCAGAGGATGGTGAAAGTCTCCACCTTCCAGCGCGCGAACGCCCGCGACCAGACTTCCGAGGGGCCGAGTGAACGTGTGCGAGAGGAAAAATACCAGTCCGCTGCCGATCAGGATTGCAGCCAACCCGAGCAGCACCAGGTAGCGATTCAGTTGGTCGACAAACTTCGTCGCCTGGTCATAAGAGCCAAGAACGCTCAAGCGAACCGACGTGTTTTTTGAGGCTGACAATTCGAGCGATGTCGCCAGAAATCGTTCTTTGCCAATCTCGACATCCCGAGGAACGTTTTGAACTGATCCCGCGATCAGATTCTGAATGCCTCCGCCTTGCACCTGTGCCGCAGTCAGCGTGGTCCCGACGATTTCGTTTCCGCAAGAGATGGCTACCTGGCTGCCGGCAACGTTGCTGACTTCCGCCGCCAGCCGGTCGTTGATCTCATATCCAATGACGAGGAAGCCGAGCAGCGTCCCGTCGGTTCGGGAACCGCGATAGATCGGCTCGATAAAAGTCTGGTAGAGGTGATGATCGCCCAACCACCAGTGGCTGGACTCGCCGCGATCCTCATCAAGTGACTGCTGGAAGTATTTCTCGGCGGCTTCGCGAGTGAATCCCGGTGTCTTGGTGTGTAAAGCGACCACTTTGCCGCTGCGGTCCACCATGACAAAGAGATCGCTTCCGGCGATTTGGGAAACCGACAGCGATGCATCTTGGATCGTGACCGGGTCCACACTCGTCATAATGGCGCGCGTGATGGGTAGATCGGCCAGCAGCGCTACATCGCTGGTCAGCATGGTTTCGCGTTCGTGGCGAAAATCTTGAAACGCGGCTACCGAGTTGCGCAGGTTCACCGCAATACTTTGCCGGACGTTACTCTCCACGCTGCGCCGCACCAGCAACAGGCTGATCGTGGTCAAACCCGCAGTGACGAGCAGCATCGAGAGCAGAAAGCGCGTGCGTAGGCGCAGGCGCGGGCGCGGCAGAAGAGTAGCAGTAGACTCGGTTTGAGAAGAATGAGGCACGGGAATCCGAAAATTAACGAACGAACTTGTATCCCATGCCATGTACAGTTCGGAAATGTACCGGGCTGGAGGGGTCTTTCTCCAACTTCTGACGGAGCTTCAGAATGTGATTGTCCACAGTTCGCGTGGAGGGATAATTCTGATACCCCCAGACCTCGTTCAGGAGTTCATCACGGCTGATCACGCGGTCGGCGTTCTGTACCAGGAATTGGAAGGTCTTGAATTCCTGGGCGGTCAAAACCACCGCCTTGCCATCGCGCTTAACTTCCATCTTCTTGAAATCAACAGAAATATCGTCAAAACTGACGATCTGCAGGTCGGGAACGCGCGCTGTGTGCCGAAGAGCTGCGCGCACGCGGGCCAGCAGCTCTCGAGGACTGAAAGGCTTGGTGACATAGTCATCGGCGCCTAACTCGAGCAGTAAAACCTTGTCAGACACATCGCTTGCCGCGCTCAGCACGACGATCGGCAATGTCGGAGCGAGCGACTTGATTTCCTTGCATACGTCGCGGCCCGAAACTTTAGGGAGACGCAGGTCGAGCACGACGGCGGCCGGGGGCGAGGTCTGGAAGCTGTCGAGCGCGGCCCTACCGTCGTTTTGTGTTTCCACGGTGTAGCCCTCGGTCTCGAACAGACGGCGCAGGGCCTTCTGTACGGCTGGGTCATCCTCGACTACGAGAATGCGCCCGGCAGGCTTGGCAGAGGTGGTTGGATTAACGGCTCGGATTGCGGTGAAAAGTGTGGCAAGGTTGCCCATAAGATGCATTGTCCTGGTTCAGGGGGAGAACTTCCGGTTCCAGCGAACACATCATCCGGAAGCGCCTCAACAAATGAAGCTTACAACGCTTTAGCTGTAGATTAGGCTCATAGCCGTGGTTTTTGACATTTTTTTTACATTTTCAAGACGGTGTAAAAACCAGCTTCGGAACCACACTTGCTCTCGCTACGGGCACTAATTAATACGGCGTTCATGATTGCCCTTCTGAGTACTTGTCTACGGATATCTCCGTATAGACCTGCCTCGCTGTTCCCTTTAGGCTGAACCCGCAATCACCGCTTCTATCGTCTCCGCTGGCCGAAGACCGCTTATTCAAGGAGCTAGTTCCCATGAGCTTTTCTAGCAAGTCCTTATTACCCGCTTTGCTCTTCCTTTCTTGTCTGATGCTGCCCAATCCGGCTCTCGCCACCAGTGGCACCGATTTCAGTAACGGCGGCGGTACGTTGTCGGGAACAAACGCCGGGCTCACACTTTCCGGATCCACGCTGATTGCTGTAAACGGATTCAACGGCGGAGGCTTAATTTCAGGAGACCTCGGGTCCGTTTCCTTCACTACCGGAGCCTTGACCAGTGGATCGCTGGACATGGGCGGTACGTTCGCCGCGGGCGGAACGTTCACAGTCGACGGCAATGGCTCAAACGGACTACCGAACGGCGTCATATTTTCTGGATCGTTCTCAGGCCCGGAGACTTGGACCCTCATAACGTCCGCTAACGGAACTCACACCTATACCCTTACTGGAGTGGTGACGGGAACTATGGGCGGGTCGACCGTGTCCGCAGTCGCTGTGGAGTTGACGATCAATACCGGCACCGGATTTTTCAACGGCTCGGTGACACTGGCTGGCGGCGATACCGCTGTTGCTGCCGTTCCGGAACCTTCCACGCTTGCCTTGTTTGGGACGGGGTTGCTTGGTCTTGGTGGCGCGATCCGCCGCAAGGCCCTCGCCCACACATAAAGCAATTAGCAAAACTTTGCCGCAACGCAAGACGCCCGCAGCCGAACGGCTCGGGCGTTTTTATTTCTGTTCGATTTAGAGGAACGCTTTCTTAGTCCGCCTCGCGGATCCCATACTTGGTGAGTTTGTACGCCAGGGCGCTGCGCGAGAGCCCCATGCGACGAGCCGCCTCGGCTTGCGCTCCGTGGGTCGAACTCAGAGTGCGAACAATGAGTTGCTTCTCGGCGTTCTCGAGAACTGCGGTCAGGTCGAACGAGGCAGAGAAAGGAATCGAGAGGCCGCTGGGATGAGGGCCACCGTTTCCGTTCGAACTGGAGACTTCTTTTTGCGCCAGAGGCAGATCCTCAGCGCCAATCTCCTGATTGCTGGTCAGGATGTAGGCGCGCTCAATCAGATTTTTCAACTCGCGCAGGTTCCCCGGAAAGCGATATTGCTGAAGACTTTGGAGAGCTTCTGCGGTCAGCCGCCGCCGCGGCATTTTAAGTTCTGTCGCAATCTGGTGGCAGAAAACATCGCTCAGACCCGCGATATCCTCACGCCGCTCCCGCAATGGCGGTATGTGAATGGGAACGACCGCCAAACGGTAGAAGAGATCTTCGCGGAATTGTCCCTCTTTCACGCGCTGTTCGAGGTTGCGATGCGTCGCCACGAGCACCCGAACTTCCACGCGCCGCGGACGCGTGGATCCAACCCGCAACACCTGACCGTCGGTGAGAACACGCAGCAGCTTGGCCTGCGCCGCCAGCGACATCTCACCCGCTTCGTCGAGGAATAGCGTTCCTTCGTGGGCAGCTTCGAACAACCCCTGCCGCTGCCGGTCTGCTCCGGTGAAGGCTCCCTTTTCGTGTCCGAAGAGTTCGCTCTCCAGCAGAGTCTCCGTGAATGCCGCGCAGTTCACTGCCACGAATGGTTTGGATGCTCTCGGGCTGTTGCGATGGATGGCTCGAGCAACGAGTTCCTTGCCAGTGCCAGTCTCGCCGGTGATGAGCACCGTGGCATGTGTAGGAGCGACACGCGCAATACGTTCGCGCACTTCACGAACGGCGGGGCTGTCGCCGTAGATTTCCGACGTCCCTTCCAGGCGAACAACGGCGTCCTTCAGCAGAATATTTTCCCGAAGCAGCCGAGTGTGTTCGCAGGCACGGCGCACCGTGGCGCGTACAACTTCGGGCTGAAACGGTTTGGTAAGGAAATCGAAGGCACCCTGCCGCATGCTCTCGACCGCAAGTTCGATGGTCGCCACCGCGGTCAACAGAATTACTGGTAGTGTCGCGTCGTTTTCATGCGCCGATGCCAGAACCGTCAGGCCTTCGCCATCCGGCATTTTCTGGTCGGTGACGACAACGTCGAAATCGTTTGTGGCCAGGCTGCGCTGCGCTTCTTCCACGCCCGATGCTTCAAAGATCAGATGCTGATCCTGACGCAAGTTCGACGCCAGAATTCGCCGCATGTTCGGTTCGTCGTCAACTAAGAGAATTCGCCCCATTCAAAATTCCTTGCTCTCTATGCTTGTAGATTTTCGTTAGACAGTGGTAAGGATCAACGAGAAACTGACGCGATCAGGTCCGTTCACGCTGAGTACGAGATCGCCACCCTGTGCCCGCGCGATGTTGCGCGCGATCGCCAGACCGAGTCCGGTTCCACGCTCCTTGGTCGTGAAAAAAGGCTCAAAAATACGTGCCAACGCCGCCTCTGGAATTGGCTGGCCGTTGTTCTCAACGTCAATGCAGACTCTCTGGTTTCCATTCTGACTGCGGATCAATATCGTGCCACCCGCCGGCGACGCATCCACCGCATTCAGCAGAAGGTTCATAAGGGCCTGGTGTAGCTGTCCTTCGTCGGCGAGAACGCTCAGGCTCGCCGCGACGTTCACCTCAAAGTGAATTCCTTTTCGACTGGCGTGAGCGCGCGATGCGTCGGCTACATAAGCGACCATGTCAGCGACGGAAGTCTCTGCAAGCTTTGGCGGGCGTGTGCTGGCGTAGTCAAGAAATTCAGTAGTCAATTGGCTGAGGCGGTTGGCTTCGTCGGACGCAATGCCAAACATCTCCTCGCGCTCCGCTCCGGAGAGCTGTTTCGCCGTGGCAATCGAACTGGCGATCATCGCGACGGGGTTGCGGATTTCGTGTGCGATCGCGCTCGACAAACGTCCCATGGCAGCCAGCTTTTCTTCGCGCAGCAACTGTTCGCGCGCCTGCTCCAGTTCAAGCACGTTATTTGCCAGACGCATTTCCTTGCGGCGCAGATCGCCCACCAACAGCCACACGAGTACGCCGACGATGCCGAACATTAGGGAGGAGATGCCGGCTTCGTAGTATTCCCCAACGTCGAGTGGAGGATGCTTGGCGAAATACGACCATACCTGCCAGAACAGTGAAACGTTGACCGTGACGACAACGCCGGCGATCGCGATTAGTTCGAAGCGGAATGCCGCCTCGAGTACTGCTACAACCATCAAGACAAAATAGGGAGTGTCTTCGCGATCGGTCAGCAGCGCCAGCATCGACGCGAGTGTGATGTTCACAGCGATCGAGACCCACGTCAAAGCGGCGAGGGACGCAGGTTTCAGCGGCCGCGAAAGTCGCTGCAGCCACAGCCATTCCGCTGTTTTAAGGCAGGCTCCCAGGATCACTGCCGCAATCAGCAATGGACTCGGTTTTCCCCAGAATGCGGAGAAATATAGATGAAGGGAAAACAGCACTGCCAGAATCAAGAGGTTCAGCGCGATAAAGATGGATTCTTGTCGGCGGAAAGAAGCGAGATCCGACACCAGCCGCGACCGCGACGGAAGTAATGTTCTGAGCACGCCCGGACCTTCTGCACCGAGACGAATGCCCCGCTCGGCACCAGACCTACTTACCCACTATGAGATTGCCTGAAGAGAGAACTTTTCGATGTGACTTCAATCACGTGTACGGCTCAACGCGAGATCGAGAGAAGTGTTCCGCGGCAACTCCGTACAAAAATCTTTCGATTCGAAGTCCAAAAATCTTTACGTGGCTCTTTCTGGAAGGCTCAAGCCGCATCTTTCCGTAGTGACGCGCCACAATGGCCCAATGCCGCCTGGCCACTCGCACTACGCTGCTTGGACCAATATCGGTAACCAAGCATGTACCTCTGGTGACTAGTGCGCTCGGTCACTGACAAATAGACTGCGGAGCATTACTAGTGGTTGGGGACGTGCGATCTCGTCTCGCGAGGACGCGGTGCGCGGCAAGGCCAGATTGAGAAAGCCGGATCGATCAACACCACGGAATGTTGCGGCATCCTGCGTCTGGAAAATCCAGATACGCACCTTGCGCTGTTGTCTGCTTGCGAGTCTCTTTTTCAGTGTGCTCGCGCTGTTGCCGCCTGCCTCGGCACAGATCTCTCCCGGACCGCTCTCGCGCCCGCACCAATCTCTAAATGGATCCACCAATTGCACGAGTTGCCACAAATTCGGCGGCCAGGCTGCATTGAAGTGTCTGGACTGTCACATGGAAATCGAGACGCGACTCTCTGCCCACAAAGGGCTCCACGCTACCTACAACATTCCTTCCGGCTCCAGCCAGGAGTGCGCTCGCTGCCACTCGGAACACAATGGAGAAGATTTCCCGCTCATCAAGTGGGACATCAAGACCTTCAACCACAAGGACGCCGGCTACCTGCTAGAAGGCAAGCATGCCGGGCTTGCCTGTAACAAGTGTCACAACCCGGCTCGCGTCTCGCCGCAGGAACGCACGTCCATCAAGATCAAAGATCCGAACCGCACGTACCTGGGACTCTCGACTGGTTGCATCGCCTGCCACGAGGACCAGCACAAAGGACGTCTGGGATCAACTTGTCAGACCTGCCACAACTTCCAGGACTGGAAAGCAGTCAGCGTCGGCCCGGGTGTGGGACAGTTCGATCACGCCAAGACGCGCTATCCATTGACGGGATTGCACGCGCAGGTGCAATGCGCGAAGTGCCACACCAACGGAGCGGACGGCAAGCCGCAGTACGTTGGTATTCCTTTCAACCAGTGCTCCGATTGCCACAAAGATCCGCACCACGGCAGCTTTCCGCAGAGCTGTCAGTCGTGCCACAGCACCGGAGGCTGGAAGAAGATCTCACTGCAGGCCGTCAACGAGCGCTTCGACCACTCAAAGACCAAGTATCCCCTCGAAGGTAAGCACGCGAGTGTCGATTGTGCGCAGTGTCATGCCAACGGAGACTTCAAGAAGCCGATCGCCTTCCAGAAGTGCATGGATTGCCACAAGCCCGATCCCCACAGCGGCCAGTTTGCCAAACGCGCTGACGGAGGCGAGTGCGCATCTTGCCACTCGGTACAGGGGTGGAAGCCTTCGAAATTCACGGTAAAGGAGCATGCTGCGAGCGCGTATCCATTGCAAGGGGCGCATGCCCGGCTGGAATGCGCGAAGTGCCACATCCCGAAAGGGAAGGACACTCTGTTCAAGGTCAAGTTCGAACGTTGCACCGATTGCCACGCCGACGGGCACGCCGGACAGTTTGTCGCGGCGCCGTACTTCAACGCCTGCGAACGCTGCCACAATCTGGAGGCATACAAGCCTTCCACCTTTACCTTGGCCAAGCACAAGGAGACGCACTTCGTCCTCACCGGCGGACACATCGCGGTACCGTGCGCCGACTGCCACAAGGAATCACCTGAGTTCCAGCCCAAGCCAGCGGTGATTTACCACTGGAAGGTTCTCGACTGCACCAGTTGCCACTCAGATCCTCACAAAGGACAGTTCAAGGAGCGCATGCAACAGAAGGGCACCAACGGCTCGCTTGCGGGCTGTGAAGCGTGCCATACCACCAAGTCGTGGAAGGAGTTGTCCGGCTTCGATCATTCCAAGACGAAATTCGCATTGCTCGGCGCCCACCGCGCGACGGCCTGCATCGATTGTCACAAACCACCAAACCTTGAAACTAAATTAATGAATGTGGACTTCAGGGCCGCACCCAGCCAGTGCGAAGACTGTCACCAGGACATTCACGGCAAGCAATTCGCCAAGGGCGATGTTACCCGTTGCGCTGAATGCCACACCAGCATGAAATGGAAGCCGTCTTTATTCGATCATGAGAAGCGGACCGAGTTTCCGCTGCGAGGAGCACACCAGAACGTGCGTTGCGCGGAGTGCCACAAGTTGACCAAGGTAATCGCGGCCAAGACCGTACTCTTCTACAAGCCGACGCCCAAAGATTGCGCGGCGTGTCATGGGCCGACGAATCCGGCGACCAAAAAGCAGCCCGGTCTCTAACGGCTGTAACTCGCTCCATTGTTTGATGCCCGACCGTGTACCTTCAGGAGCGCGAAGTTGTAGAACCTGTCAGTGCAGTGATGGATGTTCCAGCAATGTATATCTCAAAGCATAGTAGCACTGGTTCTAATAAACAGCTTGGTTTTTGTACGCCGTTCAATTTTCTTTACGCCCCGTAAATTAAGAAAAAAGTGCAGGCAACGCGCAGAAGTTACATTTCACTCTCAGTAATAGTCACTCGACAGGAATCCGACCACTGAACGAATCGGCGCTTCGAACACGGCCTTGAGTAACTTTCAACGGAGCATGCGAATGAGTACTCTGAGTGGACAGCAAATTGCATCACTCGTCATTAAACTCTCTAGCATTTTTTTCCTGATGTAATTGGGCCAAAGCAAGGGGCGAGTCATGTGGTCGTCGGGGGGCGTACTCAATTTCATCGCTGTGCTGCTGCTGGTGTTTTCCGCAAGCCCGGGCCACGCGCAGGCGCAGGCATCCGGGACACACAGCCCACACGGCAATCTGAATATTCCCTGCCAGAACTGTCACACGCCGAACGGATGGAAGCCAGTCCGCGCCGTTCCTGAGTTCGATCACAACCATACGCGATATCCGCTCCGTGGCATGCACCAATCAGTCACCTGTATCCAATGCCACGTTAAGCCGGTGTTCTCGAACGTCGGACAACGCTGCCAGGACTGTCACGCGGACATTCACAAGCGGCAACTGGGAGCAAATTGCGAACAGTGCCATACCGTTCGCGGATGGCAGGTTTCAATTCAGCAGATCCAGCAGCACAACAATCGCTTCCCGCTAACCGGAGCGCACGCCGCGGTGGACTGCGACTCCTGCCACAAGGGCGTCGCTACGAGCCAATTCCAGACGATGTCAACGCAGTGCTATTCCTGCCACTCGACGGACTACGCTGCGACCACGAACCCGAGCCACGTGACGGCCAAGTTCTCCATCACCTGCGAGACCTGCCACAGCACGGACAATTGGCTGAACGCAAAATTTGATCACGGCTCCGTAGGATTTCCGTTGACCGGCGGACACGCCGTTCCGCCACGCCAATGCGTCGACTGCCACGCCAACAACAACTACAACCTGACCAGCACGACCTGCATTACCTGCCACCTGAAAGATTTTCAGGGTACGACGAATCCCAACCACGTGGCGGCAAACTTCCCCTCGAACTGCGCGCAGTGCCATACCACGGTTGCCTGGGCGCCTGCGACCTTCGATCACTCGATGGTGAACTTCGCGCTGACGGGCGCCCACACAGTGCCCCCGCGTCTCTGTACCGATTGCCACGTCAACAATAACTACAACCTGACCACGACTACTTGCGTCTCGTGTCACCTGACGGATTTCAAGAACGCGACCAATCCCAACCATGTGGCCGGCGGATTCGCGCAGACTTGCGAGACCTGCCACAACACGTCAGCGTGGCAGCCGGCAACTTTCGATCACTCGAAGTCAGGATTCCCCCTGACCGGTTCGCACACGGTGCCGCCGCGGCAGTGTACCGACTGCCACGTCAACAATAACTACAACATTACGACGACCACCTGCGTCAGTTGCCACCAGACGGATTACACCAACGCGACCACACCTGTGCCGCACGCGGGTTTCCCCACAACTTGCCAGCAGTGTCACGACACGGTGCTTTGGACCGATGGCAAATTCGATCACACGACCACCGGCTTCCCGCTGACGGGCATGCACACGGTGCCCCCGCGTGCCTGCACCGACTGTCACACTAACAACAACTACAGCATCACCGTCACGACGTGTGTCAGTTGCCACCTGAAGGACTACCAAACCACAACAAACCCCAATCACGTCACGGCAAACTTCCCGCAGACTTGCGACTCGTGCCACACCACCACAACGTGGCTGAACGCGACGTTCAATCACGACAGCACTGGATTCTCTCTGACCGGATCCCACACTGTGCCGCCGCGGCAGTGTACCGACTGCCACGTCAACAATAACTACAACATCACGACCACGACGTGCGTCAGCTGCCACCAGACCGATTACAACAATGCGACCACGCCGGTGAACCACGTCGCAGCGAGCTTCCCCACGACGTGCGAAACCTGCCACGACACGGTGCTTTGGACCGATGGCACCTTTAACCACACTACGACCGGTTTTGCTTTAACCGGGGCGCATACGGTCCCGCCGCGGCTTTGCACCGACTGCCACGTCAGCAACAACTACTCGCTGAACAGTACGCTCTGTTACACCTGCCACCAGAAGGATTACGCCGGCACTACAAACCCGGCTCACGCAGCTGCAGGCTTCCCGACCACCTGCGAGTTGTGCCATGACACTACGGTCTGGACGGATTCCACCTTCAACCACAACAACACGACATTCCCGCTGACCGGTTCGCACCTGGTGCCGCCGCGAGTTTGCACCGACTGCCACGTCAACAACAATTACACGACTCTGCCGACGACTTGCGTAGGCTGCCACCAGACTGACTACAACAACACGACGAATCCGGGACACTCCGCGCAGCCGCAGTTCTTCCCAACTACCTGTCAGACCTGCCACAACACGACCGCCTGGACCGGCGCCACCTTCAACCACACGCAGTACACGCCGTTCCCGACCAATCACGGTAACGCCAACAACGTCTGCGCCACCTGCCACATCAACTCGAACGATTATTCCGTGTTCCAGTGCACTGGCTGCCACGGGAACAACAACTCGAATAATTTCCAGCACGACCACGTGTCCGGATATGTCTACAACAGCATTAATTGTTACCAGTGTCACAAAAATGGCCAGGGTGGCGGCTAACGTTCGGCAGGTGACGTGCTAACTCAAAAACGGACGGCGGCAGCGCCAAATTTCAGGCGGCAAGTGGAGCCCCAGCGAGTGTCGTGGAATGATGTCAGTTCAGAAACATCTCGGGATATTGATGCTCTTGTTGTCTTGTGCCGCGGCACAGACGGGCGGAACCGCGACCGTGCAGAGTGTGGCCGCATCGCGCGACGGCGCGGATGTGCGCATCGACATCACGCTCAGCACGCCGGTCAAGCCCTCCGTGGAAACGGCGTTTCATCCGGATCGGATTCTTCTCGACTTTCCCCACACGACCTTCAGCGAAAACATCAAGAATATTCCGGTGAACGCGAACGGAGTGCGCCGTGTGCGAACCGGCCAGCACAGCTCCACTCCGCTCATTACGCGAATGGTGCTTGATCTCGATCAGGCCCACACCTACACACTGAAGACTGAAGCGAACCACATCATTGTCATAGTGGGCGCAGCAGAAAATGCCCGTAACATTTCCCACGGTGCTCCAGTCGCGGCAACGTCTGGCAACTTGATTGGAGTCTTCCGCCGGCATCGCGAAAGCGCAGCGCCTATCAGCGAAGACAGTTCGGCGAACCTCCCTCCGCCGATACCGCCCGCGCCCGACTCGGGTCCGGCGTTCGAGCCACCTACTGACAATTTATCTGTGTCAACTACTTCTGCTGTGCGGCCCGCGGCCCCTGTCCCGCAGATCCAGCCGGCTGCCGTTTCTCCGAGCGCCTCAGCGGGACAGGCTTCTTTCGATCAGAAGCAAGTTGTGATCGCGCCGCCGGCGACCCCTGACGCCAGCATGCCGACAGCACCGGTTTTGTCCTCCTCGGAACCTACTGCTCCCCCGGTCCCGTCCGCCCCGCCAGAGATCGCCAAGAGTGAAGCAATCGTCGTATCTTCTTCTCCCACTCCCGCAGCGGCTCCCGTCAGCAACGCAGAAACCGCGACCTTGATTGCCCGTTCCGACGACCCCAGTCTGCGCACGGTTTTCAAGGTGAAGTACGTCGCCGAAGGTGTCGCCTATCTTGAAGGCGGGCGAGCGCAAGGTCTGACTGAAGGGATGAAGCTCGAAGTCGAAGAGACCAACCTCCCCGCAAAGCAAGGCGACAGCGCCAGCGCCGCCGATCCGCGCGTGGTCGCTGAATTGGTCGTTAGTGCTGTTGCTGAAACGTCGGCAGTCACCGACATTCAAGCTCCCAAGCGTCCCGTCAAAGCCGGAGACCTCGCCTACCTTTCGAGCAGTGATGCTGAGGCGCTTGTGCAGCAGCGTACGCTGAGCGCGACGCGGCAATATCCTGCGGTGATCTCTTTCACCGAGGGCGACACCCTCGACGAAGAAGCGCGTGAAGTTGTACCGCGCCCGCCGTTGCCCTCTGTCAACCGGGCGCGTGGCCGCATCGGTTTCGATACGATCGAGACGATTAGCCATGGCACCAGCAGCGTCGCCAGTTCGAACGTAGGCATGGTTTTCCGCGGTGATATCACTCGCATCGGCGGCACCTACTGGAACCTCAGCGGCTACTGGCGTGGAGAACTCACCAAGGAATCCGCGGCCAGCCAGCAGACGCTGCAGAACCTGATCAACCGCACGTACCACCTGAATATGACCTACGACAATCCCAACTCGTCGCTGGTCGCCGGATTCGGCCGCCTGTACTTGCCCTGGGCGCCCAGCCTCGACACCATCGACGGCGGATATTTCGGCAAGAGATTGTCGACCAACTCGACGCTCGGAATCTTCGGCGGGTCCACGCCCGATCCCTCCTCCTGGGACTACAGTCCAAACCGCGTCATCGGTGGAGCGTTCATCAATTTCGAAGGTGGAGAGTTCGACGGCTTCCACTACAGCAGCACCTCCGGCGCAGGCGTCAGCATGGTGAGTTGGCAAATCGACCGGCCATTTATTTTTGTCGAGGATTCGCTTTCCTACAAGCGCGACATTGCTATCTACGAGTCGGCGCAACTCGACGACCCGCGAGGCAACTCGGCAACGCCCTCGCCCGGGCCCGGCTTGGGACGGAATTTCACCACCCTGCGCGTCAATCCGCATCCGAAAGTCGAAATCGATTTTAACTACAACTACTTTCGGGACCTCCCGACCTTCGATGCGAACTTGATCGGCACCGGACTGCTCGACAAATATCTGTTCCAGGGATTCAGCGCGGGCGGGCGCGTGGAAGTATGGAAGCAAATATGGCTCTCCACGAATCTGGGCCGCAGCAGCGGCACCGGCGACGCGAAGTCATCGTTGAATGAAATGTACGGCATCACCTTCGGCCGCCTGCCGTGGATCAAAGTCCGTGCCGATGCGCACTATGCCAAGTTCAACAGTTCCTTCGGCAGCGGGTCGTATGAGTCGTTCTCGCTTTCGCGCCAAATAAGCGATCGGCTGCGCCTGGAAGCTCTCGTAGGCCAGCAGAATTTCGCTTCGACCTTGACCACCAACAATCGTGGACGCTTTTTCACCGGTACCATCGAGACCACGCTGGGCCCGCACTACTACCTGCAAGGAAACTTCACCACCAACCGTGGAAATCTGAGCTACGACCAGGTCATGTTCTCGATCGGCTACCGCTTCGATACGAAGAGGAGAGGCGAATGATGCGTCAAACACAAATCGCAAAGCAACGCATGTGCCGCACTTGGTTCGTTCTGCCGTTGCTTCTGACGGGCCTGTGTTTCGCTGGCACCACTTCTGCCGCCCCGGACGCGCAGAGGCTGAATGACCTGCTGGCGCGAACCGCCGATCAGACTACGGGCTTCCTCGAGGAGTTCTCCGACGTGAAATGCACCGAACAGGTGCACCAGGAAAAGTTGGGAAAAGACGACAAAGTCGAACTGAAAGAAGAATCCACTTACGATTATCTCGTCATTCTGACCACGACCGGTGGCGAACTCAATCTCTCCGAATCCCGCATCCCGATCAAAGATGCAAAACGTGACCACAAAAATACGTCGATGCTGCTGAGCAACGGCTTCGCCACGCTGTTCTTAGTTTTCCATCCCTACTATTCGCAAGCCTTCACGTTCGCGCTGGCTGGACAAGAAACAGTTGGCGGCCGCATCCTCGAGAAAATCAGCTTCGAACATATTCCCGGCATGAAGTCGCCCGCGGCTCTGGCGCTGCGGGGCAGGGAATACCCACTGGAACTTTCAGGTACGGCGTGGATTGATCCGCAAAGCGGGGCCATCGCCAAGATCGAAGCCGGCATCTCCGATACGCTCGCCGATGTCGGTTTGAAGTCTCTGCACTCAGAGATCGACTTTGCTCCCCTGCCCTTTGATGATTCGAAACGAGTCTATTGGTTTCCCACCCAGGCCATCGTCGAGGTGGAGACGCCCCGGCAGCACTGGCGCAACGTGCACCAGTTCACCGAATACAAAAAATTCTCCGTGAGTACAGAAGAAAAGGTGACCAGCAAATGAGCGCAAATGC
>Ga0207664_10000144_pt1 | contig 57723 bp, 52 predicted proteins | sample LARL83metaG_FD_184349 | JGI IMG/M metagenome (GOLD analysis project Ga0207664, IMG submission 184349) | Corn, switchgrass and miscanthus rhizosphere microbial communities from Kellogg Biological Station, Michigan, USA - LAR L8-3 metaG... | ecosystem: Host-associated > Plants > Roots >...
AGGCAGAACCACGATTACACTGATTAAGGCGGATTACGCGGACGATTTATCGAATAGGGACCACAGTATCCCATAATTGCACTTGAATAAAAAACGCGATAAAAGCTGCCTCATCAATCCTAAAATCGTCCGCGTAATCCATCCAAATCCGCCTAATCCCGGTTCTGCTTTTTGTGCGGGAGGGGGGACTTGAACCCCCACGCCTTGCGGCGCTACCACCTCAAAGTAGTGCGTCTGCCAATTTCGCCACTCCCGCTTTTTTCGTGCGGCTTGCAAACGGGCAAGGGCTAGCCGCGGTTCCTCATCAGGCTTCTCGCTGTCCTCCATTAGGATTTTCGTTGGAAAGTGAGTATATTGTACGCCAAGTTTAGTATGATTGCCAAAATAATATGAAAAACGCCATTTTGTTTGGTGCCGTGGCTTTGCTTATAATAGCCAACATCCTTCCAAGCACGTCGCATGCCCAGAATTCCCAAGGCCATTGGCAGCTAATTAATGGCGATCCCTTCCCGGACAGCGTAACACAAGTCGTCGTCGGTCCGGGCGATCTTGTTTACATGTCGACTTCGGATAAAGGCGTCTTTAAATCCACCGATAAAGGCGAGAATTGGAACGAGATAAACACCGGCCTCGATGGCTATCTCGACATCAGAATGCTTGCGCTCGGGCCGAACGGGGATTTGCTCGCCTGCAACGCTCGGGGCAATATTCTCCATTCCAAAGACGGCGTCTCCTGGACGAACGATGCTACGCCATGGTATTGGGATTATCCCGGCGCCATTTTGTCAGCGTTCGCATTCGATTCTCACGGCGCGGCTTACGCCGGTACCGTCGGCGCGGGAATTTACAAAATGAATTCCAATGGGAATTGGAATCCGGTGATGTCGCCGAATATAATTCCCGGAGTGCAGGCAATGATCTTCGACAACCGGGATCGCCTGATCCTACACTATGATAAGCTCTATCGTTTGAAATCGGATTTTTCCGGAATCGATACTTCGTGGAGCATAACGACGAACGTTCGCAATGCACCGGTTCAACTTTTGAAATCGACATGGGGAAGCGTACTGGTAGTGGATGACACGTTGTTCGATCTCACGGATCGTTTACAAAAACTTGCTCCAGTAGAGTCTGAAATGTTAGTGGTCGATTCGACGGGTGTTCTCAATAGTTTTTCGGATGGATTGCTTCAGTCCACGGATCGTGGAATCACCTGGCAAAATCATTCCGGAAAAATTTCGCACGGACCCACAAGGGATAGATTCGTGGAAGCTACGAGCTATGGATTTCTCAGTTCCGGCGATGGCGAACCGGAAGTAAGCGTTTCGTTCGATACGACCATGAATTTTATTGCGTTCCGCGAACTCGATCAAAATCTTACGGTCACCGTTCAAGTCGATCGAAAGGGCAATTTACAAGTCTTCGATTTGACTGGGCGCAACTTCGGTGAAGGCAATGGCGGTATTTGGTCATCCGACGATCACGGCAAGACCTGGCGGCGTAGGATGTCGAGACAAAATATTCAGGGGACCTTGTTGGAGGATGGGAAGTATTACACGCCGCAAGCGTGGCCGCCGATGGTTTCGGAGGATGGTTTGAATTACAAGCCCCTAAATGTTCCACAAGGAATCAAGGGAAGTTTATATGTCAGCCCGAGCGGCGTTCTCTGGATATATTACGGCAGCGCACATTTCATCCGCTCCCTGGATAGCGGGGCTACCTGGAATGAGTTCGCCCATATTACGGACGCTCCACCGCAGTATTTTAACTCGGATTCCGCCGAGGCCCGGGGCGTCGTCGAACGAGACCCGTATATTTGGTTAGCGACAGACAATATTATTCATCTAACGAGTGACGATGGCCGGACGTGGCAGGTCGATACGGCGCATTATATTTTTGAATCGGAAATAACCGGTGGCAAGGGTTCCACAATTATCACGCACACCAGCGGTGAAGGCATTCATTGGCTTAGTCCTGGCGAGAATCCGGATTCGAGTTGGCTCGATGTTAACGGTGCTTATGCCCAGGGCAGCGATGCCACGATGTTCCAATTTGCGCTGACCCATTACGACAATGGGTTGCCGCAGCCGTTTATACGAGAAACGAAATCCGGCAACATTATCGACACCTTATGTGTAACACCGGACTCGCTGAGTTTTCCATATGACCAACAATATTTCACGGAGCCGAATATGGCAATCGACTCTTTCGAGAATATCTTTGCCGCTGCGACCGGAAGTTCTTCGACCAAAGCCGGTCTTTACCGATTCGTGCCGGCAAGGTCCTCGGTTAGCCCGCAATCCCTGCCATTATCGAATGTGCTCGATGTTTCGATTTCGAATGGTGTACTGTCCATTCGCTCAAAGACTCATCTTCAGAAGGCGGAATTGATAGACCTCATGGGAAGAGTACTGATGACAATTCCGATTCCGAATTCTCTCAGCAGTTCCACAACGATCGCGGGCATTCCCAATGGAGCTTATTTTGTCAAAGCTGAGACGAATGCAGGGGCGGAAGTCCGGAAGATAATAGTCCTCCGCTAAAGGAAATTATAGAGACTTAAATTTTTTCAATTTTTTTTGGAACCGCTTGTGGAATGTCCAAAATGAAAAATTAAACGTATCCCGCAAATTCATAAATTGGGATTACGCAATTTTTTAGAACGGTTTTCCTTCATGAGGCGAATTCTGGTTCCACATGGTGTCCGGCGTGGTATTGATTTTTCCATTGGCGAGCGGGTGACCCATGCCGTCGGTATTCGCCGGGGTGCCGTTGTTTTTATAATCGCGTACGGTTGGCGAGGTATGTTGCGTGCCGCCCCCGAGTTCGCTATGGCGGTCGGTCATTTTATCGGCGCACCCCGCCGAAAGAAAACAAAGCGCAATGGTCGAGGCGGTAAGGAATGATTTTTTCATAGGAGTAGTGAATCGCAGACTAAAAATTATCGTACAAAAATACGAGAATTTTAAGGATTACATCGAAATTTTGAATTTTCAAGCCATTTGTATTTCTTAAGGAAAGAATATTAAGTTCTTTCTTAATAATTTTTGAAAAATCGGGGAGCTTTCTTACTAAAAAGTTGTATATTTGTACGAACTCTCTCTCGACGAATCATAATCGAAGGGAATAAACAACAATGAACATTCGCGCATTAGTTATCGCAGCATTGTTAATTGCCGGGAGCAGCCTCGCTGCTAACGCGCAGTTTTCAATATCGCGAAGCGTGTTCGGCACGGGAATGACGCCCGCCGCGGGTACGTTGAACGGGGTTCCATACCTCCTCGACGGCACTTTAGGTCAGGCGATCATCGGCCCAGCCACGGTCAGCAATGTCTTCATCGGTCAGGGGTTCTGGTATCAAATCCAGCCCACTGGCGGTGTGAAGCTTGATCCCGGGGTTGCCGAAGGCTTCTCGCTCGATCAGAACTATCCGAATCCTTTCAATCCATCGACGACGATAAAGTACTCCATCCCGGAACGCACGAAAGTAACAATTCGTGTGATGAATCTCCTGGGCCAGGAAGTACATGCGCCGTTAGTGGATGAAGTACAGGGTGCGGGCCAGTACTCGATCGATTTCACCGACGCGGATAATCTTCCTTCGGGAACCTATATCTATCGCATGGACGCCGATAATTTTACGGCTTCCAAGCGGATGGTGCTCCTGAAGTAATCCTGAAGATAATTCGGCGAGAGAAACGGAGGGCCATTATTATGGTCATCCGGGATGATCGATCATCCGTGGAACCCCCTCGAAACCCGAGGGGGTTCGCGTTTTTATAGACGAAAAATAATTCGGGATTATTCCGCCATTACTTTCAGCACGCCCAATTCCTCTCCCACTTTCGTAAATGCCTGGATGGCTTGATCGAGGTGGTGTCGCTCATGCGCAGCCGAAATCTGGACGCGAATCCGTGCCTGACCCTTGGCAACGACGGGATAGAAAAATCCGGTAACGTAAATTCCCTCGTCCTGCAATCGTGATGCGAAGGTTTGCGCGAGCGGCGCATCGTAGAGCATGATCGGCACGATGGGATGAATACCCGGTTTGATGTCGAAGCCGGCCTCGGTCATTTGCTCGCGGAAGTATTTTGTATTCTCTTCGAGTTTGTCGCGGAGTTCCGTTGTCGCTTCGAGCATTCGCAGAACTTCGAGCGCCGCGCCCGCAATCGGCGGCGGCAGCGTATTCGAAAAAAGATACGGACGCGAACGCTGCCGCAGCATCTCGATAATTTCCTTCCGACCCGATGTAAATCCTCCTGCCGCACCACCGAGCGCTTTACCAAGCGTGGAGGTGATTATATCCACGCGGCCCATTACATTCTCATGTTCGATTGAACCGCGCCCCGTCTTGCCGACACAGCCCGTCGCATGAGAATCATCGACCATGACGAGCGCATCGTATTTATCGGCGAGATCGCAGATCTGCGATAGCTTCGCAATGTCCCCATCCATCGAAAAAACGCCATCGGTCACGATGACACGCCTGCGCTGCGGTTGCGATTCCACGAGCTGTGTTTCAAGATCGCCCATATCGCCATGCTTATAGCGGTATCGTTTCGCCTTTGAAAGCCGAACGCCGTCAATGATTGAAGCATGGTTCAACTCGTCCGAAATAATGGCATCCCCTTCTCCGAAAAGCGGTTCGAAAATTCCGCCATTTGCGTCGAAGCACGCGACGTAGAGGATCGTATCGTCCGTTTGAAGGAAGCGGGAGATTTCGCGCTCCAATTCTTTGTGCAAATCCTGCGTGCCACAAATAAAGCGCACGCTCGACATTCCATAGCCATGCGTTTCGAGCGCGTTCCGCGCCGCAGCGATTACGTTCGGATGCGAAGAAAGTCCCAAATAATTATTCGCGCAAAAATTGAGAATCGTTCTATCGCTGCCTTTGACACGAATCTCCACGCCCTGCGGCGTTACGATCTCGCGCTCGTTTTTATAAAGCCCCGCTTCGCGGATGGCGGCGAGTTCCGAGGCTAATTGTTCTTTGATTGTACCGTACATGTCTGGTCTTGGATTGATGAGGACATCCCAAACATCTTCCGCTTCTCATAAATCCCGGTTCTGGCAATTCACTGGCACGGATGCTGAAGCAATACTCATCATGTAGTAATAAGGGGACAATCTTATGAAGACCACCATTCTCGCCATCCTTCTTCTCACACCACTCACCGATGGCTCACCATCAACCTGGCTTCTCACCATTGGCCGAAACCAGCATGGCCGATCATGCCTGCGCACTAACGCGATAACGCGACGCGCTTCGTCTCACTGACGAAGCGAACAATTTCCAACATCTGAATAATCGGCATTCCTATGCCGAGCAGGATCGCGCACTATTGAACAATGTATTAGTAGAAAGGGGATACTACAATGAAAAAGAAATTTGCAATAATCGCAAGTATCATTTTGCTTGCTACAAATGGACCTGCCATTGGTCAACACCGGCAACCACAGCAATCGAAAGTGCCGCGTCCCGGAGACACCGTATTCCCCGGTTCCACAGAATGGTTACACGTCGGTTCGCCTCGCAATTCGGTAACCGGAGAGGAAGTTATTCTGATATGGGGTGCCGATGGCAAGTTGCATCCGATTGGTTACGCGATCGAGGATACGGATGGTTCGTGGGTAGCCAATACACCCGTAAATCAGGAAACGGTGATAGACCACAAAGAAACGATGCTGCTAAAAGCAGCGGTCAGGGAAATCATGCGGGAAAGCCCGGATAGGAAGATCGTTAGGCCTGTTAAGGCTCGCAATCAGTCAATCATGCTCCATGATACTGGTTACGATCCCTACAAATTCGTCATGCACTGGGCGGATTCGATAGGAAGAGTTTTCGACGATCCTGATTTTGTTCAGGAAATGGAACAGTATTATCGACAGCCTAAGAACGGATTGTGGCTAACACCGTATTACGAGCCTTCTCGTGATTAATAATAAATTCCACGAATTTTAACGTGAACGATAGAGACATCATAGTGAAAAAGATCATACACCATCTTTCTCCTCGTGGCGATGGCGCAAAGTGTGATAACTGGAACTAGGAGCAAAGTGGAAGCGTGCCGACTGCAACTTTCTTGATGAGTAACCGTTAATTGCTGAACCTTATGAATATTAATGCGGCGTTTCTCACGCTAGAGACCACTCAATCTGGCGGATATGTCGGCGCTATCCTCGTAACTGATCAAATCGGGATTCCGCAGGAATTCAGATGCACACATAGGGTTGTTGCCACAAAAGTTCAGCAACAGTTATATGGAGGGACCCTTAAGCCCCACATTGGAATCGAACTTTGTGGACTTCCCTTACTAAAAGAAATTAAGTCCAAGCCAAATCTAATCATTCTCAAAGACTCTTTTTTACTTGCTCTTCGAGAGAAGCATGAGATTCCTACTATCTTCTTATCGAGGGCTGAGGGAATAATAGAAACATCCGATACGAAGTCATCATCAGAAAAACTTGAGGGTGATTTTGAGCCAATTATTGTTAAAACTCATCAAGGATGCAACTCGGATCTGAACGATGCAATGTCGCATCTTCGGTCGTTGAGGCTTGACCCATTAGAACCCTTTGTCAGAATTCAAACAGCGCTCCAGGCACTTGCCGAACAAGAAGTGGCAAAATACGGCTGATGATAACGGCAAAACTTAAAATTCTTAAAGGTCCACGGTATGCCGCCGTTCGTCGACTTGCTCCGATCGATGCGCCTAAAACCGCTCTTGCAGAACTCCTTCAGGAATTAAGCACTGGGACTGCATCAATAAAAATCGATAAATTATTTTCTCCTTCACTCGAGGATTTTTCGATAGTTGAATCAGTATCCGTTGTTGGGCAAGATTTACTTTTTCAATACCCACTGAGTGAAAGCATTGACCTTGATACTCTGAGTTTATTAATCCCTCCGACGATTCAGAATGTTCAACTGCTTACTCGTCCGCAACGGGCAGGGAAATCCTACAATGATGAGAAAGAACAACTTCGGCTTGAACTAAGTCCGGATAATTCGATATCAGAGCCAGTCTCGACTCGACCCAATTCGAGAAAGAATAGACCTCAACCTAAAGATCGAAGAGCAATCTTTGTCGACCTTTTTGATTTAATTTTTCCGATTCTTCAACCGCGAGTACTCCAAGGACCACAGCAAAACACTTTTCTTCACTCGGATTTAAAATCCTGGCAGCCAGAGGGAATTCGCTTTCTGGTTCAAAATGAATCGGCCCTTCTCGCTGACGATATGGGCCTTGGCAAAACGGTGCAAACGATAGTTGCCATGAAAATTCTATTTCAGCAGGGTTTGATCAAAACGGGCATTATTGTTTGTCCAAAATCTCTGATTGGACCGTGGGAACGAGAATTAGGAAAATGGGCAGAGGAGTTATATGTGGTCAGGGTAGAGGGTGATAAATATACTCGGCCCTCCCAATGGGATACGCGCGCGCACCTTCATATTGCAAATTATGAAACGCTAACTCGTGATTTTATTATCGAACCATATGAGTCAGCGATTCAACAACGCTTTGACCTCTGTGTACTCGATGAGATACAAAGGATAAAGAATGCTTCAAAAACTTCTAATGCATGTAAGTCTTTGAACGCTAAACGCAGATGGGGTTTGTCTGGAACCCCTCTGGAAAACCAAGCGAGCGACATTGTTAATATTTTCAATTTTCTCAAGCCTGATCTTTTTGGCGCAATTAAAGAGCCCAGTAAGACTCTTATCAAATCAAAAATTGAACCCCTAACTCTTCGGCGACGTGCTTCCGATTTAAAAGAAATGCCGGAAGTGATTTGGGACGAAACGTATCTCGATCTTCTTCCTAATCAGCGCAGTGTTTACGATTTGGCGGAGCAAAGGGGAGTAGTAGAGCTCAAAAATCTCGGAGAGACGATTACCGTTACTCATGTTTTACAACTTATTACACGACTTAAAAAAATTTGCAATCTTGAAGAGCAGAGCCACGAAAGCATCAAGCTTGAATATCTGAGGGACGTACTTGATGAAATTACTGATCAAGGAAACAAGGCATTGGTTTTTTCTCAATATCCAAATGAGACTCTTCAAAAGATAATGCCGGAATTAAATAAATTTCGGCCGGAGCTTTATCAAGGGAGCCTCTCGAATGCTGAGCGAGATCGAAAGGTCAATCATTTCCAAAATGGGGATGAGAATAAGGTTCTTTTAATGTCTCTTAAATCAGGAGGAGTTGGGCTCACTTTGACAAGGGCAAATTATGTTTTCTTGTTTGACCATTGGTGGAACCCTGCGGTGATGAAGCAAGCGGTCGGACGCGCTGCAAGAATCGGTCAGGAAAAGACTGTTTTTGTACGCAGCTTGATAATCCGCAATTCTATCGAGGAAAAAATTCAACAAATTCTTCGAGATAAGCAAACGACATTTGACGAAATCGTTGATGATTTAAGTGACGACGCCCTTCAACAGCGGTTAAGCGAAGACGAATTGTTTAGCTTATTTGGACTCTCTAAAAAGCCAGTTTCTTCCGTCCGACTGCTTGACAACTTACACTGGGCGGGCTTCGAAGATTTAGTCGGCAAGTTATATGAGCAAATGGGATTTAAGACCGAAGTCACGAAACGTAGCGGCGATCATGGAATCGATGTGTATGCTACTCGGCACACCTCAGATGGAGGAAAAGAAACACTTGCAATTCAATGTAAGCATTATCCTGGCCGCACAGTCGGAGAACCTGAAGCAACAAGCCTTTGGGGTGCAATCTATGCTGACCATAAAATTTCAAGGGGTGTACTTGTAACCACGGGAAAGTTTTCGAAGCAATGTAAAGATTTCGTGGAGGGTAAGCGCATTAGATTGATTGAAAGAGGCGAACTGGAAATGCTACTGCGCACGTATAAGCTAAGTTAGCTCCGCCTTGCGCGGCGGGGTTTTGGGGCGGCGTTGCGGGTGCGGCGTCGTTACGCTGCCTTGCGCCAATAAAAAGGAAGGTGGGCGGCGGCGAGGGATTGATTGACGCGATCGACCACCGCGTCGTCGATTTGGGAAAAATCGGCTCCGGCGCGAATCAGCTCGTGAATGCGGTCCACGATCATTTCCGGTCCATCGGCAAGGGCCAGTTCGAGATACCCACTGGCGACCTCGGGATCGCGAAGCTCTTCCGTTAGCACCTCTTCTAACGTGCGGTACTGCTCTTTTTTCTCGCCTGATATTCGTTCCATAATTTTATCGCTTGTTTAAGGGTCTTTTCCTGATCGCCCTTATCCGAACCGTTTAGCAATACCACGATTTTGTTTCCGTCGCGTCCGTAAAAGGCGCGGATGCCCTGCCCGAAATGAAACCGAAGTTCGAATAGTCCCTTCTCGCCTCCAATGGGTTTTATATCTCCAAAGTTCCCTTGTTTCACGCGGCTCAGGCGATCGAGAACAACGGTTCGTTCTTTTGCGGTTAATTCGCGAAGCCAATCGACGAAGTTCTCACGGCCCCGCTCGTCACGATAGAAAATGACTTCTTGCTCGATCGGCTCCATTTTTTAGCTATTTCCAATTCCATATATAATTTACCTCTTGATAAAGCAACAAATCCGATTTTACAAATGTATCGCTTCCCCCTCCGCAACCGAGGCGGCTTCCATGACGGCTTCGCTCCACGTCGGGTGCGGATGGATGGTTTTTGTCATCGAGAGGCCCGTCGCGCCGTGGGCGCGGCCCACGACGATCTCCTCGATCATTTCCGCCGCTTCGTGTCCAATGATGTGTGCGCCTAATATCTCGTCGTATTTCGTTCCGATGACGAGCTTCACGAAGCCATCAGTCTCGCCCATGGCGCGGGCTTTGCCGAGCGCGGTAAATGGGAACTTACCGATCTTGTATTCGATGCCGGCCTCTTTTGCGGCGCGTTCGGTCATGCCGGTGCTCGCGACCTGCGGCTGGCAGTAGGTGCAGCCGGGAATGTTATCGTAATCGAGCGAGTGGGGATGATGTCCCGCAATATGCTCGGCGGCGAGAATCCCTTCGTGCGTCGCGACGTGCGCGAGCCACGGCGGCCCGGCCACATCGCCGACCGCATACATTCCCTCGACAGCAGTGCGCATATATTCATCGACATCGATAAAGCCTTTCGTCATTTTGATCCCGAGTTTTTCCAGACCGATATTCTCCGTGTTTCCCGCCACGCCAATGGCGACAAGCACGCACTCAGCTTCGAGCGTCTGCTTTTTTCCATCCTCGGATTCGATTTCCACTTTCGTCGATTTCTTTTCGAGCTTCACGCCGTTCACTTTGTGCTTCGTGAAAATTTGATAGCCTTGTTTTTTGTAAATTTTTTCAAGTTCAACGGAGACTTCGGTATCCTCGACGGGAAGGATATTCGGCATCATTTCGACAACCGATACTTTCGTCCCAAACGATTTATAAAAATAGGCGAACTCCATTCCGATCGCACCCGCGCCGATGATCGTCATGGATTCCGGGATGTGGTCCATGATCATCGCTTCGGTCGAGGAGAGAACTTGCTTCCCGTCAGGCTTCAGGTTCGGAAGCTGTTTCGCGCGCGCACCGGTAGCGATTACGATATTTTTCGCGGTGACCGTTCGCTTTTTGCCCTCGCCGTCCGTCACTTCGATGGAATTTTTTCCGGTCAGCACGCCGAAGCCTTTGATCGAATCGACTTTATTCTTCCGAAAGAGGAATTCGATTCCTTTGACGACGCGGTCGGAAACATCGCGCGAGCGTTTAATCACCTTCGAAAAATCGACGCGAAGATTGTCATACGCAATGCCCCATTCTTCCGGAGCGATTTGCATGGTGTGATAAATCTCGGCGTTTTTGAGCAGCGCCTTCGTCGGGATGCAACCCCAATTGAGGCAAATGCCGCCCAGCCGGTCGCGCTCGACGCACGCTACTTTCATTCCCAATTGCGCGGAGCGAATCGCCGCGGGATACCCTCCCGGGCCGCCGCCGAGCACTATAACATCGTAATCAAAAGTGGCCATTTGTAATTTTTTTAGCCGTTAGGCTGTAAAGTGTCCGATTTTCGGACAGTGACATCCAAAAAGTGTACGAAAATACGACACTTCGTCCAGTATCGTTCGCCACTTCCAATTTTCTATGGTCTTACGTGGAACTTTGGGAATAGTTTAAAACCTTACCACTCATTCGCGTCTCATTAATACGCATGTCCGATTTTCTCAGCTCGGAATGAAGAGAAAGAGCACTCGCATCGTGGCCGCTGGGGCATTTATGCTCGCGGTAGGTTTGTTCCTCGCGGCCGATTCGCTCGCGCAGGAGGCGCACTATGCCTCCTCGTATCTCATGCCCACCCTGCCGGGTTCTAATCCGCAAGCGTTTCCTTTTATTCTCCGCGAACTTACGCCTCCGCCGGGACTCATTATCGAAATGTCCGTGGCGCCGCCGATGAATGTTCCGACCGACCCCTACGATCTGGGAAAATACGGGCGTGTTTCTGTCGATTATACCGGTATCGCATCCTTCGATGGGACCGAACTGGGCGTGGCAGCGCAGGCGCTTCATGTGGCGCACCATCTTCTTTTTTATTCCGCCGGGATATCGAGCGATATTAATAATGATGGCATGTTCCTGTTCACGGTTGGAATATCGCATTATCAATCGGGGAATAGCCGCGCGGAGCCGTTTGTCGATGCGCCGTTCATTCGCCTCCGGTTTCAATCGTCGCCCGATAATATTTTCGGGTATTCCGAAATCGAGACGACGATGCACTTCCGTTCGTATATCTCCGGAATGGTCGGCTTAGGGATTCGGCTTTCACCCATGGTCCGCATGATTGGCGGATTCCATCACACCGAATTCGTCATGCCGACGGAGCGCCTGGTCCAGCAAGTCAATGGTCTGGAAGGGATTATCAGCTGGGGGTTGTAGCAGATCCGATTATACAAGCGCATTCGGTCCCGAAAACAAATTCGCTTTTCGCGCATAACCCTCGAAAAAGTTGTATATTGAGTTCTAAGAAATGGTGAATTTGATTTCGTCTCCGAAATTTCGGATGCCCCCTCACGACTGGATGTTTCTATGAAACCGCTTTTATCATTTTTACTTCTTTGCCTGAGTACTTCTGCCTTCGCACAGGGTGCGGCTCCGTTTTGGGAGCCGCTCGCTGGGCCGCCGGGACCGCTATACGCGGTAGGTCCTATGGACAGCACTATTGTTGAGATCGTTGGTGGCACCATTTATATTTATGACACCTCGACCAATAGCTGGACACCTGCCGATAATGCTGAAAACAAATTTATTTTGCCACCCGATAAGTTGAGTGGCTATGATTATGACTTCGCCACAAACCACAACAATGTATGGGTTACACCGTACGGCGGCTGGCGGAGTTATGAGGATTCCCTTTTTTTCTCCACGGATTCCACCTTTCAGTGGCACTTCATTGGGACATTTGGAACGCATCCTGCTAAGTTCAATCGTGCGGTTCCGAGCATCATCAGTCTTCTCGAGACGCCCTCGTTGCACGTGGTACTTGTCGATGATTCGGGTCGAATGTATATAACGATGGATACCTTCGCAACGATCGACACCGAGCAGATTCCAGAACCTATCAGTTCACTCTTTAACGATGACGATACGCTCTACGTAGAATCGGTCCATGGGAATTTTTATCGAAGCATCGATTTCGGAAAGAATTGGCGAATGCTTTTAAACCTCCACGATACCGCATCCAATTGGAATGTAGGGATAGCGCGAAAAGGCGATACCTGGCTTCTCTATGATTATCAGCTACAGCTTTCTCCGTTGCTCTACTCGAATGTGAATCTTTGGTATTCACTCGATCGGGGCAATGACTGGACCCAGATGGTCAATCCAGCGCCAGCTTCCACCAGTGTTCCCACCTTCGATGGCATTGACGATGCGGGACGGATTTACTTAACCTTCCATTTTGCATACGATTCATCCTTCCGGTCTGATGATCTGGGAAAGACATGGCATAAGCTTCCAATGCCCTATAACTACGCTTACAGTTTTTATGTTCAATCCGATGGAACGCTGTATACCGGGTCCTTTCGCTCCACGGATCATGGAGAGACATGGGATACAATCTCCTCGGACGGTATTGTCTGCATCCCATTCGATATGTTGCCATTTCAGAATTCTACGGTTCTTAGTGTATCCGATGGTCTTTCCGATGGTATTTATAGTTCACGCGATAATGGTCAAACCTGGCCGCGAATTGCCTGGGAGGGTTCCGCGCGCCTGAGCCTCCTGCCTAACAGTTCAGAATGGATAATGGTGAACACGACGGAAAAGCTTTATCCGAATGGCGCGAACTCGATATGTGAAGAAAACTTCCAGGTATATGGCAGCGTCGGCGTCATCACTACAAACTTTCATATCTGGTTAGGTTCAAATCTAAACTCCCCCCTAAGGTTTGTGAGCGAGAGCCTCGATTCCAGTTGCAGTTATGTGTCCTTCCGTTACGATACGCTTTCCGCAACACCGATGGTACAAATAATGGAGTGGGCACACGATACCATCCTCGCGCTTTCCACCAGCGGCGTTTATCGCGGCTACGATGTGCTCATTCCGTTCGATACCGTAACCCCGGAACCGGGAACCCATGCTACGCCTACCGGCGCAATGATGAAAGATTCAACGGGCGCGATTTATGTGGCGATGAGCGATGGGAAGCTTTTCGTTACCAAAGATGGCGCAAACTCCTGGCAATCGTTTCCATCGCCTTCGACCGATAGCCTTGCGCCAGTCGAGCATTTGGCCGCTTCGCCGAATGGCTTGCTTTTCGCCATAGATTCGAACCGCGCGACTGGATATACAACCACATGGGAATACGCTCCCGCCACATTATCGTGGAAGAATGTTACGAGCGGCCTTCGGCGGCAAGGGTTTCCGGATACCGCGGATGTGACGAATATCTGGTATGTGAACGGCTACGCTTACGCCGGAACCTGGAACATGGGTCTTTTCCGGAGCCTGAATCCCGTAGGGCCGGTGGACAACGTGGCGGAGGCCGAGCATCACTCACCGTTCCGGCTCTATCCTAATCCCACGGCGGGAGCGGTAACACTAACGTATCCCTCCTCTATCCGAGGCACGTATCGATTGGCGGATATGGCGGGCCGGGAGTGGGAACGCGGTATGCTTCCGGCAGATGCCGGAACGGTGACGCTCGATCTCCGCAATCTTCCGGATGGATTATATGAACTAGCGGGGAGCGGGGGATGGACGCCCGCTAAGTTGGTGGTGAAGCACTAAGCTGGAGCTTAAATTTCTAACCCAGCACAAGCTTTGCCCCCTCCAAAAACTTCTGAATATCTTCTTCCGATGTGTAAATATGCACGCTAAACCGGTTGGCATCGAGGGCGCCTTCCGGGACCACGCGCGTGCGGACTTTGTATTTCGCGAGCAGCGCATTTGCAAAATCCTTATAGTCCATTTTTTCGAGTTTAATGGTCGTGATGCCTGTCTGGGAGGTTTCGGGCGTTAGAAAATGGAATCGGCCATCGCTCCATTCGTGCAGTCCGGATCGTAGGATGCCAGTTAAATATTTCACGCGCGCTTCTATTTTATCGAAACCAATTTTTTCCATGAATTCGATCGCTGCATGAAGGCCGTCGAACAGGGCGAAATTCTGCGTCGCAAAATCGTAACGAGAAGCCGTGGGGAGGAAATCGAGCCGGCCATCGTATCCCCAATACTTATCCACCTCCGCGCCGCACCATGTTGGAATGACATGATCCATCAATTCCGGATCGATATACAGAAAGCCGATACCTTTCGGGCCGCATAGCCACTTATGTCCGCAGGAGGCATAGGCATGGACTCCCAAATCGCGTACGTCGGTTTGGAGCATTCCTGGCGGATGCGCACCATCGGCCAGAAACCAGATATTTTTCGAGCGCGCCAGTGCTGCAAGCCGTTTAATGGGCAGCAATTGGCCCGTCGTGCAGGTCAAATGGGGCATGGAAATGGCGCGCGTTCGTGGCGTGATCGCATCGTTCACACGTTGGATGAAATCGTCATCGCTAAATGCCAGCGCCCTCTCATTCGTGAGCGGTATAAATTTAATCACAATGCCATCGCGCTTTTTTCGCGCGAGCCAGGGAATAGCATTACCGGCATGTTCCTGATTGGTTAGCAGCACTTCATCGCCCGCTTTTAGATCGATGCCGCTCGCGACGATGGAGATTGCCTCGCTCACATTATGGGTAAAGGCGATCTGGTCACCGCTCTCGGCATGGATAGCGCGAGCAATCGCGGTACGAATCGCTTCATAATCGCCGCCGTAATCGCCCGTCCGATCGACATGTTCGATCCGTTTCGTAACACGCTCCGTGACCGGGCGAGGGCTGGGACCCATCGTGCCATTGTTGAAATAAATGAGCTCGCGTGAGATCGGGAATTCATCTCGAATGGAATCCCAGTATTTCGCGTCCTCGTAAGGATCGAGCGGACGAGATTTTACATTCGTAGAGACAAGGTGAGTATGAGCAAGGCCCTTCAGAGGCTTGACGCGGCTGGCGGAAAGCATCGTCGTCGATGCGGCCGTGGTAGATCCAATTGTTAGGGTTAAAAATGTTCGGCGGTCCATGGAAGATGACTCATCCTTAATCTACCATAAAACCATCCAAAATCAGCAAACATTCGGGATGACCCTCATTTCACGAAACCTATTACCGCAGCAAAATGTCATAGAATAACAAGTCAACTCTGACATCATCAACCAGTTCCAACAACTTTTATACTCTCTTGCTTCGGTATAAGGCCGACCGGCGGACGCTGGTCTATATCATTGTAACCACCGCTCTCTTTTTTGGGCAGTGGGTGCTCGGTTTTAATTGGGCCCTGTATGTCGTATACCTCTTTCTCTCGGTTGCCGTCACGGTCATCGCCCATAATCATAACCACATCCCGATTTGGCGGGGTAAAGTGCTGAACCGGCTTACCGATTACTGGCTTACGATCTTCTATGGCTTCCCGTCCTTCGCGTGGATTCCGACCCACAACATGAACCACCACGCGCTCAATAATCGCGAGGGGGACTATACGATCACGTACCGTTTGACGGAGAATAATCATTTGATGATGCTCCTCGCATACCCAACGGTCAGCAGCTTTTATCAGCAAAAACCTATCCGAGATTATCTTAAGCGCCAGTGGACCGCTGACCGCAGCTATTTCTGGTTCTGTCTGGGACAATATGTCGCCCTTGCGCTGTGGGTTGCAGCCGCTCTTTTTATTGATTGGAAAAAGGCCTTGCTTTTCGTCGTAATTCCCCAGCAAGTGGGCCTTTTCAGCGTGCTTATTTTCAACTATGTGCAGCATGTCCATGCCGATGAAGAATCGGAATGGAATCATTCCCGGAATTTTGTCGGCTTCCTGAACACGCTGCTATTCAATAACGGCTATCATACCGTGCATCATGAGAAGGCGGGCATGCACTGGAGCAAGGCTCCCGAAGCCCACGCGAAAATTGCTTCGAAGATTTCCCCCGAACTCCAGCAGCCGGGCTTCTGGAGTTTCCTCGCAAAGTCGTATTTCCTTGGCCTGTTTCTTCCAAAATACCGAACCCATTCGATGCGATTAGAACGCATGGATCGGGAGAAATCCCAGCCGCGTGGAATAGCTACTTCTTAATCAACCGCGCTCCGAATCCCGCGCGCAATGCAGTCTCACTAAAGACATCGATTAACTGCCGTTCCGAGAGGAATTGCAGAATTTGACGTTTTACGTCCTCTGGCGAAACGGCGTTGGCAATAACCCGATCCGCGAGTGTCTTGCATTCCTCATACTGAAGCAAGTGAAGGCGCGCGGCAAGCGACCGAATGGCCGTGGGAGAAACAGAAATCTCGCTGATTCCCATTCCAACCAGAATCGGTGTGGCGAGGGGATAACTTCCCAATTCGCCGCAGATCGAGACCGGTTTCCCAGCCCGCTTGCCAGCTTCGACCGTCCGTTGAATCAGCCTTAGTACGGCCGGATGCAGTTCCTGATAGAGCGTCGCAATCAGATCGTTTCCACGATCGACTGCCAGCGTATATTGTGTCAGGTCGTTTGAGCCAATGGAAAAGTAATCGACGAGATTGGCGAACGACTCCGCCATGATTGCGGCGCTTGGAACTTCCACCATGATGCCCACGGGAAGGTGATCGTCGAACGGTTCTCCGTTCGCGCGCAACATGCCCCGTGCCTCTTCCAGATACGCGTGTGCGCGAGTCAATTCGTCCACGGTCGTGACCATGGGGAACATCAGCTTTACATTCCCGCGGGCCGAAGCGCGCAAAATAGCGCGAAGCTGCGAAAGAAAAAGATCGGGTTCGTCGAGTGAGATGCGAAGGCCGCGCCAGCCGAGGAAGGGATTATCCTCGCGGTACGATCCGCTCAGCACTTTATCACCTCCGACATCGAACGTGCGGAGCGTAATGGGAGCAGGATAAAAGCGATCGGCAAGATTTCTATATAACTCGTTTTGCTCGTCTTCGGTCGGGAATTCGTCGTGAAGCAAAAGAAAATGCTCGGTACGAACGAGCCCCAACCCGAGGCGCTTGTTACCGTCTACGAGGGCGGTAGCCTCCGACAAACGTTCGGCTTCCAGAATTGCGACTTCATTGCCGAACTCGAGATTCATGAGGAGAGTAATGCCGTGCCCGTCCGCCGTTTTCGCAACCGGCGCGCCATCTTCGAGGATCGGTCCCTCTGTTTCGACACCACTACCCAGGACATAACTTTGTTCGCTCTCGTACCCGCGCAGTGTTTCCGGATCGGGGCAAACAATTAGTTCGCCACGCTCGCCATCCAGGATAAGCAGATCGCCCGTTTCAATATGTTCGGCGGCGGAGTGCAGCGCAACGAGCGCCGGAATTCCGAGCGAGCGAGCCAGGATTGCAACGTGGCTTGTCAGGCCGCCGCCATCGATCGCGAATCCGAGCATGGAAGACTGTGCAAACAGAATTGCATCCGCCGGCGTAAGCGATTCCGCGACGAGGATCGAAGGCTCCTCGATCTTCGAGAGCCATTTTTTTCGATCGAGAAGATAACGCAGGAGTCGCTGCTTAATGTCTTCGACATCGTCGGCGCGTTCCCGCATGATCGGGCTATCGCTCGCTTTCAACATCTCCTGATGGGAGGAAAACTCGGAATCGACGGCAAAGGCGGCGGGCTTGAGTTCATGCTTAATACGCTGCCGAATCGTACTCAAAATAAACTCGTCCGAGACCATCATCATCTGGGCCTCGAAAATGGAAGAGGCCGGCGTCCCGACTTTTTGCTCGGCTACGCGGCGCACCTTTTCGATTTCCCGCCGCGCTTTTTGGACGGCCGCATCGAAACGTTCGATTTCCTCTCCGACCTCACTGAGGTCCAGGGCATGGTCCTCGGCATAGAGCAGCGTGCGGAAATAGCGATAGGCCGGCCCAATAGCAATACCACGGCTCGCCGCGATTCCACTGAACCGTAGAGTCTCTTTCGCTTCTTTATGCCGAGGTGCCAAATGCGGGGTGGTAACGTTCGTACCTGGAAATCTTGCTATGTTTTAACTTTCTTCTTCGAATCCCTTTTCAAAATAATCGACGAGTTCGCGCATGGCCGGTTCTTCGTCGGGGCCATCGAATTCGAGTTCGAGCGGAGTCCCTTGGGCGGCCGCCAGCGTCATTACGCCGATAATCGACTTTCCGTTGATACGGAATCCATCTTTGATGATAAAAAATTCAGAATGAAACTTGCTGGCAAGTTTTACAATCGCCGCGGCGGGTCGCGTGTGCAATCCTGCGCGGTTCTTAATGGTAACAGTCTTTTGGATCACGAAAAAATCATTATACCTAACATCTTGAGCCGGCCAATATAAGCCCCAAAAGTATGGGAAGAAAAAGAATCGGATGGCCAATGCGTTCCACCCGTCCGAAAAGGAAGCGAGAAACAAGCCCAAAAAACAAGAGAGCGGCCCGCCGGGATCATTGCTGATCGAGTGGTCCGCTCTCCGTTGCTTTGCTTTCTCTGCTTATTAGCCGCGAGCAACCATGAAATGCTCGCGGCAGGACACTTTACGCGGGCGCATTACTATGCGTCCATTTTGTCAGTTTTGTGGCAGCGAAGCTTTCGTTGCCGCATCACTTTCACGCAAGACGACGGTAAAATCCTGCGTGAATTGCCGCGTCTGATCGGCCGGCGGAGTTGAAATGAGAAGATCCTTCGTAAGGGTGGAATCCCCTTCGAGATGGACCCAATATTTTTTGTCCGGGCTGAGCACGACTAAGTACTTTCCTGTTTCTTTATTCGACGTGCTGCACGTGATTTCGCGTGCGGTATCGCCGGTTTCCCGAATGCTGACTTTTACGGATGTTGGGCGCGCGGTTTCATCCGAGCGAACAATTCCGCTCATGACGATCACGGGCCGTGAAAACGTTTGCGCATCCACACGGCTGGTGAATACGGTTGAAATCGCGACAAGAGCAGCAGCGCTCGCGATTTTGAGAGTTGAGGGTATCATTGGGTTAATAGAGTTAAGAGTTATGTTGGTGATTCGTTGGCAAATAGGTGATCTGCGCTGCAAAATTAAGAATCACGGATTATGCCGTTATTAAGGATGTTTTAATTCCGATTGTCTTATTTCGTGTTCACTAAATGCGTCAGATTGTTATTTGAATTAAAGTATTGTCCATTCGAATGCCAACGGACTGAAAGGTACATTTTCCCCCGCTATATCAACGGATTATGTTATTTTAAAAAAATCCTGAAACAAATTAGAATGCGTAGCAGAGTGGACAAATCGGGGTCCGGACTGTATAGCAGACACCCGGTGTTACCTTTCTAATAATTCACGTAGAGGGAGACAATGCCGGGCCGTTTCGGGAACAAAATTGCAATAATGCTCACCCTCGTGGGCGCCACCCTCTCGGGCTGTGCTTCAGCCCCGAAGACCACGACGGTCCACCCTCTTACGCCTTCTACGAATGCGGCAGCCATCGCCGGTATTCGCGCATGGCTCGATCGGGAGTCCCATACAGCGAGAAGTCTGAATGCAACCGGGGATATTACCCTCAACCAGAATGGCGAGTCCAACTCGGCGAGCTTTGCAATGAAAAGTAAGCGGGTCGATCCGGCCGGTAATCGAATTGACTCGCTCAGCATCGAAGTAATGGGTCCGTTCGGGATTAAAGTCGCCCGTTTTCTCGCTTCGCCACAACAGTATAAATTCTACGATCTCCTCCATGGCCAGACTCTTTCTGGCGCGACCGATGCACACTCGCTCGAAGATCTCACGCACTTGCACGGCATCTCTCTCCAGGATATGAGCGACCTTATTTATGGACTGGTGCGAGTCGATAGCAATGCGCAGGATTCCGTTGAGTTTTATTCGGATAATCGTTTCCGTCACGCGTTCATCATTCGCGTACCCGGCTTTTCCACTACGGCACTGGATTTCGAAGGCGAACTACCAGGCGATTCTTCATTGGGGAATCTATCGCTGGTGCGATACGAGCGATGGAATGGAATTCCTCCCTCCCTTACAACTACGCCGCCCTCGATCACGATTCATTTTTCGGAACCTCAGGTGATTAACGGCATATCTATTCCCCAGCATATCGAGGCCTCGGCGGGCGAAAATACGTTGACACTCCGATACGACCATATCGAAGTAAATCCACCGTCGCTTGTCGTGCGGATAAAAATGCCGTGATTCGTACCGAATACCGAGTCCGCAATAACCCCACCCTTTTCATTCACTATGATTAATATTCTTCATCTTAGCAAAAAGTATGGTGAGACGGTTGCCGTCGAGGATTTGTCGCTCGAAATCGGAGCGGGCGAAATCTTCGCGCTCCTCGGTCCGAATGGGGCAGGGAAGTCCTCGACGGTAAAAGTTTTGACCGGACTTTCCAAGCCCACGACCGGCACGGTTCGGATCGCAGGATTCGATGTTGTGGAAGAACCCAATGAGGTGAAGAAGCGCATTGGTTACGTGCCGGAGAACGCGATTCTTTACGAGAGCCTAACGGGGGATGAATATCTCGACCTCTGCGGCACGTTGCGCCACATCGATCGAAAAAAACTTGCCGAGCAGCGCGAGGAGCTGTTCTCTCTTTTCGAGCTTACGAAAGAGGACCGAAAAAAATTACTTGCGGAATTTTCGAAAGGAATGAAGCAAAAAATCTTGCTTATTGCCGCGTTAATTCATAATCCGGAAGTCCTTATTTTAGATGAGCCGCTCTCCGGCCTCGATGCCAATGCCGCGCTCGTATTCAAAGAAGTGTTACGCCGCTTCGCTCATGGAACGGCTGGTAAAACCATCTTTTTCTGTTCGCACGTCCTCGATGTCGTCGAGCGGCTCTGCGACCGAATAGCGATTATGAATCATGGCCGGCTCGTCGCGATCGGCACACCCCACGAATTACTCGAGGAGTCCGGTGAAGCGTCGCTCGAACGTGCGTTCCACAAATTGACCGGTGGCGCGGACATCGAACGCTCGACCGAAGACGTTCTGCGCGCGCTCTCTCAGGAATAATACGTCGAGCAGACCCGTAGTTCAGACGATCATCTCGTGGCGATTACATTCGCAAGTTCGATCGGGTTGCCCCAATGATGTTCGCCGAGCGTGGCAGTATCGAGCATTCCGGTGAACGAAATCCTCATCCCGTCACTGCGAAATCTTGCATCGAGGTTCGCCGGTTCATACTGCTTGCCGTTATCGGCGAGGATCCCGTAGAACCCATCGCCGGATTCGCGGAAAACAACCGTTCCGCCGAGTGACACCTTCGCGCTGGCCTGTGCGGATTCCGGCCGGTTCGGGCTGGTACCATCGCAGCCCGCGAGCGAGAGATTCAGGACGACCGCTGTAAGCGCCAGGAGCCCAATATGCTTATATTTTTTCATGGCTCTGAGAGTTAATGTGTTTAATGTTCCGATGGGGTTTCGATGCCCATGTCTATTCTAATAACCCATCAAACCTCTCAAAGTTACACGCCTAGCGATAAGATTCTACTACTTAATTATTACGTAGGTGGGCCATTCCTCATGTTGTAAGGGTGAAAAACTCCGTTTTTTCGAAGCTATGGATGATAATCGACCCCGCACGGACGAGATTAACCAAAATTTTCGATGCCCGTCTTCGGCTAATATTAACGAGATGAGCGTATTCCTCGACCGTAATTTTCCCGTTCTTCTCGAGATATTCGAACAGCTTCTTTTCATTGTACCCAATGGAAATTTTGAGCGGAGCGCTCCCCGGGCTTTGGCCGCGCATCACACTCATCATTTCCCGGCTTGCCTGAACGGACTTATCCTCGAAGCGGACAAAACCGGTTTGTGACTGCTCCTTGCCACGCCTGCCGGAACTATCATACTCCACAATCGTGTGCGGCTTGACGGTGCTTTCTGGAACTCGTACCAGTACAATATCCAGCCCGCGACCGGCATGAACACTTTCGGTGATAATATCGACGGGCGGCTCGATCATCCAGCGAGCTGCATGCTCAATTTGTTCGAGTTCCGATTTTTCACTGCGGACGCCGACGACGGTGCCATCGTCATCCACCCCAAAAAGCAAATATCCGCCGCGAGTATTAGCGAAGGCGATAATTTCCCGCGCAATTTTTTCTGGCGACGAAAATTGCCGCTTGAACTCGACATCCGCGCCTTCGCCAGAGTCGATCAATGCGTACAGCTCATGCCGGCGAATGGGGAAGGATATGGCGCGCAAGGGAAGAATTACGAATTACCAAATGACGATTACCCGAAATGTCATCGCCGAGCGAATTTTTTCCTTCCTCCGGTCGGAAAAGACGGGCCGAAGGATCTCTTCTAAATTCGGCGCACATGAGAAAAGCACGAGATCGTCCGACTCCGCAAATCTTCGCTTCGCTCGATTTGCTCCGCTCAGGATGGCATTCGAATTCAATAATGGCAAGCTTCAATGCTCGTAGCTATGGATCAGCGCATCTAACCTGCAGGCATAGAGTGCCTTCCGCGTAAGCAAATACATCGAGCCATTCCGAACTCCGAAGTCTTCTGCAGGAGAATCATCGTCCGCATTGCGTTCAATGTGCCATGCTCCGATTTCGGTAACCCCGGTTCCAAGCATTAATCGCACGGTTGGCGCATCGTTCGAAAGAACAAAAATCGTATCATTCGAAGCGCAAATGGCCTTCGCATGTTCCGAAAGTTCACGCCGTGCAAGCAGGTTGCCTAAGTTATCGAATTCTACAAGCGACGTGCCGCCATTGTCGAGCACGACAAGATGTTCTTCGCCCGCGATGACAAGGTCGATCGGATTACTCAGCACCGCATCGGGCCGGGCGGCCTCGGAATAGCCGCCGAACACGCGTTCGATCGAATAATCGGAGCGAGCTTTCAATACACGTTTATTCTCGCCATCTGCCACATAAATATTTCCCGCTTCATCTATGGTGATGGCGGCGGGGTATCCAAAACGCGTCGAAGGATCGGTATTGTCTCGAGTGTAAAGCGTTGAGACATAGGTAAGCTCTTTCGTATATTGCTCGACACGGTGATTAAAGCGATCCGAGATGTAGATCGAATTCGTCAGATGCGCGTCGATGTCCGATGGACTGTTGAATTGATAATGATCGGCGCCGAATCCGCTCACTTCGCGGAGGCTGTCGCCATTCGGGGAAAGCTTGATTATGGCATTCGACGAGGACTCTACGACATACACATTCCGAAATTGATCGATGCTCATCGCGGAAGCATCATGGAATGCGCGCAACCTTTTTATGGGAATGAGTTCGGCGGTAACTGGCGCAGCATCTCCCTTGGTTCGCGGTCCCGCGGCGCACCCTGCTACTGCCAGCAGGATAAAGCAAAGCACGAACTTCATAAAATCAGAAATGAAGAGTGTAACTTATTCCAACTCGCCGGTCAATCGGATCGTAATAGGATTCGATAGGGCTGGAACCGGGAGTCGTCACATCGAAATCATAAAGATTAGCGGAAACATACGCATCGATCACATTCGCAATATAGGCCAGACCGAGATAGATCCACCATTTGTCGCGATCGTTGCGATAAAACTCCCGAGAGATTTCCCAGGAATGTGCATAGAACGTATCGATTCCGGTCCGTCGGGCATATCGATTGGCCACGGAGTCCTGCGCATCGTGATACCGTGAATTCTGAAGTAGCGCCCCATAAAGGAACCCGCCTGTTATCCCATAGATGATCGGCAGTTTCCACGCCTGATGGAGATAGACCTGACCCGCGCCGGGTATGACCGCACTAAGGATTACCGCCTCGAGCGGCGATTTCGTCATGTGAAACGCGCTGTCCACCGGCGCGGGAATAGTATCCGGAGACGCGCTGGAAGTGGACTGGGCAAAGGCGGGTAAGGAAGAATAAAGGCTAATGAATGAAAAGAACAATGCAAGAAAAATTCGAGATACTCGGAAGGTTTGCTTCATCATCCATCATTCTCCATTCATCATTTCAACGATGCGATGCATTCGATCTCCACGCGCGCACCCTTTGGGAGCGCCGCCACTTGGACGGTACTTCGAGCGGGGCGCGAAGTTCCCAAACTTAGTTCGTAAACGCGGTTTACTTCCGCGAAATCGGCCATATTGGTCAGAAAGATCGTCGCTTTGACGACGTTCGCAAACGCTGCTCCGGAAGCCATGAGCACAGCACGGAGGTTTTTCATCACTTGCTTCGTCTCTTCTTCGATGGTGTTTTGTACCATCTTGCCAGAGTTTCCATCGAGCGCAATCTGTCCGGAGCAAAAAAGAAAATCGTGGCTTCGAACCGCCTGCGAATAGGGGCCAATGGGCGGGGGAGCCTCAGGAGATAAAACTATTTCAAGTAAGGATTCCATATTCGTGATGATCTTTTAGCACTGTCATTTCCGCGAAAGCGAACATTCGGACTCCGCATGGCCTTGAACTCCAAACCTGGTTTCGCTTTCAGAGAATGACAAAATCAAAAGTTTAAATATTATTGAATAATTATCGTCGATAGCAATTCCTGCAATCGCTCGAATTCTTCGAGAGAATAAAACTGGATCGCGATCTCTCCGGTATCGTCGGCTTTCATGCGCACTTTAACTTGGGTCCCGAGCACATGCTGGAACCCAGATTCGATCGCGCGAATATCGGACGATGTTTCAACTTCATTGGATTCCGCGCCATTCTTTAGCGTACCCTTCGAGTTGGAGCGAACTTTCGAGGTCCCATTCTTCGCTAATTCTTCCAGCTTTCGCACTGGATAATGCTTCTGTATGGCCTCATCCCATAAGGCGTTCTGCCGCGCAGCATCGGTAATTCCAAGAATAGCTTTTGCGTGTCCGACGCCCAACTGGCCGGCGCGGAGCGAATCTTTAATTCGCTCCGGCAATTTTAGAAGTCGAATCGCATTGGCAACCGTCGTACGGTCTTTTGAGATGCGGGCGGCTACATCTTCTTGCGTAAGTCCACAATCTTCAATGAGTCGGTCGTATGCTTCCGCTTCTTCAATCGGGTTTAGCTCGACGCGCTGGACGTTCTCGACAATTGCCAGCTCGAGCATTTTGCGGTCCCCTTCGACCTCGATGATATAGGCGGGAATATACGTCAGTCCCGCTTCAATGGCCGCACGGACCCGCCGCTCTCCGCTGATAAGTTCGAACTTCTCGCCGATAGCCTTTCGTACCGTAATCGGTTGAATAATTCCATGCTCCCGGATCGACTCGGTTAGCTCCGCAAGATTTTCGCGAATGAATTCCTTTCGCGGCTGCAGTGGATTCGGAGCAACGCGCGCAATCTCGATGGCGGCAATATGGGGTTCGTGCCGGGTCCGAATCGCTTCCGGCGATTCGTCCAACTCAATTCCGGAATATGGCTCATCCGCTCGCGCGCCCGGAATGAGCGCGCTGAGCCCTTTGCCTAATACCGACCGTGTTTTCGACATGCGTTCTAGTAAACCGCGCGAGCGGTACAATAAGCTCCTGAATGGGTAGCCGTGACCTTCCAGTCAGGCGAAATCATCGCTTCGCCGCCGTGAAAGTCACGGCTACACATGCTTTGTACGAAGCACTCCATCCTTCGCGAGCAATTTCGGATTGCGCTTAATCACTTCCCCCGCAAGATCGAGATAATTTTTTGTACCGCTCGATGCTGCGTCGTAGAGCACGACGGGTTGACCAAAACTTGGCGCTTCCGAAAGCCGGACATTCCGCGCAACGATAGTGGAAAATACTTTCTCGCCAAAATATTTACGGACTTCTTCCGCAACCTGATTGGAAAGCCGTAAACGGCTATCGTACATCGTAAGAAGCACCCCCTCGATCATAAGCTTTTGGTTCAAGTGCCGCTGCACGATGTTGATCGTATTCAAAAGCTGACCCAGCCCTTCGAGAGCATAGTATTCGCACTGAACAGGAATGAGCACGCTATCGGAGGCCGTGAGCGCGTTCAAGGTAAGCAAACTGAGAGATGGCGGGCAATCGATAAGAATAATATCGTATTGGTCCCGTATGGGTGCGAGTGCTTTCGTCATAATGCGCTCGCGCTCCGGGAATTCGATTAATTCGACTTCTGCGCCAACGAGGTTGAGATGGGAAGGCAGCAAATCGAGGTTCGGCACCTCGCTGGAAATAATCGCTTCCTTCGCATTCATACTGTTGACGAGCACTTCATAGATGGTCTTCGTCAGCGTTTTCGAATCGATGCCCAGGCCGCTGGTAGCGTTGGCTTGAGCGTCAATATCGATGAGCAGCGTTTTATACTCTCCAACAGCAAGCGATGCGGCAAGATTGACGGCTGTCGTCGTCTTGCCAACGCCGCCTTTCTGATTCGCGATCGTAATGATTTTTCCCATGCGGCGAGACATAACGCACGGGAGCGGTTAGCTGTTCGGATATGAACTAATTTAGGCCCGATTCATTCGTCTACCCTTTGTGGATTGTTGTTCAAAAATTTTATAATATGTCGCCATCCTTCTTTCCTTTTCTTGCGTTTGGCCATACGTGAAGAATGATCCTGCTCGCGTTCGCGATCTCATCCTCCGCTTTGGCTGGAACAGCACCTGTTACCAGCTTCTGAACCCCGGCTTTCGCTATTGGTTTAGCGAGCAGAGAGAAGCGGTGGTGGGATATGTCGAGTATGCTGGAGTGCGGATCGTGGGCGGCGCGCCCGTCTGCACGTATGACGATCTTGCGGAAGTCGTCCGCGAATTCGAAGCCGATGCTCGTGCCCAGAGCCTCCGAGTTTGCTATTTCGCAAGCGAGGCGCATCTCGAAAGCATCATAGCCGAACAAGAGGGATATTCGACCATCCTTTTGGGCGCTCAACCGGTATGGCGGCCGAGCGAGCTGGTGCGAGCAATCGATCGAAAGCGATCGCTTCGCATGCAACTTAACCGCGTTTGGAACAAAGGCGTCGCCGTCGAACAATGGAGCGGGGCAGATGCCACGAATAATCCACAGTTACTGGCAGTCCTGATGGAATGGCTCGACACGCGGGGGCTGCCAAGCTTGCATTTTTTGGTCGAGCCGGAAACGCTCTCGAATCTAACGGACCGGCGTATTTTCGTCGCAAGGCAGCATGAGAACGTGCTCGGTTTTTTAAATATATCGCCGGTGCCGCTACGCCAGGGTTGGTTGGTCGAGCAATTTGTCCGAGGGAACAATGCTCCGAACGGCACGGTCGAACTCATGCTGCATACCGCGGCGGAGCACGTAGCGGGAGAAGGATTCGAATATCTTACACTCGGACTTTCGCCACTCATCCCATTCGGTGGCTATCTTCCCGAAGTTCCGCCAGCGATTATTCGTTTTTTGCTTCGTTGGGCGCGGGCGCATGGCAAACGATTTTATGATTTCGAAGGCCTCGAATTTTTCAAATCGAAGTTCGAGCCAGAACATTGGGAACCAATTTATGCGATTTCGAACGAATTGCAATTTTCACTCCGCTCGCTGTATGCCATTGCCTGCGCGTTCACCAATGGCCGGCCGATTCGAACAGTGTTCGGCGGTGTGGGAAGAGCCTTGGCGCAGGAGATGCGATGGTTGCGCTATCGCTTATAGGGCGTTGCCAGATACCGCTGGGCATCCGCATGATCCCGATTATGATCGGGAAGGTACAGCACGCGCTGGTACATTAGGAGGGCATTCTTGCGATCGTTTTTCTGGTCGTATGCCTCGCCCATGAAAAGCTCGGCATCAGTGACCCACCAGTCCTGCGTTCCATTCTCGTTGATCTTGCGGCTGAGCAGGTCGCTATTGTAAAGATAGTAGAGCGCGGTATCCATATTGCCGCCCAATTTCTTCATCTGGGCCGCGCCGATGAAGAACATCGCCTCGCGAGCTTGACGGATCGTATACGCATCGCGGCGCTCTCTCGCGCGCACGAGCATTACGCGATAGACCGAATCGTATTCTTCTATATTATTCTCCGTGTAGGCCGCGAAGCCAAGATAGTGTAGAAATTGCACATTGTTCGGATACCGGTGTGCAAGCTCGTGCGCCAACGCATACGCACGCTGATAATTATGCTCCATCGCATAATAAATATGCATCAACTCGAATTTGGCCTCGACGCTTGCGTAGGTCGCATGGGCCGCAGCCATTTCGAGCATCTCCAGTCCTGCGGCTTTGTTGCCGGTCAGGAACATTGCGGAGATCACCGGCGCAAGTGCCGGATTTGCCTCTTTTTCCGCTTCGACATAATAGTTATAGACACCGCGGCCAAAGAGTATGTCCGAATTGTCCGGAATAATATCTTCGAGTTGATCGAGGTATCCGACCCCCTTTTTTGCATCGCCCAGGATGAGATTGATGATATCCATCGCATCGTTTGCCCCGACCCGATATTCGAATATTCGCGCACGCATGCCGATGGCGGCGCCTTTGTAAAAAAGTCCAGCGATGTCTTTCGGATTTTTATCGAGCAGCGAATCGGCTCGCTCAATTGTCTTGTCGATCCATGAGCGGTATTCGGGATCGTAGCTGGTATTATCCGGATTGGTAATCGCGCGCCAGAACATAACAGTCGCACGATAAAAATATCCAGCGGGATGGGAGGGGTTTTCCGCAATTACGGAATCGAAGATGGAATCCGCGGCGGCAAATTCCATATTGTAGATCCGGTCGATTCCACGATGGACTTGCTGGTCCATCTGGCCGGCCTGTAAAATCCACTGAGCTGTGGCGGGAGGGGTGGCAAGAGACTCTGCAAGAGCTGCCACGAAAAAAATTAGCACGGCCCGACTATGCCGGGAGAAAAGTCCTATCATTCCGAATACTTATATTCGCAATGCGGACGAAATGTTTCAAGACCCCACGTTGGACCGCCGGTGCGACTATGGAATCGCGCCGGCGGACCATCGTGCAAATCATTGGCGCGTAACGCCTTGGCTTGGCAGAGCCAATTACTTCGCGCCGAGGATCGCATCTTTCGCCTGCTTGCCAACGCGGAAGCGGACGACCTTCCTCGCCGGTATCTTAATCGCTTCCCCGGTCTGCGGATTGCGGCCCATACGCGCTTTACGGTCGGAGAGCACGATTTTGCCCAAGCCCGGTACAGTAAAGCCTTTTTTGGCCTCCTTATAGGCAAGCGAATTCAGGGAGTCGAGAACGCCATTGATCTGGCGTTTTGTGAGTTCATTTTTCGTCGCGAGGTGGTCTACGATCGCGGCTTTGGTCATTTGCTTTGCGGTTGCTTTCGCCATAGATTGATTCGAAAATAAGTGTTGAAAAAAACGTGGTTCAGAACAATGGAATGATCGACTATCGTTAGAATGCTCCTCTGTAAAAGGATCGTTCACGTAGGAAAATCAGTCACCCGTTGACGGGCCATCCGCACTGCTTACCGGCATCATAATGAGCGAGTAAAAAGAGTGTAAATGGCTGCGAAGCTCATGGTGCTTCGCTTTACCGTCCTACGAATTTACGACATTTTTTGCCGTGTGTTTGAAAAACGGATTTACGGATGCCCTTTATTTACAAGGGCGCGGAATATAATACCTTTTCGAGGGCTACCACGAAATGCAAAGTATCGTTAATAATACGGCAAGTGTTTGCTGCCGTCGTTTGAAAGAGCAGGCTGAAAACTTGCGTCGCAATGAATACCGCCCGACTTGTTAATAAAAGATCCGTCCGATTGTAACTTGATAAACAGTCGCGCCCATTCTGGCTTAGGAGGACTAAATTGATTATCGGGAATCATCAGGTAGAGAACGATTCCTGTGGATGTTGCGACTTGCGGCAATTGCACATTCGTTACCGTAAAATCGGATGGCGTTGCATACGGGTATTTATAATAAATGGAACCGAGCGAAAAAGCGGTATCCATTCGCGCGGTTCCCGTGGAATTATCGAGGAGGAAGTAGCAACCATTCTTGGCGGTGAGCGTCACCATACCCGCATTGAAGGATATTTGCACCTGCATGTCGCTTCGGTTCGAGTCATCAACAATGGCATACGCATGATTGAATGTGCCGATGAAAATGGAATTGTGGAACCCACCCCAGCCCCCCGAATCGACTCCGGGAGAGGGAAGACTTTCCGCTCCTGCCCAGGTTTCCGAATTCGTATCGCTGCCATAAAAGAACGTCGAATCGATCCGCTGTGATTTGATCCAAAATTGATAGGGCCATTCTATTGTCGTTCCATTTTGCGGAGTAACGCCTGGGACATTCACGATAGCGGTGCTATCGTCCCATCCAAACTTCACTCCATTGGTGTCCGTAATGGTGGCTGCTTTTTGATCCAAGGCTATTACATGACCCGTATCGTTTTTTGTCGTGTCGCGGTAATAAATAACGTACCGGAAAAATCTCGAAGAGGAATCCTCCGGCGACGGTGTCCAGCGAAGGCCGATTTGAGTTGGGCCGAGCGAAGTCGCTCGCAAATTCGTGGGATCCAAGAGAGGGCGAGGGTCGAATAGCGCGGAATACATGGAAGAATCCTGACTCAGGGTTCCGCTGTCATTTGCTTTTACGCCATAGACAACGACCGTGTACCTGCCGATCGGTATCGAGGATCCGAGCTTCGACTGAGTAAAGGTATAGAATGTATCGGGTATTCTACTTCCTATGCGATTGATGCGCACCGAATCGATAAGAGTATCCAGATTATCCGGATCACCTTGGATGACGCCAATCGTGTCCGATGTCCAAAGCTTTACAAAATACCCTTTGAAATTAAGCTGCGTATCGGCGATGGAGCGATTCCACTTTACCAGTATCGAGCCGGAAACGGGGGGAATAAAATTGACGGCTTGGAACCTCGGGTTTTGGGGTGCAAGGACTAAGCGAGGGACGACCTGGACGATCGGCCCATTATCGGCCAGGCAGCCGCCCAGTGTGGCACACACCACTATGAAAAGAATGAACTTTCCCGGCGATTTTGAGCGCGGCGATTTCGAGAGGGAATAACGAAACATCACTCCACCAAACGGATTTGATGAAGCAATGTTCCGTTATACTCGAAACAGTGCAATGCAGAGATTACCCCGGCATTACACGGATCTAAAATGTTATGCGGGCACGAGACGTCGCAGCCCGGTGCGCCGGCGGCTGGTCTTGCCGCTTGCGATCTCGCGCACGCCGCGGGCCGCCGTAACGATAAGCGGGGCTGCCACGACTGCAAGTTCGATCAGCCGCACCGTTGTATCGAAGACACGCTGCGCCTTCGGATCGCTGACATATTTATGGAACAGCTTATCGGTGAGTGGGTCCCGCACGAAACTATGAATGGTTTGTAAGGTAAGCATAAAATTGTAAATTTGGTTTTCGAAATGCTAAGTTATGGATGGGATTAGTGCATTAAGTGTACCAAAAAAATAGCTTATCTCCCATGGACCTCTTCGCTGCAATAAGAAAGGCACAATAGGGCCTATATCGACTCATTCTCCATAAATAACTTTCAATAAAAATATTAGAGAGCGTAAACTAAAGTTTGGATTGCATTGCTTTGTTGTAAATGCTTGAGCTAAATCAAACCCGTATCGAGGCGCTCTCGAACGCTTTCTGCACGGCGAAAATCGCGGTACTGGGCGATCTCATGCTCGATCGCTATACCTTCGGCTCGGTCTCGCGGATCTCTCCGGAAGCGCCGGTGCCGGTGCTAGAAATCGAAAGCGAACAGGCCCGCCTGGGCGGCGCGGCGAACGTCGGGCATAATATCCTTGGTCTGGGCGCGACGCCGCTTATGCTGGGTGTTGTCGGAGATGATACCTCGGGCCTTATCCTCAAAGGTATCTTCACCGATCTCGGATTTCCGCTCGATGGAATCGTCACGGATACGATGCGGCCCACGACGGTAAAGACACGCGTCATCGCCGGCAGCCAGCAAATGCTCCGGTTGGATCACGAAATGAAGCGCGAAATTTCCCGAGAGACCGAGGACCGGCTTCTTGAAATTCTCGAAGAAAATATTCGCTCTCTCGACGGCATTATTATCGAGGATTACAATAAAGGCGTTATCACACGCTCCATGATTCACCGGGCTACGGAGCTGGGCCGAAAGCATGGCGTGCCGGTGCTCGTCGATCCGAAGTCGCAAAATTTTTTCGAGTATCAGGATGCGACGGTCTTCAAACCCAATCGGAAGGAAGTGGAAGATGCGCTTGGCGTCCGGCTTTCGCTCGATGAAGAAACCACCGCCGCCGGGCTGCGCCTGATGGAAATGCTGCACGCCGAAAACGTGCTCCTCACGCTCGGCGAGAAAGGCATGATGCTTTTCGAACGCATTAAGAACGACGGTATTTCCGATGCGCCATTTACCATTCCAACGCGTGCGCGCGAGGTGGCCGATGTTTCCGGCGCTGGCGATACGGTCATCGCCACGTTGGCAGTCTGCATGGCGTGCGGCATGAGCGTGCGCGAAGCGGCGGTGGTTGCCAACCGCGCTGCGGGGTTAGTTATTGAGGAAGTGGGAATCGTTCCTATTTACCGCGAACAACTCGTGGCGGCGCTGTTAGAAGATATATCTGCCGCCTTGGCATGAGAAATATTTTAAGTATAGTCACCCTAAGCGAAGTTCTTTCGACCGAAGGGAGAAAGAATGTAGCGAAGGCTTGCTGCCATCTGCACGCGATTCTTCGCTACGAGAATTTCCATTTTGTACCGATCCTCTTCGCTCCGAATGATAAATAAAATCGAACCTGCTCCTCTCTTTGAATTTCGGAATGCTTCCAACCGGAATGCATTGATGAAATGGCGAGAAGATTTGCGGGCGACGGGCAAAAAGCTCGTCTTCACAAACGGCGTATTCGATCTACTTCATGCGGGGCATGCAGGCTATCTCACCGAGGCGCGAAACGTGGGAGATGCGCTCATAATTGGATTGAATTCGGATGAATCCGTTCGCGCGATTAAAGGTCCGAACCGTCCGATCCAACAGGAAGCAGACCGTGCGCTCTTGCTTGCGAGCTTGAAATGCACCGATGCGGTTGTTATTTTCGATGAAGAGACACCGCTCGAAATCATTCAATTTATCGTGCCGGATATTCTTATCAAAGGTGCCGATTATTCGCGGGAGACGATCGTCGGTGCTGAGGTCGTCGAAGCGCGCGGCGGTCGCGTGCTGACGGTCCCGCTGTCGGAAGGCCGTTCAACCAGCGGAATAGTAGAAAGGATACTGGAAAGGTACCGATAACGTACTACCTCCAACCTCTTCGCATCTTAAATCATGGTCTATTAATCTTTTTCTCAGTCGACGGTTTTCCGAACTTTGTTCCTATCCGTGCCGGTTTTTTGTTTACGAATCGTCTGATATTATAGAAGGCGATTACCGAGGGCGTTTTTTTCTCTTTCATGGAGCCGAACCAGACAAGCCCACCATCCGACGGCGAGCCCGTTAGCCCCAATCCGGGGGCGGGGACGGTGCTCGTCCCAAAATCAGCCGCGAATCGTGGGCGATCTTTTTGGCGGCGCACGCGGCGGGTGGCGGCGTGGCTTCTTCTTATTGTAGTGGCACTCGGCTTCGTGGGACTGCTCTTCATCCAACTTCCCATATTCAAGCGGCTCGTAGTTGGCGAATTAGTCAGCACGATCGAGAACAGCACGAATGGAACCCTTGTCATCGGCGAAATAAAAGGAAATCTGCTCGAAGGATTCGTGATGAACGATGTAACCCTTCGCCTGAAGACCGGCACAACGTACGACACGGTTCCTTTCATCCATGCGGATCACATTATTGCCAAGTATTCGCTGATCCGCTGGCTTCGAAAAAGTGAGTTCGGAATTACCGAAATGGTGTTGCAGCATCCTGTTATCCGATTTGTAAAATTTGCGGGAGATACGATCTGGAATTATAGTTTGCTGACGAAGCCGGTTCCCTCCGCGCCGAAAGCACCGCCCAAACCGTTTACGCAAATCGTGGATCTTTCGAGCTTTCGAATTCAAAACGGAAGTCTCTATGTGCGGGATTATAATTATCCTTCCCGGCCATCGAAGGTTATCGTAGCGAACGTTCCGAGCCGGATGGCCCCAGGCCATAACCAGAAGGTTGCGGCGCAAGTCAAGGAAAAGGAGATCGACTGGGCGGATATGCAGGTCGAAGGCATCGATCTCGATGGCCATTTATATGCGCATGGCTCCGTGGCGCAATCCGTGCGAGTGAGCCATTTGCGATTCACGGAAAGGCAAAGCGGATTTTTCGTGCAGCACCTCGAATTTTCTGGCTATCGGGATTCGATCCAAGCACGCATGGACGATGCGAAGATCACGACCGGTCATTCCGACATTAGCTTTTCGATCGAGGTGGCGCCGCCAAAAATTATCGAGACAGGATTATTTACTTCGATGCAGCATTCTTCCGTCAAAGCGACGGTAAACGGGCCGGTAATCAGCACGTATGAATTGAAGCAATTCCTTCCGGGGCCGCTCGGCTTTCTTGCCGGCTCTCCGGGCATCGACCTCGTGGCCAACGGCGAATTTGGGAAGCTTCATATTAAAAAGCTCGCGCTCGATTTCAAGAACCGAGGCTCTATCGCGATTGTGGGAGACCTCGATAATCTTCATCAGACCGATTCCCTCTCGATGGATCTCCGTCTTCAGGCGCGAAATCTCTCGAATGCTACGCTGGACGATTATGTGCCGGGTTTGCATTTACCGGATCTTTCGCGGTTTGGGAATATCAATATTTCCAGCCTGACCTATTCTGGAGAGCCGCTCGATTTCCGCGCGAAATTCGATGCGAAGTCGAGCGGAGCAGGCAATGCTGCGGGCGATGTCATTCTCGATTTGCGAAATCATCGTATTGCTTACCGTGCAGGATTGAGGACGGACCATTTCAATCTGGCCGCGCTTGTGAAAAAGAAGCAATTCGAAAGTTCCATTACGGCCGAAACCCAAATGGCAGGAAATGGAACAAATTGGAGGACGATGACTTCCACCATTGCTATTAAATCGAATGGCCCCTCGACGTTCGATATCTATCACATTACGTCAATCGATGCTGCGGGGGCGATGAAGAGTGGCACCATGACGGCCAACCATCTGGACGCCATCGTCGAGGGCGGTCCGGAATTGCATATTCGTAGTGCAATGGTAGGCCTTACGAATCCAAGCCTGCCGTTCCGCTTTGATGGCACGATAAAGAATTTCCCTCTCTCCGAAGTTCTTAGTTCGGAAAATCCCGTGCGCGTGGATCTCGATGCTAACCTCGCGGGCAGCGCCACGGATTTTGAAAATGTGACTGGTACCGCGCATGCCCGGCTTTTCCATCTCGCCTATCGAGGAGAGGCGCTGCCGGAGGACACGCTCGATCTTAAGATCGCTCCGACTTCTCTCGGCGAAAATAATCTCACCCTTCGAAGTCAGATCGCAGACATTACGATCGAACACCGGTTCCAACTCGGCACGCTTACGGAGGACCTCCCGACGCATCTGAATGCGCTTTTAGCAGCTATTGAAAAACGCGATTTCCCGCAGAGCGGCCAACATTTTCCACTCTCGACCGTTTGCCCGGATTCGATTAATTTCGACTACCACATCCAAATCAAAGATCTCCGTCCGCTTGCCGATTTTCTTCCGCGAACATTTTTGTTGGGGCAAGGCTCGATCTACGGAACAGCGCAGGGATGCCCCGATGGGGATTTGAATCTAACTGTAAATGGCGATAGTCTCGCCTTTATTGTACGCAACCGGGAAACGATAGACTCCAATCTTGTCGAAGCCTCTACCTCGGAAGACACTCTGATTCCTTCCGATAGTCTCGGTCATGTTTTAACCGTCCGTGATTCTGGAACGGTTCGACGACGAGATACCGGTATGCTTGCCCTCCCGCACTTTGGCGCCGGTACGCCTCGTATTCATCTCATGCCCACGACGTTTCGAATGGCGCTGAATCATCTCTCGAACGATCCTCATCGCGTCCTCGATCATTTGGACGCGACCCTTGATTTTTTTTCCGATTCGGTTGTACGGCTTGGATCGGCATTGCTCTTTCATCCGAAATTTGGGCTGACCTATAAAAACGAGATTCTCGATTTCAAAGCGTCCACGCTCTATAATGATGCGCTCGGCATCCTTCTAAACGGTGAAGCGCATTTCCCCGAAGGCGATTTCGATCTGTTGCTCGATACCTTGGTAGTGAACTACTTAAATCCTAATTACACACCGGGAACAACATTGCGGGATTATGTCTGGGCCAATGAAGGCCCGGCGCACCTTCGTTTTTCCAAAACGGGGAAGCTCGATGTCGATACGATTACCATTGTCCACTCGCTGACGAACGGCAAGAATCCGAATAACGCTCGGGCCATGCGGATGAGATTTGCCGGCACGTTGGATCATGATACGGTGAATGCCTGGGCCAGTGTTCCATCCTTCCGAGTCGAAGACCTGAAAAGAATTATTCCTCCCTTCAAGCCGAATGCGAAGACGTTTGACTTTGCAAGCTTTAACGGAAAAGTCCGCGATATGAACGTAACGTTGACCGGAACACTCGAGCATCCGGAGCTCGTCGCAAAGCTATTCGCGGATACTATAATGTATGGCGAAGGCGATAATGCAATATTTTTCGATTCGAATATTGTTGATCTGGAATATCGCAACGAGGCATTGCGCGGAAGACTCGCACTGCATGTGGCAAATGCTCCGTTGAATGTCCCCGCTGAGGCAGGTTTGCAATTAAGGAACACCGGAATAAATGGTGAACTTCTCGCCGTCATCGATAGTATCCCGATGACGATTGCTCTTACCCGAGGAGCCGATTTCGCGCAGGATAGCGCCCGTGCCGCCCAGCGTCCGCTTTCGGCGTATATCGACGCCAGCCATTTCCCGCTCGATGTAGCCACACCCTTTCTTCCCCCCTTTCGACAGTTGCAAGGGACGGGAGATATTCATTTCTCCATTACCGGAACTCGGGAGAATATCGAGTATGCCGGAAATGCATCCGTCCAGAATGGCGCGTTATTGCTTGCCGCGACTAATATGTGGTACCGGTTTGGAGGACCGATCATCTTTGCACACAATGCGCTCACGCTTCAAAATGATACGCTGTGGAATATCGATGCGGACGATTCTCATGGCCAGGCGAGCCTGAATGGGAGCTTGAATTTCAGTGGCTTCACTATTACCAATTTCGATCTGGGGCTGCGCACGAGTGAACTGATGGTCCTTTCGGACGCCGCGAAGCAATCGCAGTTGGCCGCCTATGGACCCGTCATTATTAATACCGGCGGGGAAGACTTCCATTTCTACAATACATTCGAGGAGCCATGGATCAAAGGGATCATCAACATCCTAAGCGCGAACGTCACCATGCCGCAGACGACGGGGCCGGCACAAGCGGTTTCCAGCGCCGGTATTGTGTATGAAACCCTTCCCAGCGATTCCATGGACCGCCTAAAGGAGCGGCGAGCTCATATCATATCTGCCGGTCATCAAATGACCGTGATTCTGGATTCCGTGGACGCGGGGTCGGTTCGGATGTCATCCCTGGACGATACGCTCTTTCCGAATCGAATGAAGAGTATCTATCTGAATGACGATGGTTCGTTCCGAAGTGCCGATACGTCGGAACGCACGGAAGCTCCGGCGAGCGGACTTGCGCCTTCCTTTGCGGATAAACTCCGCATGGACTTACGAATCAATACCGTCGGCACCGCCACGATTACGATTCCTTTTGGAGGATTAGGGTTGCTCGGTGCGGAACTAAAAGCGGAACTCAAAAGTGGCGGAACTCTTACGATCGAGCGTGGCGACGATCTCAATACCGTTGCAAACGGCGGCTTCGATCTCTCTCCCAATTCCACCTTTACGTTTTATAAAATCTTCAATATACCTCGAGGAAATATTTCTTTTACTAAAGACTTCGGTAATCCTAACCTCGATATCGTTGCCGATTACACGGGACCCCACTTAACGCAATCGGGAACCGACCAGGCGCGAATCGAACTCACGGTCAAGGGGACGAAAGATCATCCCACCCTCACCGCAATGAATTATGAGCAGGGTCCGGCTGGGACCTACGATTTGAAGCCCGAAGCCAGTGCGGAACAAGCTCAAGAAGATGCAATCTATTTTCTCGCCACGGGGCAGTTCAAAGAAGAACTCAGTTCCACGCAGAACGCGAGTGTTACCGGAAATCTGCTGCAAAATCTTGGAGCCGGGATGTTCTCCAATGTGCTCAATGACATTACCGGTTCCACGAGTTCACAGGTGGCCTTTCGGTCCGCCGCCCTGAACGTCGGACCCAACGGATTGGCAACACAAATCACTGCCGCCTATCGCGATATTACCTTCAAGGTCGGTGGCTACAACTATAACGCGAATGGTGGACAACTCGGATTTAACCTGACGACCGACATTCCCCTTAGTTCAATCAGTGCCGGATCGGCAGCTCGCGACATGCTTGTCGAAATCCAGGCTAATTCTAACCAAACTGTAGTAGGAGCCAATGCACTGACTCAGCAGCCGATCTTCCTTACTAAGTTAATCTGGACACCATGGCACTGGTGAAGAGGGATCGACCGACTCATAAGAGCCGAGTTATGGAGTCCAGCGAATGTAGTTGCTGGTAAGCGAATCGCGCACGGCCTGGTAGGCAACGCCCGATAAGGTATCGGTAAGGACGACTGCCACACGTGGAAAAAATCCCGAGGAATCCGATTTTACGCCGAGATTGGCCGTTTTATTCGAAGGAAAATTTGTTCGGCGCAGCTTTGCGCCTGCCACGCCCACGCCGTTATTAGTGACTCGAAAATTAAAAATAGCAGAGTTGTTCACGATCGTATCCGAGACGGTCGTCAGAAGAAGGGGATAGGTAGTCTGTGGTGCTGTCGAATCCGAGCAACCAAAGTAGAGTAGGACGGTAAACGCCCCTAATAAAATGCTTGCTTTCATTATCCGCCGGTAAACGAAAGTGATTTGAGCTTTGCCTTAATGTCGACGAGCCGGAGCACCCGGCCGGGAAAAAATTGCACTTCTCGTGTTTGATCTTCTATTTTCACGCTAATGCGTTCCAATCCAGCGAGTTCGAGCAGCTTCTGCACTTCTTCACCAGCCGCGCCAAAGCCATAGCGAATGCGGACCGAGGTCGCGCCCCCTATCTCCATGGAGATGAGGTATTTCTCCGCTTTCATATCGGCGATCATGGTCGTTCGAGAGTCGAGATGTTAAATGATTTTTGCGAGTATTCCGGCGATGCTAAACTCACGGGCGGAGCGATTGATTTCAATTCTCACCGATACCGTGCGGCGGTCAGCTCCTCGTTCGCCTTCATCCGTTCGAGCAGACGGTCCCATAGCCACGGATACGGAAGTACCTGAATTTCCTGGTCGAGATCGACGATCTCGAATTTTTCCGTCTTTAGCCGTTCGTAGGTCTTTTTGCCATTGGCAAGGCAGAACTTATAGCTATAAGAATATTTCTCCATCATCCGAAGGAGCTGCATGAAAAGAGAGGTGCGCGGCGTCTTGTTTGCCTGGATATGGCGGCGCCGATAATCATCCAATGCTTCGACCGCTCGATCGGCATCGTCATATTTGCGGCTTTCGACTAAGTGAATAATATGTGCGAGCCGAATAAGAATGTTCATTCCCTCTTTATCCTTCCGCGCCTCTTCGACCTTCCGCTCGAACAACGCAAAATTGAATTTTTGAGGGTGCAATTTCGGATCGAAGTCTGGCAGGGTTTGCAAAGCATGAATCAAGTAAAACCGGAATACTTCCCAATGTTCCCGCGCAATTTCGGATTGCGCCTCGTATCGCACATTCGTCGTTACCTCTGTAAAAAACTCATGTGCCTCCCGGATTTGAAGCGTGTTCATCAAGAGAAGAAAATTCGCTTCGGCAAAGGCAAACCAATTATTCGAGCCAACATTATAATATAAAGCGCATTGGGTTGCTGCCTTTTGGGCTCCTTCATAATCCTGAATTCCAAGATAACCAAGAAATTGGTAAAACCAAAAATCGCCTTTCCTTTCTTTCTGCAAAAGATGCGGCATGGACTCAAGAAATTTTAGCCCGGTTTGCGAAGTTTCGATCGCTTCGTTGTGACGGGATGATGTCGCCAAGGCGTATACGCGGTGATAATTTAGTCGAAAGTTATAGCTGCTCGTTTCTTTCAGCAAATTCCGAAGTTCGGCTTCATAGCCCTCAAATTCTCTTGCATATCGTGAACGACCACCTGCTTTGCGGTTAAAAATCATATTGATCCGTTCAAAGTATTCGACGGAGCGAAGTTCTTCCCAGTATCTTTCTTCAAGTTTTTTTAATTCTCCATTATAATGATCAAATTTTTTTACTTGGCCCTGTGTACTGGCATGTTGACGGAGAATTCGAGTCATTTCGAGAGCGATATTAGTTAATTCAAATCGGTTCGCTAAATCCAGAGTAGTTTCCGCCATTCTCCTGGCGGCATTTCGAGCACCTAACCCAATAAGCATATTGACCATAAACTGGCGGCGGTGAGCAATATAAAAGGCCTGGGCCGCATCCGAGAATCCGGCGCGCTTCAAATTGAGATGAAAGAGCGAATTGAGCATTCGCACCTTAAGCCGGTTTTTCAGGGCGCTATATTTGGGAGCGTCCGGTCTTGCCTGCGGGTAGAGCGTTCCGGCGGCAGCAATATCATTTTGGAACAGCCCCTTGCCAATCCCGTCATAAAGTTGCAATTCCTTGCTCTCTTTGCGGCCACGAAACTCTCGATCGACCGTCTCGATCCGAGGTTCATGGAAATAATCGAGGATTCGAATTAGCTCGGGAAAATATTTCATGCTTGGTTCGGTATCGGTTTATCCTCAAAAAAGAGCGAAAGGTTCAACGTAACACAAATTGATGAAGTGGTGTCTTATACGGCTGGAGTTCCTATTGGTCAAAAGCTGATTCCTCGATAACGCTTATTGCGATGCTGAACTTTACTGATAAAATTTCATGGGTCTCCGAAGTCTTGCCGATTATTAACAAATAATCCAGTTTGCCATAAGAAAATACAAATCAAAAGTAATATTTTTATCCATTTGGCATTATACCCGTGTAATTCCACGAATAGGAGTATCATCCCATTCAAATAGTCTTTGGTGTAAAATCGAATTTGGTAAATTCGAACACCCTCTAAATTTCCGCGAGAATAAGGTTGCTTTCCCGTAGAAATTTAATGTAGCGGCTGAATAAAGGCTTCTTTCATTCCTGCCGTAAAACTGTTGCTTCGGTTATTGTTGCGATAATTTAAGGAACAGAGAAATTGACCCACATAAAAGGTTGCACTTCGGGGTCCGGTTTCTGATTTTTTTCATTTTCGTTTGTATTTTGCGTTCTCTTGGTTGCGGACGTTTAAAATACTCCATTTTTTCCTAAAAACACTTCGTTTTTCTTATCCGCGCTCTTCGCGACGGATCGTTAAGCTATACCCATTCCCGATTGTAGGTAGTTCTAAATAATCGAACAACTTCATAGCTTCGGCTATAAAACGCTCATCTGGCGAGAAGTATCCGATTAGCAGGTACACACAAGATTTTTCAACGCTCTTATTATTACACCCACGATGTTACATTCCAAAAAGTTTTCCACAATCGCTGCAGCGCTCGTAATTGGTTTCCTTTCCATTTACGCGGTTACGCTCACCTTCACGAGCACGAATCAGACAGCTTACCAGGAGACGATTACGCTCAATATGCAGTCGGGTGCTCATATCCCTGTTATTCTTAATCCGGGTCAGACCGTGCCGACGCAGCTCAATGGCGATAATGTTAATGGAATTTGGCTTAATGGGGCTTATGATCCGGCCGGTGCGAATGCGATCATTCCCACTCCTAATGGTAATGTAAAAGTCATGTGGCAAATGTCGGGCGGAACCGCCATTGGTTGCACCACAATGCCTGAGGGTGGTACACTCAGTTAAGCTGTCACAAAGTAATCTTCGAGAGGGTGTTCTCGAAGAAAAATTGAAATAAATCTTCGCCGTAGGAAGCCTGCGGCGTGAGATTTGGTGAATAAGAGTGAAGGACTTTTTCACACTTTGACCCACTTTGGGCCACAAGTGTTGATGAGTTGATTACAGCATTCTTGCTGTAAGTCCTTGTGTTTTAAGGATTAAGCGGTAATAGCCGCCTAATAATAGAGGTCGTCTGCATTTTTGCGGGCGGCCTTCTTGTGTTTTCAGGCCTCCCTCCCATTCCGTGAGAATTCCTAATAATAAACGTGTTGTGTTACTACCGGTGCGTGCTATTTTTGTACATCAGTTTTTTGACGGGATAAACTGAGCGGAATCGTGAAGCCGAGGATTCCATAAGAAAAGGAATGACCGATCATCAAAAGTGACCGATCATCCGATCCCGAAAGCGTGGTGACTAAAGCAGGCTGCTACGCCGATGTAACGAAAATGAACAAGAGGGTGATGTTTCGCCCAAGGAAGAACGTGATGAATCCGCTATTATATCGACCGCCTACAATTGAAGAGCTCGAACTCAAAGCGTACCGACCCCCGCCCGCGCCCGACGGTGGCCCTAATTTCATGTTCGACGGAAACGTGCTGACCCACTCGGAATTTAAATATTTCTTAGCGAACGTGCAAGAACCCGTGATTGTGGCCGGCAGTGTATCCGCAGAGCCAAATTTGGTGCATCTCTTCGATTCTCGCGATGCTTTCGAGGATTGGGGCAGCCGCACCTACCTGGCGTACTGCTTCGAGCGGATGAATCAGATCATCTACCGATTTCGTCATCCAGAACCGGGCGATTCGCGCCGCCCCGGCGTCGGATTCGTTTCGAATTTGCCGATAGGCCGCGATATCAACGAGATGCCGGTCGTATGGCCGCTCAGTACTTCGCCAAAAGCGACCCTTTATGACGGTAAGAATTTCTCTGGCCGCGAAGTGAGCTTCGGAGTTTCAGCTGTCGCCGATTTAGGTGACTTTGCCTTTTCGGACATCGCGAGTTCGGCCCGGGTACGCGGAGTGCTTATGCTCTCCGACCGGGTGAATTTTGGCGGCTATCGCTTCTATGTTACCGGAGAGCCTCGGATCGATGTAGCCGATATGACTCGATGGGGATTTGATAAAGCAGCCCGTTCAGCAATTTTAATCTAATTCGAACAAGTTAGCCCTAAGACAACACGAATGATCATTCATTCCTAAAGCAACCAACCCATGTGAAGTAACCGCAACCTACTTCACATGGAAAGCAACCAAAACCTCGCGCAGAAGTCGCAACCTACTTCGCGAGGAAAGCAACCAAACCTAACTCTCACCCTCGGCGCGCGGGAATCGCGGATAAGCATCCGGCCCCAAGCGCGCCAAAGTGTACTAAAGCAAAGCGCGGACACTGCAACCGTCCGCCCGGATTCTCACAAATCCGTTAGCAACCAAACGGACTAACCACCCGACTTTTCTCTCCCAAGACCCACGGCCCCTAAGCCGTGGGTCTTTTTTATGTATGCGTCAGGATAATGGTTCTGATATAAGGAAAATAAAAGAGAACTTATAGTACTAAATAATTGTATATTTGTTTAATACAATGCCACATCAAGGCATTTTTTACATCTCAACCAAAAAAATTCGATGGCGGAAACCCAGGGACAACGGTTACGGCGAGCTCGGGAAGAGCAAGGATTAAAACAAGGTTTTATCGCTCGAGAAGCAAAGATCACGCAAGCTCATTTGAGTCGAATCGAAAATGACGAGTCTGGCGTGACGGATCACACGCTTCGAAAGATAGCGGAAGTTATCGGCATTCCGTTCGACGATGTCGTCGTGCGTAAAGATCCGAAAGATACTGCAAACGACCCTGGTGTGAATAGTATCGACGATGTACTCTCCAGTGAATCGGCCATGATCCGATTTTTAAATGGCGAACGTCCGGATAAAGAGACCTACGACTGGGTTCGCCGTTCGTTGGCCGTTATTCGCGCCGAGGTCCGCCGGCGCAATGATGCTGTTAAAGGGCTTTACTAAGGGATTTTTTGTTTGTAAATGTTGCCTCGGGTTTTGAACTACCTTAGACGCTCGTTATAGGAACACCTATGGAGCCTACGATCGACCGAATTGCCGTGCCGCTTCGCCGCGCCGATATCCTTCGAATTGCGCGCGAAACCCGCGAACGCTACGATTCTCACACTATCGATAGTGTTGCCAAGAGTGCCGGGATCGTCCTCGTTCGAATGAGCGGCCCGATGGGCCGGGATGCCGGATTCGCATATATCGAATATACCAGGCGGCCGCTCTTTATTGAAAGCCTTTCGCATCCCGAGGAGCCCATTCGCCTGTGGGGTGCCTCGGCGCGAGAACCGGTTCGGTCCATTGTTATAAATACTAATTCCGGCATTCCCGAGAGGGAAGTATTTTGGCATGAATTCTACCACTTGTTTTATTCCCCTCATGCACTCCAACGAAGCGAGCGATTCGAGCATCGGTTCTCGACCGAAGGCGCATTACACTCCCAGGAAGAACGCCGCGCCGATGAATTCGCGGTCGCCATTCTTGTACCTTCACTTAAGGAATGCCAGACTGCCGACGAAATTGTGGTTCACTTCGACATCAGCGAGCGACTTGCAAAGCGGGCAATCCAGTTTTATAGTGCGATAGGGAAATAATTTCAAATTTCTCCTTCGGACTACTCGCCTCGAATATTTCATTTCCCCGGCACGCGGATTGCACCAAACCTCTTACCTGCGTTCTAAAAAAGCATCATTCATTTTTAATTTCTAATAATGGAAGCTAATACCAAAGACAGTTCTAAGCCGATGGGAATCCTGAAACGGGACACCGAAAAAGTTCTTGAAGTGGTCTCGAAAGTACTCATGCCCGTTTTGCTATTGGTGCTCGGCACCTGGTTCAACTATGCGAGTAACAGCAATCAGGAAAAGCAACGCGCGCAAGAACAAAAGATTGCCGACGACCAGAGCAAAAGCGTGCTCGTGGAATCCTACATCAAGCACCTTACCAGTAGCAATCCTGAGGAGCGCGATTTAGCGCTTCATATCATAACGCTCGATTCGGAGCAATTCGATGTACGGCTTGTGAATCTTGTCTCCGCGTATGCCGCGGTGGGCACGCCCGCCGAACGGCTTACCGCGTTGCAAGCGCTTAGTCATGCCTCGCATTCGAACGATCCCTCTGTTCGCGCGGCGGCAAACAGAAATATAAGTTCCGTGCCGACGATTCCGGTTACCACTAATGACACGAAGGAAGTTCAGCAGAAAGCTGCTGTGATAAATCAAGCGATACAATCGGCAGGTATTAAACCGAATGGGATAAGCAAGGTTATCGACGGACTTCACCTGCTCAATTAACTTTTACCGTCCGGCATCGAGGACGATGAAGAGAGAGTGTATGTCCGAATGAGAGTCGCTCATTTTTGAAATCATAAATTGCACCTTCCTATTTTTGCGCGGCTTTATTCCGGTTTGCTTGGCAATGCACGAAAGATCGAGATAAGCTTATCTATTTCTGTGCTGTTTAGCGAGCCTAATTCGGCGATAATATTTGCTGGCTTCTGCGTCACAAGCCGATCCACTTTTACGATCGACTGGACACGTAGCCCATTCCCTGCCGATGATTCGACAAGAAATTCATTTTTGTTAACCGTTGGAGGGACAACGGACGAAATGGCGGCTACAATAATGTCTTTATAGCGGTCACCTGTTTCGGCAATAACGACACAGGGACGAGCTTTAACATGTGTCAGTTCCGCGAATGGAAATGGTATGAGGACAATATCGCCAGTGTCCATTAGCTTTTGATATAGTCCTGATAGATATCTTCGCGAGGATCTTCCCAGAATGTAAAGGCATCTGAATGGGAAGCTGCCAGGCGGATCTCTTCCTCTTCCGTAAGCTCTTCAAGAAGCGTAATCCTTACTCGGCGATGCCGATGGTCCTGAATCTTGGTTAGCGGCAGAATCCGCTGTCCGTCGTAAAAGCCTTCAATTGTTTCCATACTACGGGTAAAACCGACAAGCGGTAATAAGTTGCCCACGCAACGTCTATTTTGAGACCAAAATAAATTCCACCCTCCTATTTTGTGCGCGGCCCGCTTCGCTCGCATTCGAGGCCACGGGTTTTGCGGTGCCGTAGCCAATGGCAGCGAGACGATTGGCGGCGATGCTGTGCTCTCTCAGATAGTTCACTACGGCTTCGGCGCGGTCCTGTGAAAGGCGCTGGTTGTGCGCTTCCGAGCCGGTGCTGTCGGTAAAGCCCGCGATTTGAAGTTTGAATTCTGGATGGTCCGTCAGCAATTGTTTTACGCGATCGAGCTCTTCGAATGAGGCAGGAAGCAAGTCCGATTTATCGGTCTCGAAAAATACGTTATGGAGCGTGATTGTCGCTCCACTTTCGATTTTGTTTAATTTCAGATCGCGATGAATTTCTTCGTAACCGTTTAATGCGGTTAAGTCGATGTTTTCACTTGTTGGAAAATATCCTTCCCGCGCGGCGCGAAGCGCGTAGTGCGCTCCGGCAGGAAGGGTTAGCTGGTATTCGCCGGTAACCGGATCGGATCGGCCCGTACCGGTACTATTAATTACCGCTGTATCGGCAACGCCGGTTGCGAGCCGTTCATATCGAATTTCTGCCGCGAGTGGCTTGCCGTTCGCATCCCTGACGATTCCTCGGACGAGCGCAACCGCCTGCCCGCGCGAAACCTTCACGCGATAAATATCGCTCTGGTCGCTTTCGGATTGGCGCCAGGAGAGATAGCCGTATTTTCCTTCGGCATCTTCGGTATAAAAGGTCGTCCGGCCGGGACGATTTATCGAGGGTCCCAGATTTTCCGGCTTCGACCAATGCTGCCAGGAATCATCTATACGTATCGAGCGAAAGACATCTACCGCGCCCATACCTCCAGGTCTGTCGCTGGAAAAATAGAGCGTCTTGTTGTCGCTCGCAAGATAGGGGGTCATCTCGGCATATCGGCTATTGATATCGGAGCCAAGCCAGAGTGGGGAAGTCCAACGTCCAGGCCTTGAACCATTTCCGGTTTCCGATTCGCGGTAGAAGCTCAAATAAAGATCGCGGTCACCCAAAGTAGAATCTCGATCGACGGCCATGATAAGCGTGCGCTGGTCGGGGCCGAAACTATAATCGGTATAAAGCGCGCGAGGGTGGAGGTTCGGAATTTTCAGCGGTTCGGGAATCGACCATCCGCCCAAAAGCTTATGCGAAACATACAACCGCTCGTCCGGCGGCGAGTCGCGTTGCATTTTGCCGGTAAGATAGAGTGTATTGTTATCCGGTGAAACGGAGGTAACCACGATCCCATACGAGCTCGCAAGATTTCCGCCGACAAATTCCGGATTCGAAAATATAGAGTCGTCCGTGATATGCGAACGCCAAATATCGAAAACCACGTTGGAATCGATACCCATTCGGGTGCGCGTGAAATAGAGAGTTTTTCCGTCGGCGGAAATAACCGGAAGCAGTTCGCTCTGATCCGGAGTGTTAATCGAAAGGGGAAGCTTTATGAATTTACTTTGAGCTCGAACGGAAGCGATAAAAGGAATAGGAAGAAGGCTAAAAAAAGCCATACTTGTGGCGAAAAGCATCCACGACAGTGCGAAAAGCGAACGGGTTGATTTCATTCCGAAGAGAATATTACATTATAATAGGTTTTGCCAACAAACTTTTACCCCTATTTATCCAGTTTATGTAGCATGACTTTTCACGATTCTCGCATGGTTAGATCGTTTTCGCTCCGCTATGGTGGACTATGCTTTTATGCATTTTTTTATCTTCTTCAATTTTCTTCCGTTCCGGCATCCATAGCAAAAGAAAAACCTTCGATTAAACATTCGGTCGTCCATCATCATAAGAAATACACGAAAACTCGCCACGGCAGGAAGCACATTACCCACAAGCCGGCCCTGATCAAATACCAAATCGAGCACCACGTTCCGCCACCGGGCCACGATGGCGAGGAGCGTAGTGATTGGTTCTGGCGCCGCCGCGCCTGGCCGAACCAGACGATAGACCCAAGTGCCTATCCCACCGCGCTGGCTGAAGCGGAACAGATGCCAATGCTTTCACGAAGCGGCGGAAAATATGGCGCACTTTCTACGGCCACATGGCAATCGGTCGGCCCGTATTCCATCGATGGCCGCGTGAGCTGCATTGCAACACACCCAACGGATCCGAATACGTTTTACATCGGCGCAGCCGCCGGCGGACTTTGGAAAACAACCGACCATGGCACATCGTGGCATTGCGTTACCGACACCTTTGGCTCGCTTTCCATTGGGTGCGTTACAATCGATCCTGTTCATCCCGATACGCTTTATATCGGTTTCGGCGAGTGTAACCAAAGCGCCGATTCTTATCCCGGCGATGGACTTTGGAAATCGACGAACGGTGGAAATTCCTGGCACTATCTCGGATTTAATAGCACGCAATATATTGCTAAAATTCTCATTGACCCGCGAAACGATCAGCAGTTATTTATTGCAGTCCCGGGGCCAAGCGCGCTTGCCGACACCAACAAGGGAATTTTTCGTTCAACCGATGGTGGCGCGACGTGGACCCGTTCGCTCTTCGTTCGTCCTAACGCAAGCGATTGCGTCGGTTTTATCGACATTGCGATAAACCCGCTGAACTCCGGTGAACTGGTTGCGTCGGCGTGGGACCATTCGATTACGATTGGATCGAATTTCAATCCCGGCGGTCCGAGCGGACCGAATACGGGCATCTTTCGCACGACCGATACTGGTTCAACATGGGCACGAATCGATACGCTGGCAGGGAGCGGCTTGCCGAACGCGCAAGTTCAAAAAGTTCTGGGACGAGCCGCGCTCCTTTGGACGATGAGCGGTGGAGATAAAAAAGCGCAGGATTATCTCTTCGCTGGAATTATTCGCGCCGATACGAATCCTGTCACCCATTATCTGACCGACGAAAATTTTGAAGGGCTCTATCGGTCGACCAATCAGGGTGTGACCTGGGCAAAAATCTTAGATTCGACGATCCGCATCCCTATGGGCGGCGTCCAGGGAAAGGATAGCGCAAACATCACGAATGCACAGGGCGGTTATGATTTTTATTTGACAGCAGGGCCAATTCCCGCGATTGGAAATCCCGATATTTATCTCGGTGGCATCGATGTTTTTCGATCGTCCGATTTAGGGGTTAGCTGGAAAGACATCACAAATTCCTACAGTCAGTATTATGTGAAGGATAACCGCGAGCAGCATTCCGATCAGCATGGGCTGGCGTTTGCGGGACCTGATCTTATTTCGGTCAGTGATGGTGGCGTCTTCGAGACGTTAGATACCGGCAGAACGTGGCGCCAAATTACGGGCCTGCCGATCACGATGTTTTATACCGTAGAACCGTGGCGTGGCGGGATGGCCCACACTCCGGCCACAATTTCCGCCAGCGATCTTAAGCTCTTTGGCGGCACGCAGGATAATGGAACCGTGGGCCGCTTCGGAGCAGATACGAATTTCGCCTGGATTAATCATGGTGATGGAGTGTCGGCGGTTTCGCATCCCACCGATTCGAACAAACTGATCACGTCACTTCAATTTGGAGTAATCTTCGCTCGTAACACGCTCGATTCGCTGGTCCCGCTTCCGCTCTCGATGAAAGACACGACCCATGATGCACGGCCTCGATGGCATTCTTTGACGTATCGGCTCGTGTATGGACCACATCCCCTTACAGATACCGAGGAGGCCGTTGCATGGAATGCTCCGCTCGCGCTCGATGATGCTCGACCGACGGTACTTTATACCGGCCGTTGCCATGTCTATCGCGCCACGCTCGATTGGAATGACCTGGAGAATACAACATGGCAAACCTGGTCGCCACCGATCGAAGGAAATATCGGAAAAGATTCTTTATGGTATTACGGGGACATTGAAACCGTTGCTCTGGGTCCGCGCGACGCTGCCGGGCATCCGATGATCTGGGCCGGCGGCTATGGAACAAGCGGAACACTTTGGCGGACCACGCTCGATCCCACGCGCAGTGATACGACCGCTCCGCACTGGATTGCCGCTCATAGCGGTTTGCCGAATGGGACCGTTTCACAAGTAATACCCGATCGAAGCGATTCACTTACGGCCTTCGCCACGATCGTGAGCGCCGCGAAGGTTGCTCACGTGCTTCAGACAACCAATGGTGGAAAGAAATGGAATAATATCTCCGGCAACCTACCTTCGACTGCACCGGTGAGCGCGCTGGTGATCGATACCCTCGAAGAACACGGGAACCCACTCCTCAAAAATCATGTGCTTATTGCCGGTACCGATGTCGGCGTTTTCGCGACGACGAATGGGGGCACGGAGTGGTTCGAGCTTGCACCCGGGATACCCCACAGCATCGTAAGCGATTTAAAAATATACAAGAACATACTGGTAGCGGCTACGCATGGCCGCTCGTTGTATGCTCTGGACCTAAGCGGTCTCACCGGCGTGCCATCCTCGGTAACAGCGGCTTCCCCGACTGTTAAGACAAAACTTTCTATTTATCCGAATCCTGTTTTCCGAAATTCTGCTTTTAATATTCGATTGTCAGGGGCGGAGCGGAAGGCCTCGTCATGCCACATGATCGAAATTTCGAGCGGACGTCGCTTTGTCGTGCCCCTCGAAGCAGAAGGTGATTATAGGTTATCCGATAATTCCTCATCCGGCGAATACCGGGTTTCATCCGATGCGAGGCTTTTGCCAGGAGCCTATATTCTCCAGCTTCTGGATGGCGAGCAAGTTCTCGGAGAAGGCCACGTTTCCATTGTTCGCTAATTTTATGTCCGTTCGATACCTCATTCGTTCCTTGGCGTTCTTGGGAAGTTCTGCGTTTGTTTTCTTCTCGGTCGCCAATATCTTCATCGCACCACATGCGATGGCCCAGAGCGGCCAACATAAGGCTTCGGCCCGCGCCCCACAAATCAAACCGGACATGCTAACCTTGCGATATAAACCTCAGGCCGGCACGCTCCTCTATGATATTCATACCCGCATCAGTCAGCGAGTGCGCACGGACCGCGATGAGTTAGAGGGGGTGCTTCGAAGTGAGGCGCAACTGGCCTTTCACAATGTAGCGATCGATTATAAGAAAGGTCTCTGGTCCTTCGATGAGTCGTTCACGAGTTTCGAAGTCAGCGGTCATGAGTTGTCAGGCGATTCTCTCTTGCTTCAGGAGAATTATGCGGTGAACCGTGTCACCGAGTTGACCTACGATATGAAAGGGAATGAATTGTCGAAGGAGGTGAAGGACACCTTGAAATTGCTGAATGCCGAAGCGCAGACCAATGCCTACTTTTTCGAGCCGCCTCGAATGCTCATTCCTTTGCCGGAGCACACGGTTACCTATGGCAACACCTGGTCGGAACATCGCCAGGACACGATCGCCGTCCGCGATACCATCAACACCGGCACGACTTCGGGATCCTACATCTATAATGTTTTCCGAACCTATCGGCTCGCCCAGTTAACCGATACGCTCGAACGCTATCTCGCCGTCATCGTGGCGACCGATACGGGAATGTTCCAGGGATTCCAGACGAATTCGGTGACCAAGGTGATGACAAAGACCTCCGGCCCCATCAGTGGCGGCGATACCACGATTCTCGATCTATTTGCGGGTTGTGTCATTAAGCGCACGCTCGATATGAGAATTCCTACGCAGGTCGAAGTATCGTCCGCAAAGCCATTCACGGATGTTCTAACGGTGCACTCGATTATCAGCCTGGATGAATCGAATGCGAAAGAACTTCAGAACGGACAGGGAACTGATACGACGAAATAAATTTGCAAAACATGCGAAAGCTAATCCTGGTCTTTTTTGCAATAGCTGTTGCTGCTCCAGTTCTGGGGCAGCAACCAGCCGAAATTCTCTGGGCGCGAGGTGGACCGGATGAGGGGGATTGGCTATGGTCAACTTTTCACTACTCACCCTTCACTCGGACCCTAATTGCCACCACATCCGATGGTGAATGGTTAAGCTGGCCGCTGGGATCTGTTAATCTTCCTTTGCGGAACAGACCGTCTTTTTTAGGTGGCACTCCCGTGACTTCAGCATTAGCCGATGGGGGGACCGAACTAATCACAGGATTGTCGAATGGTGGCATCTATGCGTGGGATCTGATAGATGATTCACTCATATTCGTTACGTCATCATCTTCGAGTGTGGATTGGCTCGATGCTACCTCGAATGGTAACTTGATCGCATTTTGTAGTGGTATTGATAAAGTGCTCCATGTTTACGACCGGTCGGCTGGGAAGGAAATTATCACATGGCCAAATTCCCGAGGGGATGTAAGTTTCAGCCCGGATGGTAAACTATTACTCGCTGGCGCTCCGCCTCATGTGAAAAATGCCCAGGGAACTATGGCGTTGATCGATGTTACGCAACGAAAAGTTATTCGAACCTTTGACAATGCCGTAGTTAATTTCCCGGGGCCTGTTCAATTCAGCCCGACAAAGCCGGGCGTGTTTGTTGTTCAGGACAACGATTTTTTGGAAATGGACACTTCCGGACGGGTTCTTCAAACACTAAATGCTGGAACGACACAGTATAAAAACTCTATCGCATACAGTCCATCAGGTAACCTCCTCTCGGTTGAGGTTGGCGGGGGATTAGATGTAATCAATCTGAATTCGGGGCTGGCTACAAGCGAGCCCGGTCACACCACGCCGTGTTTCATTTCCGAAGATTCAATAGCCACAACCGCTACCAATTTAAAGCTGATCTCAGTTTCCGAAGCAAGGATTCTCTCCACGTTAAGCGCATCACCCTCATACTGGCTAAGATTTCCCGACCAAAATGATCTTTATAGATATGGAACACGGGTTGATCCAGTGACTGGGCAAGACGATCCGCAATCGAGGCGTATATTTCCTACCGATTGGCTAGACCCCATTACCTTACGTTACCCGATTGATCCTTCGACAATTTCTGCCGATGGTTCAACGGCCATTATCAGAACATTGAGCGGAGCCTATCTCTGGCCGAATCGATTTGGTCGGGCAATCGCGATCCCTGATACCATTACCGACTCCATGTGTGATGTTATCGGAGCCATTTCGCCCAGTTCATCCATTTTCGCATTTGCGCTCGAGCTTGGTTGCAGTAATACTTCTAATGGCCACGCTGTTCTCGAAATTTGGAGCACGAATGAGCGAAAAAAATTATTCAACATCAATGTCACTTCTGATATCGGCGATCCGCAGGCTCTTGTCTTTTCCGATGATGGGAAATTGATTGCCATAAGTGATGAATATACCTGCGAGATTTTCAATGCTTTAACTGGAGCGTTCGTTAGCCAGTTTTTAGAATCCAAAGTTCTGGCTTTTCTTCCAGGCGATACCTCGCTATTGTTCGAAGGATATGACATTTGTTCGTTGGATGGAACCATTTTAGGTTCGATGCCTTCCTCCGGGAACCCAGAAATTCTTCGGCTTCCGGATGGGAAGTATATTATCGGTTTCGGTCCCCAATATGGTTATGGCAATCCCGATTCCATCGTAGCCTTTTTTGATCTTAAAAAAGGCAAGGTAACAAATTCGGTTGCCGCCCTTGAGGGTTGGAACTATCTAAACCCACAAGCACTGGTGGTTAATCCTGCAACCGGCGACTTTGCAATGGGAGGCCGGGATTTGATTTATTACAAATCGATAGACCCTGAGTCATCCGGAGTGAAGCAATCGACGTCATCCGATTTGGCACCGATCCAAGCCTTCTCCTCAAACAATCGCGTTACCGTCAATATGCCTGGCGGGGCTGATCGTGGCAAGCTTTTCGTCTATCGCTCGGATGGGCGATGCTATTTTACTGCGGAGGTGGCGGCGGGGGAGAGGTCGGTCACCACCTTGGCGCTGCCGAGGGGAGATTATTTTATTGTGTTTCTGGGAGGGCCGGCAGGGTCGCCGGCCACCACGCGGTTTACGAAAGTTTCCTTATTTCAATGAGGTATTTTGTGAGCAACTTAGTATTTTATTTTGCTACCTCTGCTGAATTCTTATTTCATGCAGTTCCGCTGCCGGGTCCAGGGAGAGGTGCAGCAGGTTGTTCTCGGCTCGGAAAGTTCCAGGCGTCAGCGTCGTCCCATTATATTCGATTTTAAACCCCGCTTCGTAATGCACTGGCTGGAGCGGGTGGAGCGCTTGTGCAGGCAGGTAAATCACGGTCGGCGCGGCAGTCGGTTTTCCTCTCAGTACCAATTCGAATTCCTTTGTCCGTGCATTGAAATGACTATGGAGGGGCTTGGCGCTTGCGAGGATGACATAGGGCCGCGTTGCAATATCTAAGTTCCGTGTCTTTTTGTTATAACCAACTAAAGAAAAATCTTCCCGCATAAAACCATCGCGAAGTTCTTCGGTATTGTATAAGTTCACATTCCAATAGGTGGCGCTTACAAGGGCTTGTTCGACCGCCTCGAATTGCCAGTTCATTTGCCTTCGAACGATCGGCTTCGGCCAGTTTTGGCGCGTCCCGAATTCGGTCAGGAACGGGGCCATCCCATGTTCTCGCGCCCACCGCGCACCGATGGATTGGGCATCCAAATACTCCTCCTGCTTGGCATCGTGGAAGAGGCGTCCGCCGAGTGCGGTGAGGATCGAATCGTAATAGTGGTATGCGAATACGAGCCGATCGTCCTGAGCCGTCATGCTCAGGAAGGAATCGTACGATTTGTTGGGATGAAGGTTGACATTCCAATCGCTCTGAGGTGAAAGGAATGCAAAAAGATCCGCTGAGTGCCGCCGGATGCGCCGAAGGGCCTCTGCATAAAACGCCGGAAGAATTTTTTCTTCGAATTCACGGCCACCGATCCGTGCCGGGTGCGGCTCGTTAAAGATTTCTATTCCGAGTACGCGTTCGCATCTCGCGGCTTCCTGGGCCACCCGTTCCACCATATCGAGAAACCGGTCGCGAACGGGAAAATGCTCAAGGGGTGGATCGCTCGAAAGATTGGTCAGGTCATTATGCCAAAAATCGGTGAAGGTTTTTCTCAGATGCCGGTTGAATTCGTAATTCGCGCCCCATAGCGGCGTATTTTTGAGAAAGCTTTTATGCCCCGATCCTTCAGAGCGCACCCAATCGGGCATTCCATTGCCACCGAAGGCTTTGCCGAGAAGGTCCTGATGAAGATCGATCAGGAGAAGAAACCCTTTGTCCGAAAAAAGGCGAACATAGTAGAAGAAATCGTGAAGATACTCCTCGTTATACTCCGGGACCAGTGGATTGCATTTTGGCTCGAACGCCGACCAAAAAAACGGAACCCGAAGTGTAGTGAAACCGCAAGCAAGAAGAAGGTCAACGTAAGTCTCGTCTTCGGTCCAATCTGCTTTCGAACGAAAGGGAAGATTAGGTGGCAGCTTCGCCGACGGCCCAAAACAAACCCCGCGCATTAGTAAGTATTGATCGCCCACGATCAACCGGTCGTCCGTTCGAGAACGGAACCAGCCATCCTGTATGACAATGTCGCGAACGTTTGGGAGAATGTGCAAGCCTTCTTCATTCAATCGTACGGGGGCAATGGAAGTTCCCAAGCCGTTCGGATTACGGCGCGACGTGCGCCATAATCTCGACATATTGCGGAAACAGTCCGGATGATGCGGGTTCGCTTCCTTTGCTTTTCTTCCCGCTCCGCTTCGCTGGCTTTGCACGTTCCATCAAGCTAGCCGGCAGGGGAAACCGGCCATCGGGAACAGCGGTCGTAACGCTCTCGACCGTGAAGCGGGAAGAGGGAATATTCTTCCCAAGAAAATAAGATCGCATGGACGTTTCCCGCGCAGCCGCAAGCGACTTTTGCGCCCCATCTTTTTTCGATTTCACTGGAGCATCGGGATAGACGACGACGCTTACGGAAAGCTTCTGGTTATGCTTCATCTCGTCCGCGATACGGTCTAATTCCGGAACCGCGGCCGGTTCGATGTCTCGCGCGTGTGGCTGGAAAACCGGAACCGGGAGTTCGAAGTTTTGTCCATTCCGAAGCGGTGTGAGAATGATGTGCAGCGGAAATTCCCGGTATGCATCGAGCGCTGGCACATGAAGCATCTCTTCATGGTACATATAATCGCTGGAGTTTACCGCAATCCGGTAGGTGGCGTTCGGCTGGAGCACCGATGAGACCTTCCCATCGGAATTCGACTTCGTCGAGGTAACGCGCTCCGTTTCCCGAAAAATAACGACCGGCACGTTTGCGAGTGGGGTGCCGTCGCTTAACGTCACCTCGCCCTTTAGAAGCCCGACCGACTTCGAAATTTGGGCCGTGGCCGCAGCATGATCGATCATGCTGGTGAAGGCAAAAAGCGCAAAAACAGTGGCAAAAAAGCGGAAATTAGTCCGTTGAATCATAATTTTCAAAGGGTGAATGGAAGTCGCTCTTCGGTGACCGATCATCCAAACAGAAATAACACTCGAAGCGGCCGAAAGTTACATCCTACTTCCCGACCACCCCCATCGTCATCCCATCCCCAATCGGGACGAGGATGCTGAAGAGCCGCTTGCTGGTCGAGACGGCAGTGTTAAATTCCTGAATCGCTCGGACCGTTCCGAAATCCGGGTCATCGGGGCTTAACCAGGGATGATATTCTCCGGCTTTCGCTTTTGTCTTAGGAGCTTTCCCGGTCGCAGGAAGCGCGACTTTGCCCCAGGCCAAAGCATTATCTCCCGCGATAACCCCGCCCGACTTAACGAGCCGAAGCGCTTCGTTCAGGTAATTCACATAATTGGGCTTATCCGCGTCGATCAAAATAAAATCGAAGGATTCCCGCCGCATGAGCTTCATTACTTCGAGCGCCGGTCCGGTTTTGATCTGGACATTGCGGAGATAGAGATCGTCTAAATTTTCGCGGGCCACTTTCGCGTGCTCCTCTTTGAATTCGAGCGAAACCACCTCGCTGCCGGGTCCCATGGCACGCGCCATAATCGCCGCGCTGAAGCCAAAGAGCGTCCCGACATCGAGTGCGCGCTTGGCCTGGATCGCCTTCAAAAAAAAGCCGATAAATTTCGCCTGGTCTTCCGAAATCATGATCATCGGCATCTCCGCGGCCTTGGCTTTCACGCTCATGCGTTCGAGCAGCGCGCGCTCGTCTTTCGCAAAATTGCGGACGATGTATTCGTAAGTCTCTTCGGTGAGGGGTGTGCCTTTCATTGCAGAGTCAAAGATGAGGAAATAGTACCTAAGGATTATTTGCGAAGAGAGGTTCGCTTGGATGAGCGATCGTGCTCGAAGGCTCGTTCATTCCAAAATGTTTATAGGCCAGCCGTGTGGCTTCCCGGCCGCGCGGCGTGCGGGCAAGGAAACCCTCCTGAATCAAAAATGGCTCATAGACTTCTTCGATCGTCCCACCTTCTTCGCCGACTGCGACGGCGATGGTATTCAGTCCTACCGGTCCGCCCCCGAATTTTTCGATGATGGTAAGCAAAATACGTTTATCCATTTCGTCGA